>Ga0310811_10013628_pt1 | contig 10594 bp, 12 predicted proteins | sample YCmetagenome_FD_207642 | JGI IMG/M metagenome (GOLD analysis project Ga0310811, IMG submission 207642) | Soil microbial communities from experimental microcosm in Duke University, North Carolina, United States - YC | ecosystem: Engineered > Artificial ecosystem > Soil microcosm > Unclassified ... | reverse complement strand
GAGCCCGTACCGGCTGGCCAGATGGAAAAATTCGGTGTGGTGAATCGCGTCATCGCCGATGAAGACCTCGAGCGCGAAGCCATCGCCTTCGTGCAAAAACTGGCGCAAGGCCCGACTCGCGCGTATGCAGTGCATAAGGCACTGCTGCGGAACTGGGCAGTGGGTGGCATCAGCGCTGCCGACGAAGCCATGTTCGACATGGCCATGCCGCTATTCGAAACCCGCGACGTAAAGACGTGCATCAAGTCGGCGGTCGATGCGTTACGTGCAGGCACGCCTCGACCGGTTTTTCACTTTAGCGGGCAATGACAGAAAAGGACATCAAGATGAAAGAACACGCTTTGGGCGAAGCTGACATTGCTGACATTCACGCGCTGTTTCTCCGGCAGGCAGCTGCGGAAACCGCACATGACATAGCCGGCATGGAGGACGTATTGGCTCACGCGGTTGCCGGAGAACCCGATCCGGTCAACTTCGTGGCACGCGCGTACCGGTTTTGGGGACGCGAAGCCGTGCTTGACCATTTCCGCGCGGTCTTTGCCGGAACGTGGCGTTTCGAGCCGGAGGTCGACCAGATCAGGGTGTTGCCGCTCAACGCGGACACCGCGCATATTTATGCGCCCACGCTGATCACGATCGGCCCTGCGGATCTCGGCGAAACGACCTATCGCTTCCTGGTCAACGAGATTGCCGTGCGCACGCCGCACGGCTGGCGGATCGCGTCGATTGTCCCTGTCCCTGCCCAGTAAACACACGGAGCGGGCCTCGTGAAGATTCTTTATAAAGCATACGCGACCAGCACGGGTGGCCGTGATGGTCGCGCGATCTCGTCGGACCGGATACTCGATCTGAAGCTGACCTTGCCACGCGAACTCGGTGGCAAAGGGGAAACCGGCACCAACCCTGAACAGCTGTTTGCCGCGGGCTATTCGGCCTGCTTTCTCAATGCGCTGCGCGTTGTATGCGGCCAGATGAAGGTGCCGGTGCCGAACGATGCAAGCGTGACAGCCATCGTCAGTTTAGGGGCTGTCGAACAGGTCGGCGCGGCGCGTTACGCGCTGGATATCGATCTGCTCGTCTATCTGCCTGGTGTGCCGCATGAGGTGGGATCCAGGCTGGTTCAGCATGCCCACGAGACGTGCCCGTATTCAAATGCAATGCGCGGCAATATCGAGGTGCGGGTCAGCCTTGCTTCGGGTGATGAACGGGTGAGTCAGCTTCATTGATGGCCGTTTGTTTCGTCCATTCGCCATTGCCCCATCAACGCGGTCCAATGACGCAACAGAAGGACCTGCTGACGTCGATCGAAGTAACCCGCATGATGGCTAGCGCACGTGCGCATGCGCAGCGTCGCAAACTCGCTGTCAGCATTGCCGTGGTCGACGATGGCGGACATCCGCTCGCACTTGAGCGCATGGATGATGCGCCTGCCGTTACCGTATCCGTCGCGATCGGGAAAGCGCGCACGGCAGCCCTTTGCCGCCGCGAGTCGAAGGTGTTCGAGGACATGATCAACGGCGGTCGGGTAGCATGGCTGTCGGTGCCGCTGAACGGTATCCTGGAAGGGGGCGTTCCGGTTGTCGTCAACGGCCGCGTGGTGGGCGCCGTTGGCGTGTCCGGCGCCAGCCCCGCCGACGACACGATGATCGCGCAGTCCGGTGCCGACCATGTGCTTCAGGAAGATGAACCCTCGCAGTGACCACTGCACGCTGACCAGACTGGCGCCTCACGTCTGAAGCGCGGATCTCGCGATGTCTCCCGTACACAAGCTGACGTTCGAACATATTCTGGTGTTTATCGCGGTGGTGGAAACCGGCTCGCTGACACGCGCGGCGCAACGGCTCGACATGGGCAAGACGAAGGTCAGCAAGATCGTGCAGCGGCTCGAGTTCGAAGTGGGCGCCAGCCTGATCGTCAGGACCACGCGCCGCATCAGCCTGACGGAAGCGGGCAGTACGTTCTTCAACGCGTGCCGCGAGATTGTGACGCTGGCAGAGGAAGCGGTTTCCGTCGTCAGCCCTTCGCCGGATAATCTTCGAGGCACCTTGCGGGTCGCGTCATCGCTGGAGTACAGCGCCTTTGTGCTGGCTCCGGTGGTGGCGCGCATGCGCGAGACACATCCGGGATTGCGCATCGACATGGTATCGGGCGACCGTATGATCGATACGGTGGCGGAAGGGGTCGATGTCACGATCCGGCTTGGCAAGCTGGCCGACTCGAGACATCGTGCGATACGTATCGGCGACTATTCGAAGTGGCTGGTGGCGAGCCCGGACTTCGTGAAGCACAACGCCGTCCCGCCGGATATTACGGACGCGGTGAACCTGCCGTTCGTCGGTCTTTCGGTTCTACCGCATCCGTCGCGCTGCGACTTGCGTCATGCAGCGCACGATCCGCTGCAACTCGACTTCGCGGCAAACCTGGTGGCAGACACTGTCTACACCTGCCGCGCAGCAGTGGCACAGGGCGCGGGGATCGCGCTGCTGCCGGATTTCTCGGTTCAGGCGGATATCGAAGCGCGCCGTCTGGTCCGGCTGTATGCCGACTGGGCGAGCGACACCATTCCGATTCACGCGTTGCTGGCCCCCGGCAAACATACTTCGCCGAAAATCCGGGCGTTCGTCGATATGCTCAGGGTTCATGTCGGGAGGGCGTGACGTCAGCATGCGAACCGCCGCGGCCCGTTGCCCTGGCATGTGCACGGCAACGGGTCCGGCTGGCGACTAGCTGGGCATCGCCGGCAAATGTCCGTTGCGCAGCAGGATCACGGTGGGTTGCGACACGAACGGTTCGTGCCGCGCGCCCGGGTGCAGACGCACCCAGCTGCCGGCGGGATAGTGCTGATCCCCGTCCCGAAGCTCTCCGCTCAGTACGAAGATCTCTTCGCCCTTCGAATGGCCATGATCGACGGTATGCGCGCCGGGCTGCCACGCAACGAGGCTCATGCGATAGCCGTTATCCGACAGGAGGGCCACGCGCATTTGGGGGTTACGTCCGTCGTGCCACGACCGCCCGGCCGCAGGTTGGACCGTGGGTTCGCACACCGTAACCGAGGCTTCGCGGTGAACCAGCAGACGTGCGCCGTGTTGACCCGCACGTAGGGTGGCATCGCCGCACTGAATCAAAAAGTCGTCGGTATTCAACGGCTGGTCGTCAATCTCGAGCGTGCCGCGCAACACGTACAGGTTGTAGCGCATGCCCGCGTCGAGCGTATACGTTTGCGACGCGCCGAGCTCGACCATGCCGGCCCAGCGCGGCTCGGCTTCGTCGGTCAGATGGGTAACCACACACGCGGCGCCCGGCGCCGCATCGAGATCGATCTGCCTGTGTTCGACAAGTTTGCCTTGCATGATTTTCTCCTGGCGTTTTGCCAATATCCGGGCGGCACTCAGGCCGCCACTTCCAGACCGACCGGCGACCGCGTGAATGGAATGAAACCCGGCAGTGCCTCGACCCTGCGTAACCAGCGGCTGATGTTCGAATAGCGTGAACGGTCGACGTTGCCCTCGGCGGCACGCTCCACGTACGTATAGATGGCAATGTCGGCAATCGTCGCGGCCGAACCCACCAGCCAGTCGCTTCGCGCCAGTTCTGCATCGAGTACCGCGAGAATGGCGTGGGAGCGTCCGATCACTTCCTCGGCATTGCGCGGCGCGCCAAATAGCGTAATCAGACGGGCGGCCGCAAGACCGTAGGTAATTTCGCCGGACGCAACCGATAACCAGCGTTGGACCCGGGCCGCCTCGACCGGCGTATCGGGCAGCCAGTTGCCCGGTGCGTATTGCTTCGCGAGGTACACCAGAATCGCCGTCGAATCGGCTAATACGAGGTCGCCGTCTACGAGTACCGGCACTTGTCCGAGCGGGTTCAGACGCAGATGCTCCGGCGACTTCTGTTCGCGAGTGGCCAGGTCGACCTCGACGTGTTCATAGGGGATCGCAAGCAGCGACAGGAACAGGCGTACGCGGTGCGAATGGCCGGAAAGCTTGAAGCTGTAGAGTTTCATGTTCGTCCTTTGAGCGGAGGTTATCCGGTGGCTAGATCGTTGCGTCGATTGTGCGCAACAAGCTCGCTCGCGATAAGTCCGCGCGAAGGCGAATCAGAATCCGCGTTTTGCGGACAATACGGGTGTTGTCAGGTGACGAACCGGCTACGCGTTGAACAATTCGCTACGCGCCGCGTCCATGATCATCGAGACCGCCGGATGGCTGATGCGGCGCTCGATCGAGATCGCAAAGAACTCTTCGACAATGGTGTTGATCTGTCCAACCATGGTCAGCTTGTGCTCGGCCTGTAACTGGCTCTCCAGCACCGTTGGCGCGAACAGCACGCCACGTCCTTCGCGGCCGAACGCCATGGTCATCGCGCCATCGTCGAATTCGCCGATGATATGCGGCGCAATCGCATTCAATGCCAGCCAGTGGTCCAGCTTGCGACGCACAGCCGAATCGGTACCGGGCAACAACACCGGCACCTGGCCAAGCAGTTTCGGGAAGCTTTGCTTGTTGCGTTGCATCAGCGCGGGCGCGCTGAAACAGCCTAGCGACGAACGGCCGAGCCGGTGATTGAACGCCTTGATGTTCACGTCGGCAGGAATCGGCGCGTCGGCGATGATCAGATCGAGCCGGTGCACCGCCAGTTGCGCGAGCAACGCATGCAGCTTGCCTTCGTGACAGATCATGCGCAGCGACACCGAGGCGCCCAGCGCCGGCTCCAGCAGGCGGTAGGCAATTGCCTTCGGCACCGAATCCGCAATCCCGACGCGAAACCGCGTTTGCGCGCCGGATTCGCTCTCGCGACGCACCGCACTTTCGAGTTCCGAGCCCAACGAAAATATCTCGTCGGCATAGCCGAGCGTGAGGCGTCCCACGTCGGTCAGTTCGAGCGTGCGCCCATTTTTCCTGAACAGCTTCTTGTCCAGCGCATCTTCAAGCAGCTTGATCTGGCCGCTGAGCGTCTGCGGCGAAATGTGCAATTGCTCGCCGGCGCGGGCGATTCCACCGGCATGCGCCGCCACCCAGAAGTAATGCAGATGCTTAAAGTTCACGTGGCCTCCATCGACCAATCAACGCTACGGTTTTTCCGAATGATTGACAACAAAAATACGAATTTTACATTTTGTCAGGTTCGGTTAGATTCAGATATCGCGTCCGCACCAGTGGGCGTCAACCAGAGTTCAGAGGTGACATATGGCATCGGTTGGGCAATTCCTTCGATCAAAAACTTCGCAGACGGTGTGGTCTACCCAGGCATCCGCATCGGTATACGACGCAATAGCGACCATGGCGCTCCGCCAGGTCGGCGCGCTGATCGTCGCGCATGAAGGGCGCCTGGCCGGCATCGTCACCGAGCGCGATTACGCACGGAAAATCGTTTTGATGGACCGCTCCTCAAGGAACACGCAGGTTCGCGAAATCATGTCGGCCACGGTGCGTTACGTCAGCCCGCAGCAAACCACCGACGAATGCATGGCGCTGATGACCGAGCACCGCATACGTTATCTGCCGGTAATCATGGCGGGGGAGGTGATCGGGATGGTGTCGATCGGCGACCTCGTCAAGAACCAGATTGCCGAGCAGGAACGCACGATCGAGCAACTCGAGCACTACATCCACGGCAACGGCTTTCACTCCGGCCGTAGCGAATTAAACACACAATCGGCGGCAGGTATGACCAGTCAATAATTGGCGATCCGTACTGTTAGCACGTGGTTTCTGAAAACACGCAATCACGAAAGTATCCCGAATCAACAGAAGAGGTTTCTTATGTTCAGGCAATTGATCAATCAGGTTCGACATGCGGCCGGTGCAATCACGCGCGGAACCGCGGCGCTCGGTCTGGCAGGCTTGCTTGCTCTCGGCGCGGTGGCCTCGAACGAGGCCGAAGCGAAGCGGGTGGGCGGCAGCCAAAGTATCGGGCGCCAGTCGCAGGCCGCACCGCAATCCGGACCGGCGCAACGAAGCCAGCAAGCCCAGCCTGCGCAGCAGGCCGCGCAAACGCCTGCCGCCGCAACTGGCAACCGCTGGATGGGGCCGCTCGCCGGGCTCGCCGCAGGCCTCGGCATTGCCGCGTTGCTGTCGTCGTTTGGCCTCGGTGAAGGGCTCGCGCAAATGCTGTCGAATGCGCTGCTGATCGGGCTGGTGATCTTCGGCGGCATGATGCTGTATCGCTTCATCGCCAACCGGCGTCGTCCGGATCTCGCGTACGGGCAAGGGGCTGCGGGCCATCAGCAAACGAACGGTACGCCATTCCTGAACCGGATCGGTCAGCAGCGTCCCGAAACCAATGCGGGCGGCTGGGGACGCACGGCAATGGGGACGGCAGCAGTTGCGGGCGCAGTAACCGCTACCGAGCTTTCGTCAAAGGCGGATCAGGCTGCCTTTCTGGTGTCGGCGAAAGACATGTTCATGCGGCTTCAGGGCGCGTGGGACCGCAACGAGCAAGGTGACATGTTCGAGTTGACGACGCCGGAGATGTTCATGCGACTCAAGCAAGACCTCGAGGCGCGTGGTCGCGAGCGGAGCGTCACGGAAGTCACGCAACTCGATGCCGAGGTGCTGTCCACCGAGGCCAATGCGGGCGAGACGCTGGTCAGCGTGCGCTTTCACGGGCAGATGCGGGAAGACGATAACCCCAACGCTGAGCCGTTCCAGGAAATCTGGAACATCGTCAAGGGCGCGCACGGCGATCAGGCGTGGCGCGTGGCGGGGATCCAGCAAATAGACCGCTAAAGGACCGCAAAAGGGACCGCTAAAAGGACCGTTAAAGAAGGGGGGCACAACCGGCAGCAATCGCTGCCGGTTGTCGCGTCAAGATGCCCGCGAGATTCGCCGCGAACAGCAACACCCGTTTCATTCACGAGTCTGCCGCCACGACTGAAAAGGCACGATAAACAAGCCCATCGCGAAAGGAAATCTTAAGCGATGGCCGGACCCACTTTCGGCCGGCGCGAAGGATGGCTAGCTTGTGGCAGATTCCGCGCTATCCCAGCCTCGTCGATGCGCGCCAGCGACACCGCGGGCTCGCCAGGTGGAACCGCCTGACTGGCCCCGAAGAACGGGACGCAGTAGTCCGGCGGGCCGACGCAGTCGCCGGGACCGTTGGGCGACGGATGCAAACTGGCGCATGCAGCCACCGCGCCAGATGCCGCGATGACCAGCGCCACGCGCAGTGCGGCCTTGATGTTGTGCGATCTCATATCGTTGCAATGTTCCTGTCTCACGAGCGTCTGCTACGACGCGCGACCCATCATTCGGTTGACTCGTCCCGATACGGCACGATGCTGGCAAGCATAAAGATGCAGATCGCCTTTCAGGACCAACAGAACGTGAAAGAAAATTCATCGCCAGGGCCTCGCAAGGAGCCACGCGATGCTAAGGCATACGTGTCGCGCCGGTATGCCAGTGTCGGGCTCACACAACCCGATTTATGAAAGACTGAATTCCACGGCGTTACCCGATGCTTCGCAGATATATTGGCGTCCACGCATCAGGCCATCAAAGACCTTGAGACCGGGTAGTCTTCAACGATTGCTTAGTCATCCTGATGCGAAAGCCTCTTATTAGAAACGGAGCATCGGAACGATGAAGAAATATTTAATTTCCGCAGTGGCACTCGGCTCGATTGCCAGCTACGCGCACGCCGCGGATGGAGACACGATCACGCTGTACGGGATACTCGACGTCGCCGTCGGCACGGTCGAACATAGCGCGAACGGCAGCTCGCTATTTCCCGCCACGGTGAACCCCGTCAGCAAGGTCAGCACGCGCTTTAACAATTCGGTCGTGGGGATGTTCAATGGCGGCATCTCCGATCCGCGCTGGGGTATCAGAGGCACCGAAAACCTCGGCGGCGGGCTCCAGGCGTTCTTCGATCTGGAATCGGGCATCAATGTACCGTCCGGTTCGCTGAACAACGCCGCGGGCGCGATCGCAGGCAGCAACAATACCGTAGGGGCAGCCTCGGCACTCAGCGGTCAGCTTTTCAATCGTGGCGCTTATGTCGGGCTCAAAGACGACAAGCTGGGCTCCGTGTCGTTCGGCCGCTCGACCACGATCGGTTTCGACACGATCGCCAACTATGATCCGCTGTTCGCCGCACAACTGTTTTCGCCAATCGGTTTCTCCGGATCGTATTCGGCAGGCGGCATCACAGAAGGATCGCGCACGGACAACAACGTCAAATACGCGAACAAGATCGGTCCGGTCAATTTCGGTCTTTCGTACAGTTTTGGCGGCGTCGCCGGCGACTTCGGTTACGGCTCGACTTACGGCGCGAACGTCGGCTACGAGTCAGGGCGGTTCGGTGTTCAGGCCACCTGGTACGAAGCGCGCGACATCGTCCATTCGGGCGCACTGACGGGGGCCAATGCCGCGAACTCGAACCTGATCGGCACGAGTGTCGGCGCGCTGACACTCAACAACGACGAAGATTTCATGATTGCCGCCAAATACGGCATCGGTGCAGCCACCGTAAAGGCGGGTTACGAGCGCTTCGAACTCAAGAGCCCGTCGAATCCGGCCGCGGCAGGCACGACGGTCGATTACTTCGGCTTCGCCGGCAATCTGGCCAATAACGTGAGCCCGTCGAAGAACAACCTGTACTTCGTCGGCGGCGATTACCAGGTTACGCCGACGCTCGACATCGCAGCCGGTTTCTATGACACGCAAACCATGCAATCGGCCGGCGTGGCGGGAGGCAACCAGCTGCAGTATTCGCTGCTCGCCGACTACCACCTGAGCCGCCGCACCGACTTGTACGCCGGCTACATGTTCTCCAAATTCAACGGCGCGGCATTCAACGGCGACGAGTCGACCAATTACATCGCCGCAGCAGGTGTGCGTACGACGTTCTAGAAACAGCCGCGATACTTAAACAATCTTTAATCTTCGCCGCACCGCTTCTTTAGGCTGCGCGGTTGTGGTTACCCGATAATTTCAACGTCCTTAAACCCGGAGGGCGGCCCCGTCATTGTGCACAGGCGGGGCCGCCCTCCGCAGCGCTACGGCTTGCTTGCGCATCCGGACGCGCAGGCGAGGCATGCCTGTCTCGCGGCACGCACCGTCTCATTCCCAGTCAGTCAAACAGCACGGCCTTTTCCGAACAGGATGGCAAATGAATCAATTGCAAGCCATGCGTGTCTTCATGCGTGTCGTCGAACTCACCAGCTTTAGCCTTGCAGGCAGACAGCTGGGAATGTCCGCAGCTGCCGTGACGAGAAGCGTCAGCATGCTGGAGGCGCATCTGAACATGCGCCTGCTGAATCGTTCGACACGCAGCCTGTCTCTGACCGAAGCGGGACGACTTTATCTGGAAGGGTGCAGAGCGGTCATCGAGAAGCTCGACGAAGTGGAATCGGAACTGTTGCGCTCGACCCGCGACCCAAGCGGCATGCTGCGCATTGCCGCGCCCGCGGTGTTTGCCAGCACGGAACTGGCTCCACTGTTTCGCGCGTACCGTTCGGTCAATCCGCGCGTCGAATTCGTGGTGACCGCCTATGACACGCACATCGACATGATAGAAGGCGGTTACGACATCTGTTTCGCAACGGACCGCTACTCGGTCAACACGTCGCTCGTAAGCCGCCGGGTACTGACGGTCAGGGAAGTGGCAGTCGCGTCGCCCGCTTATCTGGCGCGCCGCGGCGTGCCGCAAACGCCGCATCACCTCGCGAGGCACGACCTGGTGACGCTGTCGGAGCAATCGCGCATCTGGGAGTTTTCGGGCATCGACGGCGTGCAGAGAATCAACGCCAATGCGCCGCTGAGTGCAAGCAGCCAGATGATCGTGCGCTCAGCGGTGCTCGCGGATCTCGGTATCGCCGTGCTGCCGCTTCCGCTCGTCAGTGACGACCTTGAACGCGGCACGCTGAAAACCGTGCTGAACCAATACGAAGTGAATGGCGGCGCGTCACACATTTCGATCGTCTATTCCGGCCGCAACTACCTCGCCACCAAGGCACGCAACTTCATCGACTTCACGGTCGAGCAATTCCGAGGTGCGTCGGCTGTCACGCCCGGCGCAGCGGCGTCGCTGCGCGCAGTTGCATAGGAAAGGCGGCGGACATGAGCAAGGCCACCGGACGCATGAAGATTAGTTAACGATCAGAAGGTCGGTTCGACAGGCACCCATAGATATCCTGAACATACCGGTTGAGCTTAAACGTGAGGTCAACATTAAGTCGCCGGCGAACCTTAACTGCCTAATGGAGTTCACTAATATGAAGGTCCTCTTTGCTATCGCGGCATTTGCATGTTGCATGTCTTCGGCGTTTGCACAATCCAGCAATACGACGAGCCCATCTACGAGTCTGGCAAGCACCGCACCGAGCGCAGCATATGGCGGCAATCAGGGTGTACAGGTTGGCGGATGGGTTCCTCCCTATGGTCAGCCGGTCGCGGAAAAAACCCGGGCCCAGGTGTACCAGGAACTGGTGGAGGCCGAGAAGGATGGTCAACTCGCCTACCTCAACTCGACGCTCTACGCACACTAATGGTTGAGCGTGGCCTGGCTGCCGTCACGGCACATCAGATCTCGTTCACCAGTGTGGTGGGCCAGCACGCGACGCTCATGCGCGTTCCCGAGCGCTGCTGCA
>Ga0310811_10013626_pt1 | contig 10595 bp, 9 predicted proteins | sample YCmetagenome_FD_207642 | JGI IMG/M metagenome (GOLD analysis project Ga0310811, IMG submission 207642) | Soil microbial communities from experimental microcosm in Duke University, North Carolina, United States - YC | ecosystem: Engineered > Artificial ecosystem > Soil microcosm > Unclassified ... | reverse complement strand
ACCGGGCCTGACGAACCGTTCTTCCTCCTGATATATCTCGGCTATTTCCCTGAAATCAGCAGCCCAACCAACCTGCTGACGAGCTATACGGACTTCGAGCCACACAAGGTCAGCAATCACCAGTTGGACAGACAGGGCCGTCTGATCAGTTACGATGACGAGACAAATGGTCATGTGACCGTGAACTGGAAATAGATAGGGGACCGCCGAAACCTTAGACTTTTATTTATACGAAAAGAATTCTTTTCGTCGCTACTGGCGTGCTATGCCTTTTTGCGTCCTCATCGTGTCGTAAAGACATCGGTTTTATTCCTCCCGAAAATCCACTGAGCAGCGAATACCAGGTGGTGGAAGACCATTGCGCCGATTTTGACGGGCCCGATGAACCGCCAAAAGTTTTTCCGTTCAAAAAGATCTATTCCGGGAGGATCGTGGTGGAACACGCTGCTGAGGGTCAATAATGAAGTTTATGCGGGGGACTCCCCCGAGACGGATGGCCTGATCTATAACCAATACGGTGATCTGCTGTCCTTCAATGGGAACAGCTACGAATATGATTATACTCATCCGGCCAAACAGCAATTCTATTGTGAAGGATGGCAAAACGACCATGAGGGATTTCAGTACCTGGAATATCTGGGTTATTTCCCCCGCTGGGACCGGCGACGAAGCCGTGGACTGCGATTACGTGGAAGTAGTGCAAGTTTGAGTCAGGCGCGTCGTGATTCTCCGTGCTGTCACGGCGCGTCTTTTTTCGGCCTGCTATTCTTCCATCTCGGCCTTTACCTTTTTTACAAACGTCACGGTTACGCCTGCCAAGGAAGCAACTTCCTTTTCGTCTATTTCATAATTTTCCAGAAGGTTCTTAACGAATTTTCTGGTTGCTATTTGTGCGCCTTCCTTGCGGCCTTGTTCAAGGCCCTGCTCGAGCCCCTCCTGCGCCCTGATCTCGGCTACTTGTTCAAAAATATTCATAGTGTTTTTTTTATTGGTGATCTTATCAATTTCGTTTTTGAAGACAAGATTTGTCTCCGACTGTTCGAACAGAACATAGTTGTGTAAAAAACTCAGGATCGCCTCCATTTTTGCTCTGTTCAAACCGCCTTGTTCATATAATTTTCTGAAGACAAATAATTTTCCGGCCAATAATGTCTCGTCAAAATTTTTTCCTTTTAACAATGCCTGCTTTGCGATCATCATTACAAGGGCAAACGGGTTATCGGATTTCAATAGCTCATCATTTGAATAATCCAGTACACAAATCGCCTTATACCGAAAAAGCAGCCAGGATTCAATACAGCTATAGCTGAAGATATCCGTCAGTAGCCGACCATCTCTTCCGGTAAAAACCGCGATTGTCTCTACCGGCATTTTATATCGGTCCAGAACGCGGTAAAAATATCGGAACATCCTTTCCGGAAAAACGGGTCGATTCTGGGCTTTCGTCTCAGCCTGCACTTCCACATGAATCAGAATGCACTCTTCCCTGCCATCCTTTAGATGCAGTTTTACTAATTTGTCAACCAGGCGGACGTCTACTCCCTCTTCCGATTTTGGATATAGCTCTGCCAGTTCCTTATCCAGAAAGACAAATCCTTTCTCCAAATCGAAAATCTCTTCTGCCTTTGGATAGAAGAATCGCAGGAAATCGTCAAAGACGAGTTCGAGGAGACCTTTCCAAAGGATATCCCTATTCTGGTACATAGCCTGTTAATGACAATCATGATCAATAATTATTGATAGGCTATAAATCCGGGGTAGTACACTTGTTAGTAGTTGGGGAAGTAACAGCAAAGAAGCGATACAAAAATAGGAAAAGCAGGGAATTGTGGGAGGAAAAATTTAGTTGTGGGGGATGTTACGGTTCACATGGTTCACGCGCGGTTCACACGTTGCAGAGGGGTGGTTTACACGTTGCAGAGGGGTGGTTTACTGGTTGCAGAGGGGCGGCTCACGTCCTAAAACTCCACCCCCACCCCTAGCCGCAGGGTCCGGTCGGTATAGTCAAAGTCGGCCGTCTGGCTATTTATTGTGCAGGCGGGGGGATCGTAGCAGGCGCCGGCAGTCGTCTGGCGTTCGGTCAGTTTTTTCATGCCGTAGGTGGCGGAGAAGAGCAGGGCCTTGCGGCCGGCGTCGGAGAACCGCCATCGGTAGCCCAGGCCGGTGTTCCAGAAGGGGCCGGCGCGGAAGGTGCTGGTGAGGTTCTCGTAGGGCTGGGGTTTCCTTTTGTACCAGGGCAGGTCGACGCCGGCGTCGAGGATGAAGAACAGCCCGTCCCTTTTTCCGTTGGTCAGGTCCCGCGTTGCGGAAAGAAAGAGGGGGATGTTTCTGAAACGGTAGTAGTCAAGGCCCGCGCCCAGGCCCACAAACCAGGGACCCTGAGTAAGGCCATTGACGGTCCGGGCCTGACCGTAGCTGCCCATTTGGCCGACGGAGAGACCGCCATAGTTGTCGCTGCGGAATCGCCAGGTGTGCCTGGCAGCGTCGGCAGTGTGCCTGGCAGCGTCGGCGGTGTGCGGGGCAGAGGCGGCGGTCTGCGGGGCAGAGGCGGCAGTCCGCCGGGTATCGGCGGCGGTCTGCGGGGCAGTGGTGGCGGTCTGCCGGGTATCGGCGGCGGTCTGCGGGGCGGAGGCGGCAGTCTGCCGGGTATCGGCGGCGGTCTGCTGGCCAAAGCAGGCGGTCACCGACGCGAAGAAGAGGACGCCGGTCAGAATATGTTTTATCATTGCTGGCCCGGGGTGATGGATAGATGACTTAGTGCGACGATATGGGATGGATCGCTGTAGTCGTACTGGTCCAGTCCGGTGGGGCTTGCGACGAGCAGCACGTGGTTGTTGGCGATGACGTCATAGGCGGCGCTGACGGCAATAGAACTCAGCTGCTTCAGCTGGGAAGGGTCGGAAGCGTCGAAGACCTTGACGTCGGGGCCGTCGCAGATGAACAGCGTCGATCCGTCTTTGCCGAGTCCGGAAGGGTTGGTCATCGGATAGCTTTTGAGCATCGAGACCGCGGAAAGGTCCTGTGCGTTGAGGATGTCCAGTTCGTTGGCGCTTCCGCCGCAGCTAGTGCCCGAACGTAGGGTGACATAGGCGTAGTTTTGGTCGGCGATCACGGGGTCGCAGGCCCTGCCGTGCAGGAACTCGCCTATTTTGGCGGGCTTGGAGGCGTCGTCTAGCGAATAGATATACACGCCTTCTTTGGAGCCCAGGAGAAGTCGGTTCCGGACCGGAAAGATCGTTTCGATGTCAAACCCAGCATTGATGCTAGAGGACAGGGCGAGCTTTGTGGGGTCGCTTATATTGATGGTATTCAGCGAATGCGGTTCGGGTATCACATAGAGATAGTCCCCGACAAGGGTCATGGTGGCGGTGGAGCCGGCGATGCCCGTTGAACCAAGGCTGGCGGCTGCGGCCGCGGAGGCGGCAGCATTTACAGAATAAAAGTTCGTTCCTGGAATGTCATAAAGCACGGGGGGGCCTGTTCGGGTCTCCACGTCCACCGTCGTGTCCTTTTTGATCCAGCCGGTGATCACCTGATCGTTCTGTCCGGTGTTGCGGTAAGGGATGGCGCTCAGGAGGGTATCGACGACTTTTACCTGTTTGATATTGGAGATATCGATCGCCAGAATGTCGCTGTACATGTCGGCGAACAGGGTGTTCCCGCGGATACCTATATTCTGGTTGCCGGGGATATTCAGGAAGGCGACCTGTACCGGGTGAGAGGGATTGCTATTGTCGATCACGTGGATGCCGGCATTGTATTCGTTCAGATAAATATAGGAGTCCTTGATATAGATCTGTCCCGCCTTTGTAATGGCGTGGCCGGCGTCACCGTTGATCGAGGCGATGACGGTAGTTTTCTTCGTATACACAGGGATGTACATGGTATACGTTTTTGTCACTTTATCTTTCAGACAACCGGGGAGCAGCATTCCCCCAAACGCCAGGACGATGCCGATGGCGAGCAGGCCAGTTTTGTTTCTCATGATCAGGTTTTGTCTCCATTTGACAAAGGAACCTGACCAACCGTTGCACGGCCTTTCAAGCAAAAACGATCACCGGTCTCCCGCCTTCCGGATCGGCGAGCAGTCGCGCCTCTACGTCAAATACCCGATGGACGAGTTCGGCCGTCACGATATCGCGGGCTCCTTCCGCCACTACCCTCCCGTGTTTCATAAAGACCATGCGGTCGGCGTATTGCAGCGAAAGATTGAGGTCATGGAGTACGGCGATGAGGACGATATTCTCTTTGACCAGCGAACGCGCGAGGCGGAGAAACTGGTGTTGATAGTGGATATCGAGGCTGGACACCGGCTCGTCGAGAAAGAGGTAGCGGGCGCCGTCGTGCGGCGTCTCCCAGACCTGTGCCAGGGCGCGGGCAAACTGGACGCGCTGCCGCTCGCCGCCGGAAAGGGTCAGATAGTCGCGTTCGCCGAGTTCGTCGATCGACAGCAGTCTTTTTACGTGCCGGCAGACGTCCCTGTCGCGTGCGGACGGACGGAAGGAAAAATGCGGATACCGTCCCATCATCACGATCTCGTCCACGCTCAGTGGAAAATGCAGCTCGGGCAGCTGGGTCATGACTGCCCGTCGGCGGGCCAGGTCGATCCGGTCGAACTTGCTCAACCCTACCCCATCGTAGGTCACATGGCCGGCGGCGGGTGTCCACTCTCCGCTGAAGGCCTTGAGAAAGGTCGATTTACCGGAACCGTTCGGCCCCACGATAACGTGCAGACGACCGGGCTGAAACGAGATAGAGATGTCGTCGACGATGGTCCGGTCCCCGATGCGGCAGACGAGGTTCTCAATGCTAAGCATAAAAACCTCCTTTTTGCTGCTGGCGGCCGGCGCGGATCAATAAGAAAAGAAAGACAGGTGCGCCTGCAAAGGCGGTGATCACGCCGATAGGGAATTCGGAAGGGGCTACGATGACGCGGGCGAGCATGTCTGCTATATTCAGCAGAATGGCGCCCAGCAGGGCCGAGCCGATGATCAGCCAGCGATTGTCCGAGCTCTTCAGCAGCCGCAGGATATGCGGAACGATAAGCCCGACAAAGCTGATCACGCCGACCACCGAAGTGGCCACCGCCACCAGGAAAGTATTCAGTAGCAGAATCCTGGTCTTGAGCTGCCGGGTATTGACGCCCAGGTAGGCCGCCTCGGTCTCGCCCAGCAATAGTGCATTGAGCGCCCGTGAATAGCGGAGGGAGAGGCCGATACCCACAATGGTCGAGAACGCCACGATGCCTGTATTGGTCCAGTCCGCGCCGGAGAGCGTACCCAGATGCCAGAATACGATGCTGCGGGCCTGCGGGTCGCGCGCGATATAGGAGAAGAAGCCGGTGCCGCCGGCGGCCAGCGCGTTGACGGCAATGCCCGCCAGGAGGAGCGTGTTGACGTTGACCTTGCCAAATACGTTCGACAGCCGGTAGACCAGCCAGGTCGCCAGTCCGCCGCCGACAAAAGCCGCCAGCGGCAGAAGAAATGGTCCCAGTGCATCTACCCACGCGCCGCTGAGGCTTTTGCCCATGACGAAGACGAAGGCCGCGCCAAGCGCCGCGCCGGAAGAGGTTCCGACGAGACCCGGTTCTACTATCGGATTGCGAAAGAGGGCCTGCATCAGCGCGCCGGCGACGGACAGCGAGGCGCCGGTCAGCGCGCACAGCAGGACTCGGGGCAGACGGATCTGCAGGAAAAGCTGCTCCTCGATGGAGGAGCCGGGTGTTCCTGTCAGCGCATGACGGAGAAACACGATGATATGGTCGTAACCGATAGAAACCGCTCCGACACGGGCCGAGACGATCAGGGACAACAGCAGCAGCAGACCAAAAACTAAATAGTAGATATGGAACGGTATTCTTTTCAAGTCACTAGTGTTTATGGATCAGTCTGATCAGCTCGTACACATTCTGACCTGTACGGGGTCCCAGATAGACCAGGTCGTGTTCTTCCACCCGGTAGATGCGGTTGTTCTTTGCCGCCGGCGACAGCGAGACGCCCGGAAGGTTTTTGAATTTCTCCACGCTGCCCTGCAGGTCGAAGCCGTAGTCCGTGGCGAGAATGACGTCGGGCTGGGCTTTTGCGATGACTTCCGCACTCAGATTTTTCCATTTCTGGGCGGTGTCGGCCACGTTGACCGCGCCGGCCCAGTCCAGCATCTGCTGCTGGGTGCCGCGATGGCTGAGTACAAAGTACTGGTTGGCGGCCTGGCCGAAGTGGATGACGAGGACTCTGGGGGTATCGGGGAATGTCCGCCGGAAGGAGTCGGCGCGGATCATATCCCTGTCCAGCCGGTCGCAGATAGAGTCTCCCGCGTGCGGGTTGTGAAATTCATTCGCCAGCTGGCGGATCAGCTGTTTGGTCGAGTCGATCGTATTGCCGCCGTCAAACTGACGCAGCGGAATGCCGACTTTCTTCAGTTGCTCTATCGTCGCGGGCGGGCCCCAGTTGCCATCGTTCCAGACGGCCGTGGGGTTCAGCGATATGATCCCTTCGGGATTGAGCGCCCGGTGGTAGCCGACCGCGGTGATCTTTTTTGCGGCCGGTGGCCAGGTGCTGGAGATGTCTACGCCGACGAGGGCGGTATCGCCGCCTACCGCGAAGACGATCTCGGTGAGTTGTTTGCTCACGCTGACGATACGGAGGCCCTGTTTGTTGTTGCCCTTGTCGCCGAAGCGCCCGCCGCAGCCGGAAAGGACGAGCATCAGGGTCGCCGAAAAAATGTGAACCGCGCGGTTCACGCGGGGGTGGAAGGGGCCGGAGGACCGGGGAAGTTCAGGGAGCCTGAAAGATCGGGAAGTCCCGGAAGAAATTCGATTCATGATTCTAAAGTTAAAAGATATACGCCAGTTTTGCGCCTCCATAAACGGTCGCGTTATATGGCATCGGCAGGAAATGCGGATCGGTCGTCCCTGCCAGGTTGCCGGAATAGAAAAGGAAAGTATAGTAAGTGCTGCCCGTGAGGTTGTCCGCGCCGACATAGCAATCGACGGAGAAATGCGCGCCGAGGACGCTGCGATAGCCGATCTTTCCGTTCAGCAGACTATAGGACTTCGCCGAATGCAGGTTGTCGAAGGTATACGGCGCGGCCCCGTTGTAGCGGTAGCTGAGATAGGCATAGAATCCCGGCTTCGTCTGGAGGTCGACGCCGAGATTGAGGACGCTGGGGGCCACGCCTGCCACTTTCTTATTGGAATAGTCCACCGTCGCCGCGTTGTTGTTGTGGTCGCTTTTAAAATCCTTGTATTTAAAATCCGAATACGCATAGCTCAGCCAGGGGCGCAGTTGGGTGATCGCGGAGGATTTGTCATCCACCAGCAGATAGCTCAGGGTGAGCTCGGCGCCAAGGTCCTGCTGGCGGCCGGCGTTGAGGTAAAACGTGTATTGCGGCAGCACACCCGCCGCGGGGACGGTCTGGCCGACGATCTTGTTGCGCACGTCCAGGTCGAACAGCGCCAGTTGATAGGACAGTCTGCGGTCAAAGACATCACCCTTCGTGCCGATCTCATACTGCATGCCATATTCGGGCCGGAGACCGGAGTTGACCTGGCCGGTAGTTGCGATGACCGTATTGGAGGTCGTAGGCGGCGTGTAGCCTCTGCTGATATCGGCGTAAATGGAGAATTCGTCATTGAATTTCTTCAGCAGCGCGACGCGTGGAGTAAAGACGGCAGGGAAGCTCCGGACGCCGGACCCGTTGTAATGTCCTCCACCGGTGGGAAGCATATCCGTTATGCCGAACTCGGTAAAGTTGAGGCTGCCGCCGGCTGTGAGTATTAACTGCGAAGGCAGCGCGAACTTCCATTCGGTAAAGAGGCTGTAGCTCATGGACGCGTTCTGAAGGTCGCCGCGGATGGGTCCGATGACGTTGTGGTTGAGGTTGTAGGACTTGTTGAAGGCGAGCGTCTTTTGGAATTGCGCTCCTACGATGCCGTGAATTTTTTCCCCAAGCCCCGAAGTATAAACGAACCCCGTCCTTCCCCCGAATGTAAACGCCTGGTTATCGGTCAGCCCGTGAGCAAAAGGTGAATACAGCGTATACCCGTTAGCATAAACTGTACTGAGATTGCTGAAATGCTCGTCGATCTTATAGTCGCTGGTCACTCCGCCCCGAAAGCTCTCGATGTCTACTCTGGAGCTGTTGAGCAGATACGTTGTGTCGCTCCATTTTTGCCGGCCATAGAACTGGGCGCTGTCCATTTCCCCCGCCAGCTCTTCGTGGGAATTGGCATAGGCGAAATACGTCGAGATCGTGCTCTTGTCGCTGACATAGAAGTCGCCGCTCAGCTGGGCATAGTCCTTGTGGCTGGCGCTGTGCGACCGGAAGCCGTCCGATTGCTGCCGGCCGTAGTTGAAGACGAGGGCCGAGTGTTCGCCCGCCGTTTCGATCCGGGTGTTATTGCGCCAGAGGCCGTAGGAACCGAAGGTATTCTCCTCTACGAAGCGGGTCTTGTTGGGCTGGGGCTTGAGCGTATATAGATTGACCACGCCGGCGATGCCGCTGCCATAAAGGCTGGAGGCCGGTCCTTTGATCACCTCCACTCTGCCGAGGGTGGCGAAGTCCACGTCGTCGAGGATTGTCGTCCCGGTCGCATCGGTAATGGGGATATTGTTTAGCAGGACCTGTACGCCCTGGCCGTTGAAATTGGTGTTGTTACCATAGCCACGTATGGCGATGCGCTGCCCGCCAAAGGTTGACCGGGACTGCATGAGTACGCCGGGAATAAGATTGAGCGAGTTCTCGAGCGAAAGTCCGCTGTTGCGGTGAAAGTCTACGGGCGTCAGCATGCCGATGCTGCGGGCGATGTCCAGCTGGTTGCCTTTCTGGCCGTTGGACCAGCCGGTGACCTGAACGGTATTCAGCGTTTGTGTATGTACGGTGTCTTTTTGCGGGGTCTGGGCGTTCGCAGAGATAGCGGCGCCCAGCAACAGATAAATGCCTGTCGATCGTAGTCTCAACATCTTGAAAAAAGTTTTGGTAAAAAAGAGTAGAAGTCAGGAAATAGATGCTACCCCTTCGGCGGCGGGACTACGATATCACAGCAATAAAACGGAAGGCGCCCGCTGATGAGCGCCGACCAGGAATGCCGGCACACAATGGGCTGTATGAGTGTAAAACGAGGTTCGTCTACTATGGTGTCTGCCATGCGGAAAGAAGGCAGCGTCTTTTTGTTATGGTTCTCGTGCGCCAGTTCACCGGAACGGCTAAGCAGGCGTTCTTCGTTGTCATCGTCAAAACAGTACAGCCACCCTGCCTTCTGTCTGATGACGTCGTACAGGTGTCCGTTGTACCAGCACTCGCGTCCGGACTCCTCCCATTTTCCGTGATTGTTGACTTCGGTGAGCGGGACCCGGAAGAACGCGGCATCGGGAAGCGCCGCTATCCACGCTTCCCGAGCCGCCTCTTTGAGCCGCCATTGCTGCAGCAGGAACTGTCCGAAGTATCCCATTTGGGTATAGAACAATAACAGCAGCAGCGATATGGTGGTTCCTTTTTTCAAATAATCAACCTTTTCCTATTGGTTTTTCGACTTTTTCGCGGGGCAGGATTCCGCCCGGTTTTGGCAGCGGATAGTTCTTCAACACGGCCTCGTATTTGGTCTTCGTCGTTGCCAGCCGTCCGCTGAGCAGGCTGTAGACTTCCCTGTGCTGATCGGTGGGCCGCCAGTCCGAGCCGCCGGAGATGCTCTCCTTGGAAATGGTCAGAAACCTTTCCAGCAGCTGAGCCGGGCTCCGGAAGATATCCTGCCGCGCTCCGGTAGCGTGGACGTCGTGCAGCAGCGCTTCGACGTCGAGCAGCTGCTGCTGCCAGGCAGCGAGCTTCTCCTTCTGGCGTTTGTTCGTCAGCGTTGGCTCGGCGGCGATTGCTCTTGACCGCAGCGTCTCCAGCGTATCGATCATGTGCAGCACGCTCTGGATCGACTGGAATATTTCCGTACCAAAGGTATACTGTAACCGGATATCTTCGTCACTGCCCGTGGTATGGGGGTCGCGAAGGACCTCCAGGGGCTGGCGGTACTCCTTGCCGCCCACTTTCAGCACGATTGTGTAGGCGCCGGGCAGCACTTTTGTCGTCGGCAGGCCGGGGCCAATGTCCAGGTCATAGATCACCATGGCGCGTTCGCCGTTGGAGTCGAGCTTGACCCAGTCGGCGTCTTCGGGGCGGGTGCGCAGCGGCGGCAGGACATAGGGCTGCAGGCCGAGGTCCCACCACACCCGGTTGACCCCCGGCTTATTCGAGCCTTTTATCTGCTGAACGATATTGCCGGCACCGTCCAGCACGACGACCTTGACGGTATCCTGGACGCTGTCTTTCAGGTAGTAGTTGATATCGGCACCGTAGGGAGGGTTCTGCCCGGAGGCGGAGGACCGTTCACCGTGGATGGCGATATGCGGCCGGAACCGGTAGGCCTTGCGCATGGAGAAAAGATAGGCCTCCGACTGTTGTGTCTGCTGTGTGAACTCCCGGATGGGCGTAATGTCGTCAAGAATATAGAAGCCGCGACCGTAGGTGCCGAGGACCAGGTCCCTGAAACCGCGCTGGATGGTGATACCGTAGACGGGGACCGGCGGCAGGTTGTTCTTGAGGTGGATCCA
>Ga0310811_10013625_pt1 | contig 10595 bp, 10 predicted proteins | sample YCmetagenome_FD_207642 | JGI IMG/M metagenome (GOLD analysis project Ga0310811, IMG submission 207642) | Soil microbial communities from experimental microcosm in Duke University, North Carolina, United States - YC | ecosystem: Engineered > Artificial ecosystem > Soil microcosm > Unclassified ... | reverse complement strand
TGAAATTTCGGGTCCAGGGGTCACTTCATGTGCGGAATCGTCGGCGCGATCGCTGATCGAAACATCGTTCCCATCCTGATCGAGGGCCTGCGCCGTCTGGAATACCGCGGTTACGACTCGGCCGGCGTCGCCATCCTCAACGGCAGCGGCGAGGTGCGCCGCCTGCGCACAGTCGGCAAGGTCCGGATGCTCCAGGACGCGCTGAACGAAACGCCGGTCGATGGTCATCTCGGCATCGCGCACACGCGCTGGGCGACGCACGGCGTGCCCTCCGAGCGCAACGCGCATCCCCACATCTCGCGCGACGGCATCGCGATCGTTCACAACGGCATCATCGAGAATCACGAGGAGCTGCGCGACGAGCTCTCCAGGCTCGGCTACACGTTCACCTCGGAGACCGACACCGAAGTCATCGCGCATCGCATTCACTATCACAAGCAGAAGCTCGGCGATCTGTTCCGCGCGGTGCGCGCCACGGTCGCGGAGCTCGAAGGTGCGTACGCGCTCGCCGTGCTCTCGCAGGATTCTCCGGAGACCATCCTGCTCGCGCGCGCGGGCTGCCCCGTCGTCATCGGCGTCGGCAACAACGAGAACTTCGTCGCGTCGGATGTCGCGGCGCTGCTGCCCGTCACGCGCCAGTTCATCTTCCTCGAAGAGGGCGATGTCGCGGAGATCCGTCGTCAGAGCGTGCGCATCCTCGACAGCGAGGGCAACACCGCACAACGTCCGGTGAAGCAGAGCTCGCTGTCCGCCGACGCTGCGGAGAAAGGCGAGTACGCCCACTACATGCTCAAGGAAATTCACGAGCAGCCGCGCGCGATCGCGCAGACACTCGAAGAGCGCGTTGCCGGCGGCAAGTTGCTCGAAGCTGCATTCGGCCCGCTCGCGACCGAGGTATTCCGTCGCACCGAAGCCGTACAAATCGTCGCGTGCGGAACCAGCTATCACGCTGGCGCCGTCGCGAAGTACTACATCGAGCAGATCGCGCGCCTGCCATGCTGGGTCGAGATCGCGAGCGAGTATCGCTATCGCAATCCGGTCGTGCCGAAGAACACGCTGTTCGTGTCGATCTCGCAGTCAGGCGAGACGGCAGACACGCTCGCCGCGCTGCGCATGGCGAAACAGTCGGGTTATCTGTCGAGCCTGTCGATCTGCAACGTGCCGGAAAGCTCGCTGGTGCGCGAATCCGAGCTCGTGCTGCTCACACGCGCGGGTCCGGAGATCGGCGTCGCGTCGACCAAAGCATTCACGACCCAGCTCACCGCGCTCGGCATGCTGGTGATCGCGCTTGCGAAGTTCCACGGCACCGACGCCGAGCGTGAGCGCGGCCTGGTGCAGCGGCTCATCGAAATTCCCGGGCTGATCGAGAAGACGCTGCATCTCGACGACCAGATCCGCGAGCTGGCGAAGCGCTTCGCCGACAAGCATCACGCGCTGTTCCTCGGCCGCGGCCAGATGCATCCGATCGCGATGGAAGGCGCGCTGAAGCTCAAGGAGATCTCGTACATCCACGCCGAGGCGTATCCGGCCGGCGAGCTGAAGCACGGTCCGCTGGCGCTGGTCGACGCAGACATGCCGGTCGTGACGGTCGCGCCGAACAACGACCTGCTGGAGAAGCTCAAGTCGAACCTGCAGGAAGTGCGCGCGCGCGGCGGCGAGCTGTTCGTGTTTGCAGACCCGGAGTCGGGGATTCAGGCGTCGGAAGGCGTCACCGTCATCACGATGCCGAAGCACGTGAGCCACTTCCAGGCGTCGGCGGTCTACACGGTGCCGCTGCAACTGCTCGCATATCACTGCGCGATCCTGCGCGGCACCGACGTCGATCAGCCGCGCAATCTCGCGAAGTCCGTTACGGTGGAATAGTCTCGAGTGGCAAACGCCACCGCAGACAAGTATGGAGCCCCGCTGGTACCTGACTTGCGTGGCCCTGTTGTCGGCTGGTGCCGCGAGCGCAGCCGACTCTCCCGATGAACTGCAGGCGACTCCGTATCGCCCGACCGTATCGAACCCTGCTGATCTGCCGGTCCCGCATCACTTCGAATGGGAAGCAGGCGGCTATGCCGGACGCGATCCCGGCGACGCGCGCCACATCAGCGTTCCGTACCTCCTGAAATACGCGTTCACGGACGACTTCGGCCTGCTCATCGGCGGCGAGAGCTTCGTGGTCGATCGCAGCAGCGGCGACACTGCACGCGGCTGGGGCGACACGTCGGTCACCATGAAATTCCATCACGCAGTGTCTGAATCGACAGGCATCGGTCTCGAAGCGGCGGTCGCTTTACCGACCGCCTCGCATGACCTCGGCACCGGCCAGACCGACTACACGTTGAATGGCATCGCGAGCACGGAAGTCCTGCAATGCGCCGTCGACATCAACGTCGGTTACACGCGCCTCGGCCGGCCGGATCCCGGCACGAGTCGCGACGTGGTCAGCTGGGCGGTCGCAGCCTCGCACGACGTTGCGGCGAAGTGGGGATTTGCCGGCGAGCTCTCCGGTATCAATCAGAGCGGCGCGCATGGCACGGCGCAGTTCCTCAGCGCGCTGTCGTTCAGCGCGACGCCAACTCTGGTGTTCGATGGCGGCGCCCTGCTTGGATTGAATCGCGATTCGACCCGCTACGGGGTGTTCACCGGCGTGACGATGCTCGTGCACTGAGACCAGGCGGGTCGCCCCTCGTACACATGTTCCTGACAGCGGCCGCGTGCGCATACTTCGGGCATGCGCCGTGCGACCAAGACCGTTCACCTACTGATCGGACTCGGACTCTGCGCTATTGCGTGCGCCGCAGTCGCCGCCGAGGAGATTGACACCGCAACCGCCGCGCGCGACAGCGCCCGAATCGTCATCGCCAACCGAACGGTGATCGAGGTGCGCGGCCCTATCGCCGGATATTCGGCGACGGAGCGCGCAACGGCTTCAACAAACCGGATAATCGATGTTCTCGAGGCGAATCCCTCGCCCGCCATCAAGCTCGACGATATCGACGAGGGCACGGAGGTCCTGCTCGGCGGCAAACGCGCCTTCATCGTGACGCGTATCGACATCGATCCGATCGCCGGCGAGACCACGCAGTTGGTCGCCGAGGCAGCGGCCACGCGTCTGGGACAGGCGGTCGCGGAGTATCGAGCGCAGCACACGCCCCGCTATCTGTTGATCCAGACGGGGTGGGCTCTCGTGGCGCTCGCCATCTACAGCGGGCTGCTCTGGCTGCTGATTCAGATCGACCGACGTGTTGGCCGGCTGGTAGCCGGAGCTGCAGCGGCAGGCGCCGATCGGCTCCACGTCAAAGGCGTGCGCCTGTTCGATCCTGAGCAGATCAGCCTGTTCGCAAGGCGCCTGTTCACGGGGTTGGCGTATGTCCTGGGGTTCATTGCAACGTACGGCTGGATCACCTTCACGCTGCTGCTGTTCCCTTACACACGCCCGTCGGGCGAGCAGATGGAAGGCCAGCTGCTGGGGATCGTCGGCGACATGGCGCTGTCGATCGCCAACGCGATTCCCGGCCTGCTGCTGGTGATCGTGATCCTGCTGATCGCGCGCCTGATCATCCGTCTCGCGAGCCTGTTCTTCGATCGCATCGCCCGCGGCAAGATCTCGATGGGCGGGCTCGACGCCGATACGGTAGTCCCGACGCGGCGGATTTTTCAGTTCGTCGTGTGGGCGTTCGCGGCCGCGTTGGCGTACCCCTATTTGCCTGGGTCGGACACCGACGCCTTCAAGGGGGTCTCGGTACTGTTCGGCCTCGCGGTGTCGATCGGGGCCTCGAGTCTGGTCGGCCAGGCGGTCAGCGGGCTGATCCTCACCTACACCCGCGCTTTCCGACCCGGCGAGTACGTGCGGATGGGCGCCTTTGCCACCCGTGTCCGCACCGGTCTCGGCGAGGAGGTGCTCGTCCCGAACACTCTGGGATTGCAGAACTCGACCCAGAATTTTTCCCGCGCCGCGGCCGGCGGGGGCTTCGTGGTCAACACGCGAGTCGCCATCGGGTATTCGACGCCGTGGCGGCAAGTGCATGCGCTGCTCGAAGAGGCAGCACGTCGCACCGCCGGCATCGACCGCGATCCTGAGCCTTACGTGCGACAGACCGCGCTCGCCGATTTCTATGTCGAGTACCGTCTGATCGCGCACTCGCTGATCGACGATCCGGCCGAGCGCATCAAGATGCTGAGCGCTCTGTACGCCAACATCCAGGACGTATTCAACGAGCACGGCGTGCAGATCCTGTCGCCGCACTACATGACCGACCCCGCCGAGTCGCAGGTGGTGACGAAGGAACGCTGGTACACGCCGCCGGCCAAGCCGCCGGCAATCTAGCGGTAAATCGGCGATACTCTGCGCCATGCAAATCACCCAGAACGCAGTGGTTTCGATCCACTACACGCTGACCGACGATTCCGGCACCAAGCTCGACAGCTCCGACGGCACGCCGCTCGCGTACCTGCACGGCAACGGTAACCTGATCCCCGGTCTGGAGCGCGAGCTCGAAGGCAAAGCGGCCGGCGACAAGCTGAGCGTGAAAATCGCTCCGGCCGACGCCTACGGCCAGTACGACAAGTCGCTGGTCCAGCGCGTGCCGCGGCGCGCGCTCAAGGGCATCGGCAATCTTCAGGTCGGCATGCAGTTGCACACTCAATCGCCGCACGGCGTGCGTGCCGTGACTGTCACGCAGATCGCCGGCGACATGGTCACGATCGACGGCAATCACCCGCTCGCGGGCAAGAGCCTGAATTTCGAGGTGGAGATCGCCGAAGTGCGGGCCGCGACCGAGGAAGAGCTGGCGCACGGCCACGTCCACGGGCCGGGCGGTCACCACGACCACTAGTCGTAGAAGAACTCCGCATTGCGTTGGCGCACGATTTGCGCTGACGTGGGCAAAAAGGAGGGCATGACGATGCTACGCGTCAGATACCTGCTGGCCTTCAAGCCCAAGAGCGTCTGGACCATCGGCCCCGAAGCGCCGGTCCTCGAGGCCATCCAGGTCATGGCCGACAAGCACATCGGCGCGCTGCCGGTCGTGCGCGAGAAAGAACTGGTCGGGATCGTTTCGGAGCGTGACTACGCGCGCAAAGTGATCCTGCTCGGGCGCTCGAGCTCCGATACACCGGTGTGGCAGATCATGACGTCGGACGTCGTGACCGTGTCGCCCGACGACGCCGTCCACCGGTGCATGGAGATCATGACCGAGAAGCGCATCCGGCACCTCCCGGTCGTCGACAAGGGCGAGCTGATCGGCATCATCTCGATCGGCGACCTGGTGAAGGCCGTCATCGAAGAACAGCAGCAGACGATCACCCAGTTGGAGCGCTACATCGCGGGGTGACGAGCGTCGGCGGGTGGTGCGCGCTGTAGGTCGGGCTTTAGCCCGACAATCCGTGCGAAGAAAGAATTTTCTCGCCAAGGCGCCAAGGCGCCAAGGAAGAAAAGTCTTAAAAATTTGGCTTCGGACTTGGCGTCTTGGCGAGAGTTTCTTCCGGAGTCGGGCTGAAGCCCGACCTACAGCGCCCCGTCCAGCCTCTGTCATTCACCCCGCTGTCGCGGCGGGCATCGCATCGTCCAGCAGCCCGCGCTGCAGCGCGCGGTTCACCGCGCTCAGGATCGCCATCAACGATGCCGTCACGATGTTCTCGTGCAAGCCGACGCCGAACAGCGTGGTCCGCGCCGGCGTCGTGATCTCCACGAACGCGACGGCACGCGCGTCGCTGCCCGAACCCATCGAGTGCTCCTCGTACGACAGCACATCGAAGCGCAGGCCCAACGCATCGACGATCGCGTCGATCGGACCATTGCCTTCGCCGTGCAGCAGCGCGCCCTGGCCGTTGCACTTCAGCTTCAGCGTCAGCCGCTCGACGTTCTGATGCTCACGCAGCGGCGACAACTGATGACCGCCGTAAACGTAGGTGCCGTTCTCGCCCAGATACTCGCGCTCGAACAGCGACCAGATCTGCTCCGAGGTCAGCTCCTTGCCGGTGGCATCGGTCACGGCCTGCACGACCTGGCTGAATTCGATCTGCAGCCGCCGCGGCATCGTCAGCCCGTAGTCGCGTTCCAGAAGGTAGGCGATGCCGCCCTTGCCCGACTGACTGTTGACGCGAATAACCGACTCGTACGTGCGCCCGAGGTCGCGCGGGTCGATGGGCAGATACGGCATTTCCCAGATGTCGCCGTCGCGGCGCGCCGCAAAGCCTTTCTTGATCGCGTCCTGGTGCGAGCCGGAGAACGAAGTGAACACCAGGTCGCCGACGTATGGATGACGCGGATGTATCGGCAGCTGGTTACAGTGCTCTGCACAGCGCGCCGCTTCGTTGATGTTGGAGAAATCCAGTCCCGGGTGGACGCCCTGGCTATAGAGATTCAGTGCGAGCGTCACGACGTCGACGTTGCCGGTGCGCTCGCCGTTGCCGAACAACGTGCCTTCGACGCGTTCCGCGCCTGCCATCACGGCGAGCTCCGCAGCCGCGATCGCGGTGCCGCGGTCGTTGTGTGGATGCACCGACAGCACGATCGAGTCGCGCTTGGCGACGTGACGGCCAAACCATTCGATCTGGTCTGCGTAGATGTTCGGCGTCGCCATCTCGATGGTCGCCGGCAGGTTGATGATCACCCTGCGCTCGGGCGTCGGTTGCCAGACTTCGTTCACGGCATCGCAGATCTCGACCGCGAAGTCGAGCTCGGTGCCGGTGAAGCTCTCCGGACTGTACTCAAAACGCCAATCTGTGCCGGGCTGTTGTGCGGCGAGGTCGCGCACGCACCGCGCTGCCTGCACCGCGATGTTGATGATCCCCGGTCGGTCGAGGCAGAACACGACGCGCCGTTGCACGGTGGACGTCGAGTTGTACAAGTGCACGATCGCGCGCTTCGCGCCGCGCAGCGACTCGTAAGTGCGCTCGATCAGCTCGGGTCGCGCCTGCGTCAACACCTGGATGATGACGTCATCCGGGATCAGGTTCTTCTCGATCAGCTCGCGCACGAAATCGAAATCCGTCTGCGACGCGGCCGGGAAGCCGACCTCGATCTCCTTGAAGCCGGTGCGCACCAGCATGTCGAACATGCGGCGCTTGCGCGCGGCATCCATCGGTTCGATCAGTGCCTGGTTGCCGTCGCGCAGGTCGACGCTGCACCACAACGGCGGCGTCGTGAGGACCTTGTCAGGCCAGGTCCGGTCGCGAAGGTCGATGGGCGCGAACGGGCGGTACTTGTTCTTGGGTTCCTGCAACATCGTAGGCATTCCTGTGCTGGGGGCGGCCGTGGGGCCGGAGCAAACGAATCAGAGATTTTTTGGCGCCAGTCCCTGGCGACGATCGGGGTGTTTGCGTCTTAGCGACGCAGGTGCAGGCGCGTACGCAGCAGCTCACTGCCTCGAAGGGGCAGCGCGGACTGTTGCTGAATCGTACGCATGGGCCGAATCTAGCAGCAGCGCTGGAGCCAAGGCAAGAGAATGCAGCCCATGATGCGTCCTATGAGTCGTCTGATGGCTTTCGGTCTGTCGCTAGGCTGCTGCCTGGCAGCGGCCGCTCAGGACTTCAAAGTCGTCTGGATCAACGTCGGTGAAGTCGTCTCGGCGGGCAAGAACGCCGTGCCGATGCCGAGCGGCGCCAAAGTGGTGCGCGTCGATGTCGAGCCGGCGATCGTCCCACTCGCCGCGGGCAAGCAGGTCTGCCTCAGCACGCTGCAGCTGAATGCCTTCGGTACCCAGGGCCGTGCACTTGCGGGCGTGCCGCTGACGATCGAGATTCGCCAGGACCAGAGGCTCGATCTGCAACTGACCCGACCGAACGGCGACTTCTGCATGCGTCCCGTGCGCCCCGCCGAATATCCCATCCGCCTCACCAGCAAGCTGCCCGCCCCCGACGACACCAGGCGCGGCGCCCAGATCTTCGTGCGCGTGAACTAGATCACCTTTGCGAGCGCGTTTTCACGCGTTCTTCACAGCAGCAATCACTTCGCTGTCACGGGCGGCCGGCAAAGTAGCCACCATGACAAGCAGACAGCAACAGGAGCTCAGATCCATCGGAGTCATGCTCGAGGGTGTCGCGGCGATCTGGTGTGCTCGGTCTGCACGGTTTCCGCAACTTTGGAGCAGCACTCATGAAGTATCTCAAGCGAATGATTGGCGCGTTCGAAGGCGCCTTGCTCGTCGTCACAACGTTCGTAATGCTCGCACCGTTTTTAATGGTGCGTTGATCGCCTACTAATCGTTGAGCTGGAGCTCGGCGCGCCAATCGCGCGTCGGGTCACCCGACACCAGGAAGTGCGGGTTCAGCACCTCGGCCTTCGCGTTGTAACGCAGCCGCTGTCCGTCCGTCTGGATCACGCGTCCCCCCGCTGCCTCCACGACTGCCTGGGCAGCGGCTGTGTCCCACTCGCTGGTCGGACCGAAGCGCGGATAGAAATCCGCGCTGCCTTCGGCGACCAGGCAGAACTTGATCGAGCTGCCGACCGCGACGAGCTGATAAGGCTCGAGCTGCGGCAGATAGCGATCGAGTACCGAGTCGCGATGCGAACGGCTTCCGACGATCCGCAGCGGCGTAGGCGCGGTCTTGGTCGTGTGTATCCGCACTGCCGTGTCGCGACCGCTCTGCCGTGTCGCGCCCACGTTCTGCACGCCTGTGTACGTCGTACCAGTAACTGGCACGTGCACGACGCCGAGGACAGCATCGTGACCATCGATGAGCGCGATGTTCACGGTGAACTCGCCGTTGCGCGAGACGAACTCCTTCGTGCCATCGAGCGGATCGACGAGCCAGTAGCGTTGCCACTGGCGACGCTCGCTATACGGGATGTCGCTCGCCTCTTCGGAGAGCACCGGCACGTCCGGCGTGAGCGCGTGCAGACCTGCCACGATGATGTCGTGCGACTGGGTATCGGCGAGCGTGAGCGGTGACTGATCCGCCTTGTTCGTCACTTCGAACTGCTGACCGTACACGCCGAGAATCGCGTCGCCTGCGCGCCGCGCGAGCGCAACTACATCCGCGACCAAGCTTTGGTTTACTGGCACTGCAGCTCCGCTATCAACGATGCAGTGGTGCAGGCGCGCCGTGGCCGAGCCGCTCCGTCGCCGGCGCGGTGATCCTGCAGACCAATCCCCCGGTGGCGAAGTCGAGCGAGACCCGACCATCGATTGCTTGCGCCAGACTCTGCTCGATAGTGCTGCGACCGAAGCCAGTGCGCTCTGGTGTCACCACAGCAGGGCCGCCGCTCTCCACCCACGCGAGCTGGAATACGGCCTCATTCGCCGCCTCGGGGTACAACCCCCACTCGATGCGCAATTTGCCCTCGCTGCTCGACAACGCGCCGTATTTGGTGGCGTTGGTCGCGAGCTCATGCATTGCCAGGCTGAAGGCGACCGTGGCTTCGGGCGACAGCGTCAGCAGCGGCCCTACGAGAGTGATGCGTTCCTCCGTGGCATACGGAGCCAGGATCTCGCCGATCAGCGCGCGCAGGTCCGAACCGGAGCGCGTCAGAGCCAGCCCGTGCGCTCGCGCCAATGCGGCGAGTCGACCGTCGAACACTTTGCGGAACTGGCCCGTTTCGCCGTGCGTGCGCAACGTGAAGTAGACCAGCGAGCCGATGGAAGCGAACACGTTCTTCATACGGTGGTGCAGCTCGGCCACCAGCAGGTCCTGTTGCTGATCGGCGCGATGCCTGATCAACGCGAGGCCTGTCAGGTCCGTCCCCAGCGCAAGCAGTTTTTCTTCCTGTGCATTCAGTGACCGGGGCCCGCGGAAGCCGATCACGAGTGTGCCGAGCGAAGTGCCATCGGCGGCGAACACCGGGTGCGATTGGATCGTCTTCACGTGGTGACGGGCATGCAGCTGACGCCAAGCGGGCTGGAAGCGCTCGTCGGTGGCGATGTCGTCGCTGTGAACGACCCTGCCGTGGTAAACGGCTGCGGCGCAGCTGCCCGGCAGATCCGCGACGTGCAGTCCCGGAATGGCCGATTCATAGGACGAGCCAAGACTCGGAAAGATGGCGCGCTCGAAGGTGCGCGCGGCGCGGTCGAGCACGGTCATGCCGACGACTGCGCCGTCGATCAGCGACTCGATTCCGGCGCCGAGCCGCTCGAACACGCAGTCGAGCGGCTTGCCGCGAGCGATCAGCTCGAGCACCTCGATCTGCAAAGCCGTTATGGCGCTGTCCCGCGGAGTCATGGCTTTCAAAGTCCGGACAACTCGTCCGCCGGATACAGCATACCGCCGTCGCGCAGCGTCTTGAGGATTTGCTCCGCCGCTTCTTCCGGCGACTGCAGCACCGTGCGCAGATGGATCTCGGGATGCTCCGGCGGCTCGTACGGCGAGTCGATGCCCGTGAAGTTCTTCAGCTCGCCGCGGCGCGCCTTTTTGTAGAGGCCCTTCACGTCGCGTTTCTCGGCCTCGGCCAACGGCGTATCGACGAACACCTCGAGGAATTCGCCCGGCTGCATCAACTCGCGCGCCAGGCGGCGCTCGGAGCGGAACGGCGAGATGAACGACACCAGCACGATCAAGCCCGCATCGACCATGAGTCGTGACACTTCCGCGACGCGTCGGATGTTCTCGACGCGGTCCGTATCCGTGAAGCCGAGATCCCGGTTGAGCCCGTGGCGCACGTTGTCGCC
>Ga0310811_10013624_pt1 | contig 10595 bp, 11 predicted proteins | sample YCmetagenome_FD_207642 | JGI IMG/M metagenome (GOLD analysis project Ga0310811, IMG submission 207642) | Soil microbial communities from experimental microcosm in Duke University, North Carolina, United States - YC | ecosystem: Engineered > Artificial ecosystem > Soil microcosm > Unclassified ... | reverse complement strand
TGCTGACAGGCACGTTCTACTTGCTCATGATCGCGCTGGGGCTCCTGGCCGGGGCGCTGGCCAAGCTGTCCGGGGCGAGCCTAGCCGCGCAATGCACGTGGGCGGCGCTGGTCGCGCTGGCCGCCGTCGTCTTGCTGCGCCGTTCGCGCTTCGGCCGTCGGCGCGAGCGGCGCGATGCGTCGACCAATCCCGACGTCGTCTTGGATGTCGGCGCGCCGCTCGAGGTCTTGGCGTGGCGCGACGGGCGTGCGCGCGTTCCGTATCGCGGCGCCGAATGGGACGTCGAACTCGCGCCCGGCGAGCGGGAAGATGCCCGGTATTACGAGATCGCGGCCGTTCGGGCCAATCGCCTCGTCGTGGTCGAGAAAAAGCCTACGTCGGGGCGAGCGCGTCATTCGATGTCAACAACAAAGGAGTAAACAATGGACATGACTATCGTCGCTGCCGTCCTGCTGATCGTCGTGATCGTGATTGCCGCGCAGACGGTCAAGATCGTGCCGCAGCAGCATGCATGGGTGGTTGAGCGTTTCGGCCGGTATCACGCGACGCTCGCACCGGGGCTCAACATCGTGCTGCCGTTCGCCGACCGCGTGGCGTATCGCCATGTGCTCAAGGAGATTCCGCTCGACGTGCCGGGGCAGATCTGCATTACGCGCGACAACACGCAATTGCAGGTGGATGGCGTGCTGTACTTCCAAGTCACCGATGCGATGAAGGCCTCGTACGGGTCGAGCAACTACGTGGTGGCGATCACGCAACTGTCGCAAACCACGCTACGCTCGGTCATCGGCAAGCTCGAGCTCGACAAGACGTTCGAGGAACGCGACTTGATCAACCACAGCGTCGTGGCGGCGCTCGACGAAGCCGCGTCGAACTGGGGCGTGAAAGTGCTGCGCTACGAGATCAAAGACCTGACGCCGCCGAAGGAAATTCTGCATGCCATGCAGGCGCAAATCACCGCCGAGCGCGAAAAGCGCGCGCTGATCGCGGCGTCCGAAGGGCGCAAGCAAGAGCAGATCAACATTGCTTCGGGTGGGCGCGAAGCGGCTATTCAGAAGTCGGAGGGCGAGAAGCAGGCCGCGATCAATCAGGCGCAAGGGCAGGCCGCCGCCATTCTGGCCGTCGCGGAAGCGAATTCGCAGGCCATTCAGAAGATTGCGCAGGCCATTCAATCGACGGGCGGCATGGACGCCGTCAACCTGAAAGTGGCCGAGCAATACGTCAACGCGTTCGGCAATCTGGCGAAGGCCGGCAACACGCTGATCGTACCGGGCAATCTTTCGGATCTGGGTTCGATGGTGGCCTCGGCGCTCGCGATCGTGAATCGCGGCAAAACCGCGGCCGGCTAGGTAGGGGCGCGCATGATGCGCGCCTTCTCGCGCTCCCAATCGCGTTTCTTTTCGGTTTCGCGCTTGTCGTGCAACTTCTTGCCTTTGGCGAGACCGACTTCGCATTTGACGCGGCCGCCCTTGTAATGGAAGTTCAGCGGCACGAGGGTGTAGCCGCGTTGCTCGACCTTGCCGATCAGCTTCTTGATTTCATCCCCGTGCAAAAGCAATTTGCGCGTGCGGACCGGGTCGGGGTGGATGTGCGTGGACGCTTCGGGCAACGGGCTGATGTGTGCGCCGATCAGGAACAGCTCGCCGTTGCGAATGATGACGTAGCCTTCCTTGATTTGGCCGCGCCCGGCGCGCAGCGCCTTCACTTCCCATCCCTCGAGCACGAGTCCTGCTTCATAGCGCTCCTCGATGAAGTAATCGAAGAAGGCCTTTCTGTTGTCGATGATGGTCATGGATATGGACGGCGTCCAACTCGTTTAAAATCACGATTTTAGCAAAGCGGCGCTTCTCGAGCCCGCCAAGCTCGCCCCACTTCCGCCGCGCGCAGTGCTTCCTATGGCAGATGTTCAGAAAACCGTATTGATTCGCCACTCGGCCGAGCAAATGTTCGACCTCGTCACCGACGTGGTCGACTATCCCAACTTCCTGCCCTGGTGCGGAGGCGTCGAAATTCGGCGGCAAGACGCGCACGAGATGGAAGCGCGCATCGACATCAACTTCAAGGGCATCAAGCAGCACTTCGCCACGCACAACACGCAGGAGCGCCCCACGCGCATCGACATGCAGTTCGCCGACGGTCCGTTTCGCAAGTTCACGGGCTACTGGCGCTTCACGCCGCTGAGGACGGACGCCTGCAAGATCGAGTTCGCGCTGCATTACGAATTTTCCAGCTTGATCCTCGAGAAGATCATCGGGCCCGTGTTCAATCACATCGCGAACACGTTCGTCGAATCGTTCGTCAAGCGCGCCGACGAGCGCTACGGCCGTCCATGAACGCATCGCTATCGATCGAAGTCTGCTACGCACTGCCGGAAGCGCAGACGCTCATTGCGCTGACGCTTCCCGCGGGCGCCACGGTGCGCGATGCGCTGGCCGCCAGCGAAATCGTCAAACGGCACCCGGAGGTCGATCCGGCCACCGCCAAGCTCGGTATTTTCGGCAAGCCGGCTGCGCTCGACGCGCCGCTCGCCGATCACGACCGCGTCGAGATCTACCGGCCGCTCATCGTCGATCCTAAGCTCGCGCGGCAGCGGCGCGTGGAAAAGACGCGCCGAGCCGGGTCCATCGAAGGACGCAAATGGCTGCCTAAGGATTCGCGCTGAGGGCGGCGGCGTCGGACAGCTTGCGTTGAGCACTGCCGCTGTCGTCGTGACGCCGCACCGACCACGTCACGCCGGCCAGTAGCAGGACGATCGCCGCCGCTTCCAGGGCGCGCGGCAGCCGCGCATCGTAGATGAAGCCGTAGAGCAGGGCGAACAGCGTCTCGAATACGATCAACTGTCCCGACAGCGTGAGCGGCACGCGCTTGGACGCGGCATTCCACAGGCCCGTGCCGAGCCAAGACGCGCCCACGGCCAAGCCAAGGTTGAGCATCCAAAACGTGTGCCAGCGTGCTTCGGGATGAAATGCCTGCGTCGCGGCGTCCGGCAGCAACGGGCAGGCGAGCCATAGCAAGGCCCCCAGCAGCCCGGTGGCGAGGCCCAGCAAGACGGACCACTCATTGCCGTCGAACCGCGGGTTGCGGCGCAGGTAGCGCGTATTTTCGACGGCGAACCACGTCCAACTGGCCAGCGCGCCGGCCGCGCAGAGTACGCCGACGAGCTTGTCGACGGCGCCGCCTGTGGCGCCGTGCGTCGGGCCGGTAGCGAAGACATCGACGTTGATGCACACGATGCCGGCGACCACGAGCACGAGGGGCCAGAGCAGGCGGTGGAGCGGCGCGGCGCCCGCATCGCGCCGCCCGGCCAGTGTGACCGTGACGGGCAGCACGCCGACGATCAGCGAGGTCGGCCCGATACCCACCCGGTGCACGCCGGCGGTCAGAAACACGTAATAGACAAGATTGCCGACGAGCGCGAGCTTGGCGACGGCGAAAAGATCGGCGCGCGCGAGCTTGCCGGCGAGGCGTCGCGCCACGGGCAGCGCCGCCGCGAGGGAAACCAGGCCGTACATCATGCAGCGCGCCGCGCCCAGCCTCATCGGGGCGAAATCGGGCAGCAGGCGCGGCACGAGAAAGACCGTGCCCCAAATCGCTCCCGCCATCATCCCGTACATCACGCCGCGCCGCATAGCTGCTCTCCCTGGTCGTCAGTCAGTCAATCATCGAGGTCGGAGTGTAGGCAGACCGGTCGCGGCCGTCTTGTTCGATCCTGCAATCGCGCTCGCGTGGCTTGCGTCCCGAGGCAGGCGGACTTTTCGGCTGGTTTTTGGGGAGCAAGGGGTGCGAACGTGCGCCCGGACCAAACGAAACTCGTGCGAACGCGGGACGAACCAAAAAGCGAAACGGGTGGCCCGGTGGAAGCAGAAAAAACGCTAACTCGCTGTTCGCACAGTGAAAAACCAGGGAGGTATCGCGTATAATTCGCTTTTGCGCCTATAGGATTTGCCATGCGTCTGATCCAAAAAGCACTCACATTCGATGACGTGCTCCTCGTCCCGGCGTTCTCCGACGTTCTGCCGCGCGACACCAGCCTCAAAACCCGGCTGACTCGCAAGATTTCCCTGAATATGCCGCTCGTGTCGGCCGCGATGGACACCGTCACCGAAGGACGGCTCGCGATCGCGATGGCGCAGCAAGGCGGCGTGGGCATCATCCACAAGAATCTCACGGCGGCCGAGCAGGCCCGCGAAGTGGCTAAGGTGAAGCGTTTCGAATCGGGCGTCGTGCGCGATCCGATTACCGTTCCACCGCAAATGAAAGTGCGGGATGTGATTGCGCTGTCGCAGCAGCATGGCATCTCGGGCTTCCCCGTCGTCGAAGGCGCTCAGTTGATGGGTATCGTCACGAACCGCGATCTGCGGTTCGAAACGCGGCTCGACGAGCCCGTGCGGACGATCATGACGCCTCGCGATCGCCTCGTCACGGTCAAGGAAGGCACGGCGTTGGCGGAAGCCAAGGCGCTCATGCATAGCCACCGCCTCGAGCGCGTGCTGGTCGTGAACGATGCCTTCGAGCTGCGTGGCTTGATGACGGTCAAAGACATCACGAAGCAAACCGAGCATCCGGATGCGTGCAAGGACGAGCACGGCAAGCTGCGCGTGGGCGCGGCGGTGGGCGTGGGCGCCGACAACGAAGAGCGTGTCGTGGCGTTGGCCGCGGCCGGCGTCGACGTGCTCGTCGTCGATACGGCGCACGGCCACAGCAAGGGCGTGCTCGAGCGCGTGCGCTGGGTGAAGAAGAATTTCCCGCACGTCGAAGTGATCGGGGGCAACATCGCGACGGCCGATGCGGCGCGCGCGCTCGTCGAATACGGCGCGGACGGCGTGAAGGTCGGCATCGGTCCGGGCTCGATCTGCACGACGCGGATCGTCGCGGGTGTGGGCGTGCCGCAGATCACGGCGATCGCCAATGTCGCCGAGGCCTTGAAAGGCACGGGCGTGCCCGTCATCGCCGACGGCGGCGTTCGATTCTCGGGCGATGTCAGTAAGGCGCTCGCGGCCGGCGCGAATGCGGTCATGATGGGCAGCATGTTCGCGGGCACCGAAGAGGCGCCCGGCGATGTGTTCCTGTACCAAGGTCGGCAGTACAAGTCGTATCGCGGCATGGGCTCGGTCGGCGCGATGAAGGACGGTGCGGCTGATCGCTACTTCCAAGACAACTCGGCGAACATCGACAAGCTCGTGCCCGAGGGCATCGAAGGCCGCGTCGCCTACAAGGGCTCGGTCAACGCGATCCTGTTCCAGCTCGTCGGCGGCGTGCGGGCGAGCATGGGCTACTGCGGCTGCCGCACGATCGACGAGATGCACGAGAAGGCGCAGTTCGTTCAGATCACGGCGGCCGGCATGCGTGAATCGCACGTGCACGACGTGCAGATCACGAAGGAAGCGCCCAACTATCACGTCGACTAAACGCCGATGAAACCGCTTCTACGCGCCGTTTTGATCGTCGATGCCGGGCTGTACTTGAGCTCGGGCGCCGTGCTGTTGCTCACGCCCTTAGCGGGGCTGCAGCGCGCGTTGCAATTGACGACGATCGAGCCTGCGATGGTCGGGCAGATGCTCGGTCTCGCGCTGCTCGCGCTTGCCTGGCTCTCGCTGCGCGGGGCGGTCGATGGCGCGATGACGGTGGGTGTCGCCAAAATCGTCGGTCACGTGACATGGCTTGCGGGTGCGCTGGTTCTCGCTTGGGCCGTCGGGCCGCATACCTTGTGGCTGCCGGCCCTCGGCATCGTGCCGAATCTACTGATCGGCGGGTTCCTCGTGGTGATCGGGCTGGGCGGCGCGCGTTTCGCTCAAGCGGTGCGCCGGCGCGAGATCGCGAGAGCGGCGCAAGGGCAGGGCGGCGGCGCGAAAGCGCGCGGTGGTGCGGTTGCTTCACCCACGCCCGCCGCCACATCCGCGCCGTCGCAACCCGTCGAGCCGGTGCTTCGGCCGTCCGAGCCGCGCGGCGAAGCTGAAATCGGCGCGGCGCCTTATCGGGCGCGCAGCGAGCCGCCCGTGCAGGCGCCCGTTTCGGCGGCGGGCGTCAAGCCCGCGGACGAGCCGTCCGGCACGGCTCGAACCGGTGCGGCAAGCGGGAGCGGCGACGTACGCGCGGGGCAGCCGGCGTCCGCGCCGCGGCCTCCGTTTCATGGTTGAGCGCGCCCACGCCCGAGCGCCTGAGCTAAACCCATCTTGCGTTCGCGCGCGGCAATGGCGCGACGCTTCGTGTTTGACCTATTCCCCGCGGCGCGATGCGCGCCGCTGTTCGCATTCGTTCACTATCGATCCGTGCCAGCCATGCATGACAAGATCCTGATCCTCGACTTCGGTTCGCAAGTCACTCAACTGATTGCGCGCCGCATTCGCGAAGCGCACGTCTACTCGGAAATCCATCCGTACGACGTCGATGACGCGTTCATCCGCGAATTCGCGCCGAAAGGCATCATCCTTTCCGGCGGACCGAGTTCGGTCACGGAGACGGACACGCCGCGCGCGCCTCAAGCCGTATTCGAACTCGGCGTGCCGGTTCTCGGCATCTGCTACGGCATGCAAACGATGGCCGAGCAGCTTGGCGGCAAGGTCGATCTCGGCCATGTACGCGAGTTCGGCTACGCCGAAGTACGTGCGCGAAACCATACAAGCCTGCTCGAAGGCATCGAGGATTTTCGTACGGCGGAAGGCCACGGCATGCTGAAGGTTTGGATGAGCCACGGCGACAAGGTCACGGAGATGCCGGAAGGTTTCGTGTTGATGGCGTCGACCGAATCGTGTCCCGTCGCGGCAATGGCCGATGAATCGCGCCATTTCTACGGCTTGCAATGGCACCCCGAGGTGACCCATACGGTCAAGGGGGCCGCGATGCTCGAGCGCTTCGTGCTGCAGATTTGCGGCGCGAAGGCCGATTGGGAGATGGGGCATTACATCGACGAGGCCGTCGAGAAAATTCGCGAGCAAGTGGGCAACGAGCACGTCATTCTCGGTTTGTCCGGCGGTGTCGATTCATCGGTGGCGGCGGCTTTGCTGCATCGTGCGATCGGCGATCAGCTCACGTGCGTTTTCGTCGATCACGGTTTGCTGCGGTTGAACGAAGCCGAGCAGGTGATGGCCACGTTCGCCGATCACCTCGGTGTGCGGGTGATTCACGTGGATGCGAGCGAAGCGTTCCTCTCGAAGCTTGCCGGCGTGACGGATCCGGAGCAGAAGCGAAAGATCATCGGCGCGGAATTCGTCGAAGTGTTCCAGGCGGAAGCGAGCAAGCTCAGCGATGCGAAATGGCTTGCTCAAGGCACGATCTATCCGGACGTGATCGAATCGGCGGGCAAGGGCAAGAAGGCCACGCATACGATCAAGAGCCACCACAACGTGGGCGGTTTGCCGGAAACGTTGAATCTGAAGCTGCTCGAGCCGCTGCGCGAGTTGTTCAAGGATGAAGTGCGTGAGCTTGGTGTGAAGCTCGGGTTGCCGCATGCGATGGTTTATCGCCATCCGTTCCCTGGCCCTGGGCTCGGCGTGCGGATTCTCGGCGAAGTGCGTCGTGATTTTGCCGATTTGCTGCGTCGTGCCGATGCGATCTTTATCGAGACGCTGCGCAACACGATCGACAAGGAAACGGGTAAGTCCTGGTACGACTTGACGAGCCAAGCGTTCGCCGTGTTCTTGCCGGTAAAGAGCGTGGGGGTGATGGGCGATGGTCGCACGTACGAGTACGTCGTGGCGCTGCGCGCCGTGCAGACGCTCGACTTCATGACCGCGCATTGGGCGCATCTGCCGCATGAACTGCTCGGGCAGGTGTCGAACCGGATCATCAATGAGGTGCGGGGGATCAATCGCGTGGTTTATGACATTTCGGGGAAGCCGCCGGCGACGATCGAGTGGGAGTGAGGATTCTTTAGCGCATGTCCCGTGCAGAACGCCTCCTTCAACTCCTGCAAGTGTTACGTCGCTATCGGCGTCCCGTGAGCGGCCAAGCTCTCGCTAGTGAACTCGGCGTAAGCACTCGCACCTTGTACCGGGACATCGCCAGTTTGCAGGCCCAAGGCGCAATGATCGAGGGGGCGCCGGGCATTGGCTATGTGATGAAGCCCGGCTTCATGCTTCCACCCATCATGTTCCGCTCGGAGGAACTCGATGCTTTGGTGCTTGGCATGCGCTGGGTGGCCGATCGCTGCGACGAGACGCTATCGGCGGGTGCGCTCGGCGCGCTTGCAAAGATAGCGGCCGTGCTGCCCGCTGAACTGCGTCGCGAGCTAGAGGAATCTTCGCTGCTGGTCGGCGCGCCGATGACGAGACCTGCCCACACGGTCTCGCCGGACCTGCTGCGTGCAGCGGTCCGTTCAGAGATGAAGCTCGAAATTACCTACGTGGACGGCGGCGGCATTCAATCGCGGCGCGTCGTTTGGCCCTTTGCCCTGGTGTATTTCGACCAGGCACGGGTGCTGATGTGTTGGTGCGAGCTTCGAGCCGATTTTCGAAATTTCCGTTCGGATCGGATCTTGAACGTTGAGCAAAGGATGGAGCGCTATCCAAAGCGGCGTTCCACTCTGCTTCGAGAATGGCGCAAACTCAACCAGATCGCTAGTCGTACGATACTGCCGGAATCTGACAGTATGGCGCAGTAGGCTGGAGCTCTTTCAAAGGAGCTCGAAATGAAGTTTGCATCGGTTCGACTGGTTACCGCGGATATTGAACGGCTGGTCGAATTTTACCAGAGGCTGTCTGGGATCGAGGCTGTGCGGCCAGCCGATGGGTTCGCTGAAATACGCTTGGCGAGCGCAACCCTCGCGATCTCATCCGAGGGCCTGATCAAGCTTTTCAACGTCGGAGCGGCCACTGCCGCAGCCAATCAGTCGGCGATCCTAGAGTTCGAAGTGGCGGACGTCGACATGGTGTTCGAACGGATGAAAGCGTCCGGCACAACCATCGTGATGCCGACGACATTGATGCCTTGGGGCAATCGCTCGCTACTGCTACGCGACCCGGATGGGAATCTCGTCAATATATTTAGTCGGCCCGTGCGTTGAGGAAGCCCGTCGTCGCAGTGGCTCGGTGCTTGCATGAATGGCCGTTTCTGGAAGACGCGGACGTCTCTTGTGGGGCGACAAGGTGAGCCTGGCAAGCTGGGAGTAAACATCGGCATCTACGCAGCCGTGCCGCTGGCGCTTGGCCTTCTAGACGGACTACAGGACGCTGTCCACGATGCAGTGGGGCAGTCGCTGGCGACTGCGGCGTTGCCCCAGCGTGTCCGGCTGCCGCGTGCCAAAGGGAAGGGCGATCATGGCCGAGCCGCGAGTCGACCTCGACCTCCAAAGCGTCGCAATGGACGATCCTGTCAAATCCGGGCGCCGGCGAAGTGCGGAACGTGAAGCGATGGCCCACCTCGGATCAGCGCGATAAAGCGTCGACCGGGCGGCTTTTCTTTCCGATAACAGACCGGCCCCCTTTAGTACGGCAATGAAGCTCGTCCTCGAGCGCTTCGGCGAGAACAGGGGCAGTTGCCACGCGGACGTTCGGCGCGATGAAAGCTCTATGCAACCTCGAATGTCATCCCAATTCGATGCAGCGCCACGCCAGATGACGCTCGGGGTATTTCCGCGGTGGTGTCCGTTGGGGCCCGCCGAGGTTTGTTCCCCGTGCCCGGATTATGTTCGCGACGCGTCACCGGTATCTGTGATGAGCTAGGCAGCAAAGGTTCAAGCGAGAGGGCGCCGCCGGCCGGCCCAGATCGGCAGGCAATCGCTGTACAATAGCGCAGTTAGGAATGCGCCTCGGAGATCGTCGTGCCAAAGTCCAGTCAATCGAAAGCTGCCGTCGCAAAAAAGGCCGGCAAGGGGCCGGCGTCCAAAGGACGAGCGATCGAGACGGCGTCCGTTGAGAGCAAGCGGTCGGCGGCGCCGAATTGGGCGAAGATGGAAGGTAAGCTAACGGTGACGTTTGGCGAAGTTTCCGTACTGGTTACGCAGCCGACAGACGAGGCCGTCCAGAAAGGCGTCAAAGCCAGCGCGAAGGTCATCCGAGATCTTGGCAAGCGGTTGCTGACCCCTGGCGTTGAAATCAAGCGTGCTAGGGGCGTTCCCGTGTTCACCGCTGACCCCAAAAATCCCGATCGAGTGATCCGGCGGCTGAACGGCAAGTCGGAAGTGGGGCACTTCGTCCGCGGCGAATTCAGGGTGGATGCAGTGGCTGCATAAGCGAAAGATGGCAAAAATAAGAACGATTAACCAGTCGGTCGCTGATATTGCCTCTCGCGCGCGAAGTTCGGGAAAACCGCTTGCCATCATCCTTGCGGGACATAACGGCTCGGGAAAATCGACCATGTGGTACGACCATCTGGTCGATGACATCAAGATTCCCCTGATTAATGCCGATCGCATGATGCTGTCTATCCTTCCAGAGGCCGGACGCGATGGCCGTTTGCGGTCGTGGGCCCAGAAGCTCAGAGACACGGACCAGATGTGGATGGCTGTCGCCCAGAAGGGCGTTCAGAGCTTTGTCGCGCAGGCGATGGCCAAAAAAGTTCCGTTTGCGATGGAAACCGTGTTTTCGTATTGGGAGCCTCGCGACGACGGTACGTTTTCCAGCAAGATCGATCTAATCGAAAACCTCCAACGTGAGGGT
>Ga0310811_10013623_pt1 | contig 10595 bp, 8 predicted proteins | sample YCmetagenome_FD_207642 | JGI IMG/M metagenome (GOLD analysis project Ga0310811, IMG submission 207642) | Soil microbial communities from experimental microcosm in Duke University, North Carolina, United States - YC | ecosystem: Engineered > Artificial ecosystem > Soil microcosm > Unclassified ... | reverse complement strand
GGCGAAGCGGGTGGCCGCGGCCACGCCGAGCGCGTCAGCGGCGCCGTCGGCTTCCCGGTCGACGGTCGCCGCCGTCCCCGGCGTCTTCGCGCAGCCCACGCCCGGCCTGCCCGGCCCGCAGCCCTCGCTCGGGACGATCGTCCCGAGCCAGGACCCCGGCACGTCGCCTTCGGGCGGGACGAAGCGCGTCGCCGTCACCGGGCTGACGCTGTCGATGGTCGGTGGCGATCAGTCGCATCAGAACATCGCGTACGTCGCCACGGTCACGACGAGCAACTCGGAGCCGGTCACGCTGACGTACACGTATTCCGGGGCCGGCGGCCGCGCGGCCGTCACCCGGACCGTCCAGCTGTCCGGCAGCACGAACTACGTGGTCGCGAACCTGATCCCGTCCCAGCCGTACTGCGGGGGACCGGTGACGATGACCGCCTCGACGTCTCCCGCGGCGAAGACCGGTCCGGCGACGGCCTCGGCTCAGCCGGGCTGCTGAACCGGCGGCTGCTCGACCGTGGGCGGGGTCGGCGGGGTCGATCCCGGCGGCGCCGCCGGGGTCGAGCGGCCCGGGCGCACGTACAGCACCGCGCCGAGCGCCGCGACGAGACACGCGACGCCGCCGACGGCGATTCCGGTGCGCGGGTCGGAGAGCGCGATGATCCAGCCGACGAGCGGGCCGCCGATCGGCGTCGTGCCCTGGAACGCGACCTGCCAGAGCGAGATCACCCGGCCGCGCATCTCGGGGCGCGCGGCGAGCTGGATCGTCGAGTTGCCGATGGAGATGAACGACACGCTCGCCCAGCCCGCGAACAGCATCGCGACGTAGACGACCCACAGGTTCGGGGCGTACGCGGTCAGCAGGATCGTCACGCCGAAGCCGAGGGAGGCGAAGACCATCGAGCGGATGCCGGTGCGGGCGAGGCGCGCGGTGATCAGGCCGCCGACCGCCGCGCCGACGCCCATCGACGCCGTCATGAAGCCGTAGACTTCGGAGCCGCCGTGGAAGGTGCGTTGGGCGAGGACCGGCAGCGAGACCTGGAACTCGTAGGCGAGCAGTCCGACCAGGCCCATCATGCCGAGCGGGACGATGATCTGCCGCGTCTGCATCGCGTACCTGAGGCCCTCGCGCAGCTGGCCCTTGGCGCGCGGGGCGGGCGGACTCGGCCGCAGCCGGCTGCGATCCATCAGCAGCAGCGAGGCGACGACGGCGACGAAACTGGCCGCGTTGAGCAGGAAGCAGATTCCGACGCCGACGCCGGCGATGAGCAGTCCGCCGATGCCGGGGCCGACCGCGCGGGCGGCGTTGACGGTGACAGAGTTGAGCGTGATCGCGTTGCGCAGCTGGTCGACGCCGACCATCTCGCGGATGAAGGACTGCCGCGGCGAGTTCTCGAAGGCGTTGTTGACGCCGAGGAAGACCGCGAGGACGCAGATCTCCCAGAAGCGGACCACGTGGAAGACCGTGAGCAGGCCGAGCAGCAGCGCCTGGAGGCCCATGACCGCCTGCAGCACGGTCATCAGCCTGAGCTTGTCGGAGCGGTCGGCGATCACGCCGCCGTAGGGGCCGAGCAGCAGCACCGGGAGCGTCTGCAGGGCTGTGACCAGGCCGAGCGCGGTGGACGAGTGGGTGAGCGTGAGCACCAGCCAGGCCTGGGCCGTCATCTGCATCCAGGTGCCGACGAGGGAGATGCCCTGCCCGGTGAAGTAGCGGCGGTAGTTGGGGATCCGGAGCGAGGAGAAGGTGGAGGTCGTCGTCCGCCGGTCCGCTGACGTGCTCGTGCCGCTCATCGGATCTCCTCCCGCCCGCATTTAGTGAGCCTAACTCAGCATAGCACGCTATGCTTAGCGCTCCTAAGGAATTATCCTCGACACGGGAGGTGCCGTCGTGTCCGAGGACCGGTACAAGTGGGTGGCCCTGTCGAACACCACGCTCGGCATGTTCATGGCCGTGGTGGACGCCTCGATCGTCATCATCTCGCTGCCCGCGATCTTCCGCGGCATCGGGCTCGACCCGTTCGCCGCCGGGAACATCAGCTACCTGCTGTGGATCATCATGGGATACCTGCTGGTCACGGCGGTTCTGGTGGTCACGCTCGGGCGGCTCGGCGACATCCTCGGCCGGGTGCGGATCTACAACCTCGGCTTCGTCGTGTTCACCCTCGCCTCGATCGCGCTCTCCTTCGACCCCGCGCACGGCGGCGGCGGCGCGCTGTGGCTGATCGTCTGGCGGCTGGTCCAGGCGGTCGGCGGCGCGATGCTGATGGCGAACTCGGCGGCGATCATCACCGACGCGTTCCCCGCCGAGCAGCGCGGCATGGCGCTCGGCGTCAACCAGATCGCGGCGCTGGCCGGGCAGTTCATCGGACTGGTCCTCGGCGGCGTGCTCTCGGTCTGGGATTGGCGCGCGGTGTTCTGGATCAACGTGCCCTTCGGCGTCTTCGGCACGATCTGGGCCTACCGCAGCCTCCGCGAGGTCGGCGAGCGGCGGCCCGCGAAGATCGACTGGTGGGGCAACCTGACGTTCGCGGGCGGCCTCGCGCTGGTGCTGGCCGCGATCACGTACGGTATCCAGCCCTACGGCGGGCATTCGATGGGCTGGACGAACCCGTACGTGCTCGGCGGGCTGATCGGCGGCGTCGTGATGCTGATCCTGTTCGGAGTCATCGAGCAGCGCGTGGAGGAGCCGATGTTCCGCCTCTCGCTCTTCCGCAACCGGGCCTTCGCGGCGGGCAACGCGGCGGCGCTGCTCGCGTCCGTGGCGCGCGGCGGGATGCAGTTCATGCTGATCATCTGGCTGCAGGGCATCTGGCTGCCGCTGCACGGATACGACTACGCGGACACGCCGCTGTGGGCCGGCATATTCCTGCTGCCGCTCACGGCCGGATTCCTGCTCGCCGGGCCGCTGTGCGGATACCTGTCCGACCGGTACGGCGTCTTCTACTTCACGACCGGCGGCCTGACGCTCTTCGCGCTCAGCTTCATCGGACTGCTGCTGCTTCCGCTCGATTTCCCGTACTGGGCGTTCGCGGCGCTGATCACGCTGAACGGATTCGGCTCCGGCATGTTCTCGGCGCCGAACACGTCGGCGATCATGAGCAGCGTCCCCGCGACACATCGCGGAGCCGCGTCCGGGATGCGCTCGACGTTCCAGAACTCGGGCATGTCGCTCTCGATCGGCGTCTTCTTCTCGCTGCTGATCGCGGGCCTGGCCGGCCGCCTTCCCGGCGCGCTCTACTCGGGGCTCAGCTCGCAGGGCGTGTCGTCGGCCGCCGCGCACCACGCGGCGCAGCTCCCGGCGGTCTCGACCGTGTTCGCGGCGTTCCTCGGCGCGAACCCGATGCAGACTCTGCTCGGCCCGACCGGCGTGCTCGACACGCTCCCGCCCGCCGCGAGGGCCACCGTCACCGGCAAGACCTTCTTCCCGAACCTGATCTCCGACCCCTTCCATCACGGCCTGATGATCGTGTTCGCCACCGCCGCCGGAATGGCGCTGCTCGCCGCGCTCGCCTCGCTGCTGCGCGGCGCGACGGCGGCCGAGGACCTGAGCGGCCGGTCCGGCGGCGTTGCGCAGGTCCCGGTCACCCGAACGCACTGAGCTCCTGCTCTCTTCGCATTAATCACGCCCGCGCGTTACACCGGTTCGCGGTCGATTATGTGGATACTTGACGAATCGTCCGACTAGCCCGATCCTCGTGCCATGACGCAGCATCAGGCGACGAACTCGCCGGTCGCCGCTATCTGGCTCCGAATACTCCGCACCGCACCCGGTGCGTGATTCGGCGCGCCGGTGCGGGGACCGGGAACCCGGTCCGACGACAGCCATCGTTGACTCATCCGACCGCTCGAGGCCGAGCGCGTCTGCGAAGGAAGAGCCCTGCGTTGTCCGACATCACCACAGCGGGGGCGCGCCAGGCCCCGCCGATCGAGCCGGTCGCCGACTCGCCGTTGGACCTGCCCACGAGCGAGCGCGACCCGAACTGGTTCAAGCGCGCCGTGTTCTACGAGGTCTTCGTCCGCACCTTCTTCGACGCGAACGGGGACGGCACCGGGGACCTGCGGGGGATGACCGCGCGCCTCGACTACCTGCACTGGCTCGGCATCGACTGCATCTGGTTGCCGCCGTTCCTGAACTCGCCGCTGCGCGACGGCGGCTACGACGTGTCGGACTACACCGGGATCCTGCCGGAGTTCGGCGACCTCGGCGACTTCGTGGAGTTCGTGGAGGCGGCGCACGCCCGCGGCATCCGGGTGATCATCGACTTCGTGATGAACCACACGAGTGACGCGCACCCGTGGTTCCAGGCCTCGCGCACCGATCCGCAGGGCCATTACGGCGACTTCTACGTCTGGGCCGACGACGACCGGGGCATGGCCCAGGCGCGGATCATCTTCTCCGACACGGAGACCTCGAACTGGGCCTTCGACCCGGTGCGCAAGCAGTACTTCTTCCACCGCTTCTTCTCGCACCAGCCGGACCTGAACTACTACAACCCGAAGGTGCGCCGGAAGATGATGGCGGCGCTGCGCTTCTGGCTGGACCTGGGCATCGACGGGTTCCGGCTGGACGCGGTGCCGTACCTCTACCACGAGGAGGGCACGAACGGGGAGAACCTGCCGCAGTCGCACGCGTTCCTCAAGGAGGTCCGCGCGATGGTCGACCGCGACTACCCGGACCGGGTGCTGCTGGCCGAGGCCAACCAGTGGCCCGCCGACGTGATCGACTACTTCGGCGACGCGGAGGTCGGCGGCAACGAGTGCCACATGGCCTTCCACTTCCCGGTCATGCCGCGCATCTTCATGGCGGTCAAGCAGGAGTCCGCGCAGCCGATCGCGGAGATCCTGGCCCAGACCCCGGCGATCCCGGACACCTGCCAGTGGGGCATCTTCCTGCGCAACCACGACGAGCTCACGCTCGAGATGGTCACCGACGAAGAGCGCGCCTACATGTACGAGCAGTACGCGCCCGACCCGCGGATGAAGGCGAACGTCGGCATCCGGCGCCGGCTGGCCCCGCTGCTGGACAACGACCGCCGCCAGATCGAGCTGTTCAACGCCCTGCTGCTGTCGCTGCCCGGCAGCCCGGTGCTGTACTACGGCGACGAGATCGGGATGGGCGACAACATCTGGCTCGCCGACCGCGACGGCGTGCGCACCCCGATGCAGTGGAACCCCGACCGCAACGCCGGGTTCAGCCAGTGCGACCCCGGCAGGATGTACCTCCCGGCGATCATGGACCCGGTGTACGGCTACCAGCGCGCGAACGTGGAATCGCAGATGAAGGACACGTCCTCGCTGCTGCACTGGACCAAGCGCATGGTCGAGCTGCGCAAGCAGAATCTCGCGTTCGGCATGGGCGAATACATCGCGATCGAGTCCTCGAACCCGGCCGTGCTCGCCTTCGTCCGCCACCTCGACGCGGACAAGGCGCCCGACGGCCGGGAGTCGACCGTGCTCTGCGCGACGAACCTCTCCCGCTACCCGCAGCCGACCGAGCTCGACCTCGCGCGCTTCCAGGCCACGGAACCGGTCGAGCTGATCGGCGGCGTGCCGTTCCGCAAGATCGGCGACGTCCCGTACCCGCTGACCCTCTCCGGCCACGGCTTCTTCTGGTTCCGGCTGGACGAGCGCGACTGACCCCGGCCGGCCTCGGCGGCCGGTTCCGGCTTTCGGACGACCCGGACTCCCGGGCACGCACGCTGCGTGCCCGGGAGTCCGCTGTTGGCGTCCTCTAGGAATACTCAGGAACGTCATGCACAATCTCCGCAGAAAGGTAGGAGCCGCCCTTGCCGCCCTCCGCTGCGCAGAACAAGCCGGCCGGCACGCAGCCTCAGCCGCTGCACTGGCCCGGCTATGCCGCGCTGTGCGGCTGGCTGGCCGGCCCGCTGCTGGCCGCGGGCTACTGGATGGCCAGCGGGGACGCGGACGAGGGACAGGTCCACTTCAGCCCGAGCAGCGCTTATATGCCGTTCACGGGGCTGCTGCTGGTGTGCGGCGCGTTCGTGTGGATGACGCACAGCACGCTGAACACCGGCTGGAAGGCCGCCGCCAAGCGCGCGGTGCTCGTACTCGGCTTCGGCAGCGCCGGCTGGCTGCTCGTGCAGTTCCTCGACCTGCCGGCAGGCTCCTCGATCAACCAGCTCGCGCTCGAATGGGCAGCGCTGACGCTGCCGTATCCGGCGGTCGCCGCGATCGTGCAGCGGCGCGCGCTGCGGCCGGCGGCGGCCGCTGTGGCCGTCGTCGACGCCATGGCTGCTGTAGGCGCGACGGCGCGCGAGGCCGCCGAGGCGGTGCCCGCGCCGACCATCGCGCCGCGCTGGATACGCCGCTACCGGACGCACGCGATAGGCGCCGCGTGCCTCGCCGTCATCGCGGGCGGCCTGGCGATGGAGAGCGTCGGCAACGGCCGGGCGACCGCCGCGGACATGCCGGTCCGCTCCGCGACCGCCGAGCCCGAGGCCCCGGCCGCGATGCTGCTGCTGGTGAAGCCCCCCAGCCGCTATACGGCGACCTCGTACGGCTACGTCGACGGCGTCGCCACGATCAGCTACTCGGGCCACGACACCCCGGCCCCGGCCGCCGACGACCTCGAGGTGATCGTCGCCCCGGGCACCGGCTCGCCGTGCTCGGTCGACTGGAGCAGCGCCGACTACTCCGTCGAGGAGGGCGACCAGTTCTCCTGCGGCCAGACCTCGGCCGGCCGCTGGGTCGCCGACGACGGCTCCGGCACCCACCTCTACATCGGCGCGCACGGCGGCTACCTCGTCGCCCTCGCGGTCGACTCGGCTTCCGACGACCCGATCGACCCCGCCTCGCTGCCGAAGCTCTTCGGCACGCTGCACGAGGCCGGCTACAGCCAGCGGGCCCTGCTCAACGCCGAGGAGGACGCGCAGTTCTGACGGTCCTGCGGGGCGGCGGATTCAGCGGTGGCGACGGCTACCCGCCGCCGGTCCGGTTCAAGGCGCTGATCGCGAAGGGGCGACGCGTCCTGAGAACACGATATAGCGCGTCTTTCGAAAGTAAAGCTATATCGCGACTGCCGGGCGGTCCGGCGGCGCGCCGTGCCGGAGATTCCCGATAAGTCGTGGCCGCGGCCCTTCCCGCTGTGCCACTCTTGGCCCATGAGCGAAGCTGAACACGAACAAGCCGCACCGGCCGATCCCGCGGTGACCGAGCAGGACGAGGTCAAGCGGAAGTTCCGGGAGGCGCTGGAGCGCAAGCAGGCGCAGTCGCACCGCACCGAGACCGGCTCCGGCAGTTCCGGCAAGGCGCACGGAGCACACGGCCAGGCCGGCGGCAAGCGCTCCTTCCGCCGCAAGGCCGGATAGCGCGGGAAACGGCGCCGACCCCCTGTGGCACGCTGGTGGCATGACGGACACAGGGGCGGCGCACCCGGGGACCACCGACGCGGGGGCGGCGTACCCGGGCACGACTGACGCGGGGGCGACTGACGCCGGGGCGGCGCAGCCGGAGAAGGCGGCACTTCCGGGCACCACCGATACGGAGACGGCGCACCCGGGCACGATTGACGCGGGGGCGGCGCGTCCGATCGCGGGCGAAGCAGGGTCCGCACACCCGGACGCCGAACCGTCCGCCGGGATTCCGCCCGGTCTGCGCGCACCGCGGAACCAGGTCAGCCGACGGACACCCTGGTACTGGACGACGACGGCGATCGTCGAGGCCGTCCTCCTCGTCGGCGGCCTGACCGCGGTAGCGGCGCTGTGCGGCCTCGGCTCCGCCTGGTGGACGGCCATCGGGAGCGTCGGCGCCCTGCTGCTCCTGCGCGCGGCCGTGATGCCGCGGTGGCGCTACCGCGTCCACCGCTGGGAGGTCACCGGCGACGCGCTCTACACCCGCACCGGCTGGTTCTCGGTGCGCTGGGGCATCGCGCCCATCAGCCGGATCCAGACCATCGACTCCGAGCGGCGCCTGCCGGAACGGATCTTCGGTCTCGCCAACGTCACCGCGACCACGGCGTCCGCCGCCGGCCACATCAAGATCCGCGGACTCGACCTGGCGACCGCCGACCGGCTGCTGTCCGACCTCTCCCTCGCGACCGCGAGCATCCCCGGCGACGCCACGTGAGCGCGGAGCCCGTCGAGGCGACAGGAGCGACCGACTCCGAAGCAGTCGACGCCGCCCCGACTCCGCCGCCGTCTCAGGGCATCGCCTCCCCCGACGCCTGGCTGCGGCTGAGCCCGCGCGCCCTCGGCATACGCCCCATCACCGATCTGCTGCGCTCCGCCCCCGTCCTGGTCGGCCTGCTCTACGAGGGAACGCGCGGCGGCCAGAGCAACTACTGGGGAATCTGCTTCGGCGCGTTCGCGATCATCGCCGGGATCTGGCGCTGGCTCGGCACGAAGTACCAGGTCACCGAGGATCGCGTGTACATCAAGCGCGGGCTGCTCTCGCCCCGCGTGCTCTCGACGCCGCGCTCCGGCGTACGCAGCGTCGACCTGACGGCGCATGTCATGTATCGGCTGCTCGGCCTGGCCCGCGTCAAGATCGGCACCGGCCGCAACGACAAGCACGAGGGCGAACACTTCAACCTCGACGCCCTGGCCGTCGCCGACGCCGAGGCCCTGCGCACGCTCCTGCTCGCCGGATCGGCCAGATCGGCCGCCCCCGCCAGGCCCGCCTGCCTGGCCGCGGCGGCCGGATCGGCCACGTCGGCCGGATCGGCGGGATCGGGCGAGTCGCCCGAATCCGCTACGCCGTCCGCCTCAGCCGCGTCGCCGCCCGAGACCGAGATCGTCCGCCTCCGGGCGTCCTGGATCCGATTCGCGCCGCTGACGCTGACCGGCCTGGTGATCCTCGGCGTCCTGATCGGCTTCGTGTCGCAGTTCGAGCACGACGCGGGCCTGGACCGGTTCGCGTTCGGTCCGGTGCACTCGGGCATCCGCGACGTGAAGCGCATGCCGCTGGGCGAGTCGATTCCGGTCGGCGTGCTGGTGATCGCGCTCGGGCTGGCGTTCGTTTCAGTGCTCGGATACGTCGCGGTGTTCTGGAGGTTCCGCCTCGTGCGCACGAACCTGGGTTCGCTGCGCGTGACCCGCGGGCTGCTCTCCACCCGCGCGACGACGATCGACGAGTCCCGGCTGCGCGGGGTGGAGATCAGCGAGCCGCTCTCGCTGCGCGCCGCGAACGGCGCCCGCTGCATCGCCATAACGACCGGGCTGCGCGCGGGCGGGGGCTCCGAACGCGGCGGATCCGTGCTGCTGCCGCCGGCGCCGCGCGCGGTCGCGGAGCGGGTCACCGCCGAAATCCTCGGCGTGCCGGCGGAACTCGCCTCGGTCGGCCTCATCCCGCACGGCGAAGCGGCGCGACGCAGACGGACCCGCCGCGCCGTCATCCCGATCCTCGCCGGCTACCTCGTCGCGGCGACGACGCTGGCCGAACTCGGTGTGCGCTCCCTCGTGTGGACGGCCGTGCTGCTCGCCCTCACGTGGATGCTCGGAATCCTCCTCGGCCGGGACCGGTACCGCGGGCTCGGGCACCGGATCACCGGTGACTGGATCGTGCTCGGCACCGGCAGCCTCGTACGCCGCCGCAGCATCGTGAACGTGCACGGCGTCATCGGCTGGAAGCTGCGGCAGACGTGGCTCCAGCGGCGCAGCGGCCTGGTCACGGTGACCGCGGCGACGGCTGCGGGCAAGCAGCGCTACTCCGTGGCCGACATGCCGATGGCCGACGCCCTGGCCTTCATCACCGCCGCCACTCCGGACTTGGTCCCGCCGTTCCTCACGGCGCATCCGGGCGACGCGGCGTAGGCTGGCTCCCCTATGGAACCGACGCTGATCTTCGCGACCGCGCAGGACTGGGAGGACTGGCTCGCGGCCCAGCCCGCCGACTGCGCCGGCCTGTGGCTCAAGCTCGCGAAAAAGGGCTGCGGCACACCGGGCATCGACTACGCGACCGCGCTCGAATCGGCGCTCTGCTTCGGCTGGATCGATGGCCAGAAGCGTCCGCTCGACGAGTCGTTCTGGCTGCAGCGCTTCACCCCGCGCAAGCCGCGCAGCAAGTGGTCGCGGATCAACAGGGACCGCGCGACGGCGCTGATCGAGGCCGGGCGGATGCGCCCGGCGGGGCTGCGAGAGGTCGAGCGTGCGCGCGAGGACGGCCGCTGGGACGCCGCGTACGAGAGCCAGAGCTCGGCCGAGGTCCCCGCCGACCTGCAGGCCGCGCTCGACGCCGATCCGCAGGCCGCCGAGTTCTTCGCGACCCTCGACCGCGCGAACCGCTACGCCGTGCTCTACCGCGTGAACGAGGCCAAGCGCGCCGACACCCGCGCCAAGCGGATCGAGAAGTTCGTCGGCATGCTGCACGCGGGCGAGACCCTCCACCCACGCCGCACCGCGAAGTGACCGCCCCCTGACGTAATCCCGTGGCGCGCCGGCCCTCGGAGGCGGAAGGATTCCTCCATGATGAACACGGAGATCGACCGCTACTACTCCGACGACTTCGACGAGATCGATCGCCTGAGCATCGACGCGGTCGGGCGCCTCGAGCGCGAGCGCACCAAGGAGCTGCTGCTGCGGCTTCTGCCGCCCGCCCCGGCGCGCGTGCTCGACGTCGGCGGCGGTCCAGGTGTGTACGCATCCTGG
>Ga0310811_10013622_pt1 | contig 10596 bp, 8 predicted proteins | sample YCmetagenome_FD_207642 | JGI IMG/M metagenome (GOLD analysis project Ga0310811, IMG submission 207642) | Soil microbial communities from experimental microcosm in Duke University, North Carolina, United States - YC | ecosystem: Engineered > Artificial ecosystem > Soil microcosm > Unclassified ... | reverse complement strand
CATCACAGCGAGGTAGAAGATCCAAGCAGATAATGTTTTGCCAGAATCTACTGGAGAGCAGCTATGGTTCATAAAAATCTGGACAACCTACACTGGCGGTGAAGGAACCACTTACTTTCCCTAGAAAAGGTACGACGTTTGTAAGGTCTTACTGTAAGGAACACTGACTTACATCAACAACGACAGCTGTTGGTTCTGAAGGTTAATGCGAACCAAGCATCGAAATATAGACCAGAGCTTACGGATTCGGTGATATAGATCGGTGAACCATTCCACCTTGAACAAATAAGAGAAAAGACGCTATGCTTGTGGCAAGAGCCTACCGAAATGCAGATGAGGTATAACAATAACAGCGCAATTCCTATCTTCCTATCTCTCCTTGCGATATTGAATGTCCTACGGGGTGTTTAAGTCTGTGCACCCAGAAAAAAATTGGTAAGACATACCTAACACCCAGGATGACTTGTGATGTCATAGATTGCATAACTACAACATGGTCAACATAGTCTTGGTGGGTGAGCATCGAGAGGATAAACCTTTAAAAACAGGCGCCGCGAGATAGTAATGTTGACACGTTTGTTGGGTAAAGCTACTGGCAAAGTATCCATAATTACTGAGTATCATGACCAGGGCACTGATATAGCTACAATAAACGTAAGCGAAAGAGAATAACATGTCAGAATGTGGACAGAACATACCGTATAAGAATAAACAAAACGCAAGCAAGGCTGGTAGAGATTTGTCAACGGCGATACGTGAATGTCGAATATCCATGTATCTGTAAGTACCTAATACGGGAAATTGACGGTTGACTTCGGTAAAACCGCCATTCTGCAGGGAGTGTGATAAGATAACTGAAGGGAGATGATGTTCAGAACACAGTGCTCATTGCGGGTCTCTGACCCAACAAAAGAAAAAGAAAGAAAAACAATACTCACTCGTAAAACGCGATAGAAATGGATGCTATTCGAAAATATTTCTCCGAGGTTGAGCTATTCAAAGTCAAAGACATATTCCGGTTCATTTAATAGGTGGCAGGCGCGTTGATTCCAGTATGTTGGCTGTGTCAGGGTCGTTCTACCGTTCTAGCCTTGATGAATAGAGGCGGGGGGTAAGGTATATAGCTCAGACGCAGTGATTCTTCTGCGACTAGGCGCGGTATGACCCGGACGGAAGTGGGACCTCGACGGAGAAAGGAAGAGACCGAGTCGGAGCAGAAATGCGTCGCGGTTTTTGTATCATATCCGATACACTTTGAAATTGATTAGACATGCTCCGAGCTAGTCTAAGTAACTAGAAAACCCTAGGCCTGGGGGAATATCCCTAGATCGGAAATATTCGGTAAAATGTTCGTGAAAGCCAGCAAGACGACATCGCAATATGTGCCTGGCCATGTTCAATGAGCAAGTTAAGGCACCCTCGCATGATTTTTGCTGATGTAAGCACTTCGGCGCTATTTAGTGTTGGGGGTTTTCGGCCTGGGCTAGGCTGTAATCATCATATTGCAGTCACTCCCAAGTCACTCATTGATATATTGTCGCCGCGAAACATGTAGAGTCTCTCGCCTCGCTTTATGTAAAGGTACGGTCTTGTCATCTGCGAGGAACACATACTATCAGATATACAATCCTGCCTAGAACGTCAAACGATGTCAAACTTGAAGTGGCGGCCAAACGTTCGATTCTGAGGAAATTAGTCTGACACGTAGAGGATTTCAAATATCCGCGCGACTCGGTACGCCCACAAACGTTGAATCTCACGAGCTCAGGATCGATGGATTAAGAGGGAGAGTGGGGGTCCGGCGCGTCATGTTGCCTTTTCTTGCCCATAGTACTTGACATTCTTACAGCCCTTGGTAAACATATCATCCTGACTGCGCAGACTCGCACATATGCTTTAGCCCTGGCCCCTGAGTTCCGTCAACGAGAAGTAACTGCCGCGTGTACCAGCATGCGCGGGTACGGTGTGGTCCGAGCCTCAGCTGGATGGCGAGAAATATTTTCTGGGGTCACTGACCCAGTATTCAGTCATCGTAGGGTGAACGGAACACGAGCGGAAAGTTTTTAAACTGAGGTTTGTTATGTGTCGTTTCCTGATAGCTCTCCAGCTAGATGATGTTGATAATTGTGTTCTTGTGTAACCATACGCACGCTCAAAGCTGCAGCGCTGAAACCTCGGGTTCTCCTTTAAAATCATAACCATGCCAGTCAGATCTTTTCGCTTCTCACAGAGTTGACATTCTTACTTTCAGGAACCTTTCTCGCCGTGTACTCTACTCGTCTGTTTTCCCTCGTGCTTCCATGCCTCCTTCAGGCTAACTTTTGATGCTAGGCTTGCGAAAAAAAAGACCTCACCGACATGCAATGCCCGTTCGAGTTTTATGCTCAAGGCTGAGACGGTGGTCTGTCTTTCTGCATACAATCCATAAACTATAGATGAACACGCGCTGCGAGTAAACTCTCCATTCAGACATGCGACGCAAATACCAACCTATCACAGACACAACACACAAAAGTTTAGTCTTGCAGACATGCATTTTTCTGCCAAAAGTCAGTTGTCATCGACCCTCTGCAGGACGTGGCGGTCGCGTCATCCGAGTTTATGACCGGTGCTAAGCAAGACCGCCACGTCTTTTCAGGTGGCTTCAATGCAACGCAACTTTCACACCTGGACTCTTGTATGCGTTTCATTCGTACCTCGTCATCGTATACACTTTGTGGGGTTAGCTTGCGATCTGTGGGGATCGTGTAGTGGTACCATGTTTAACGAGCAGTGTCAGTTCACTGAGGACACGAATCTTCATACGAGTGATAGATTGGAGGAAAGGATATGTATATGGAGGTGCACGTTCACTAGTGATGACATACTGTCGCGAAGCGTAAACAGTATCCCTTACGCCAACAAGGAAGTCGAACAAATTTTCATCTCTCTTGTTACGAACGATTATGGACGTCGACATGGAAGATTGTACGAGCTTGTACCCGGAACTAGCAAATGTCGGATGGAATATATCACTCCTATGACTTCCACAAGCTCAGTCCATTCGGATAGTTGTCCCGATTTTTGCGGATAGGTCATCCTTCCAGGTGGAATTAAACATGTATCTGCAATCCGTCCTTCGCAACTTGACAAAGGACATTGTTTCATTTGTCGCAGCAGCTACATCGGAGAATTCCTTCTACTCGTACAAAACGTTATTCCTGGGTACCATACACATCCCGTTTCCTCGAAACAAGTAACTCAATCCAGTGCTTGAACACTCTGCATATTACATATCATGTATATATCACCTAGAATGTCACAGTACTGCCGCCCCCAAAATTCATTTTTCCATCGGACTACCCCACGAACTAGAAAGCCCACATTCATCCGTATGGTCCAACGTCACCGAGGGCTGGACACATGCACATATATCAAGTTCCATATCATCAGTGCACACATCATTAGACGATTTGAGCCCAAATTCAGGATCGATGTGGCTTTTTGGGGTGAGCGGAGAACGGATGGCGGATACTATGTCTCGGGCGTTTTGTGGGGAGCGCGCGGCTACTACGTTGTCAAAACGTCGGGTCTCTGCTTCTGAGAGCTCTTTGAGTAGTGGGAGCGGAGAGGAGTGAATTTGCGGATATCAGCGGAAGAGCGGTTGAAATTCTGGAGTGGTGCGCACCTCGTAGATGGATGAGAATCCGTTGGCTCATAATCCATATTACAGCAAAACCTATTGATGCCCTAGTGGTGCCCTGTGAGTATTTCTATGGTGGATATTGCAAAACCTACCCTGCCGCCTAATAGGAAGAAAATCAACATGAGCGCCATGGACCATGGTATAGAAAACATACCTGGGTCTGGATATCAGATGTATGGTAAAGGACGATATTTAATATATTCGATCCTGATGAAATGCTACTCAGTGGTGTGCCAAGCACAAGTAGAGCGTACCTACCTGTCAGCACGACGAAATATCCAATGCCGTCATAGATCAGGCTGAGCAAGATGAGCGACTCCTTATCATTTTGAGAGTATCGAAGTACTTACACCCGTACCAGCTGTTCGAGTCTAGCAATAGGTCAGTAACTCTAATCACCAAGGAAGAGGATAGGCGCACCTGCCGCTGAGAGGATTGTACCGCAAAAGATATACAGTGGAGATGGTCAACACTGCGAGGTCATACAACATCGAGATGGTGTAGTAGAACCATGCCGACAGTATTTTACCAGAGTTTCCTGGAGTGCAACTGTGGCTCATGAGGTTCTGAACGACATATTGGTAAAGATACCACTTACTTTCCCTAAAAACTACGCTGTTTGCGTGAATCTTGTTTATGAGGAACATTGACTCACACTAACGACGACAGCTGGTGGTTATAATGTCAACATGAACTCGAGGTCAAGCTATAGGTTAGAGCTCACGTATCCGATCGAACATATTAGTGAACCACTCCAGCTAAACCGGGTAAGAGATACTATTGCACAGATGTCGTAACCACTTACCGAAATTGAGATGAAGTATAATACAACTAGCGTAATTCCTATCCGCCTCTCCCTCCTTGCAATATTGAATGTCCTAGATGACATAAAATTCTGTACAGCTGACTGGCCATGAGACATACCTGACACCGAGGATGACCTGTGATATCATAGTCTGCATAACTACAGCGTGGTGAATAGAGTCCTGGTAGGTGAATATTGATAAGACAGACCTTTGAAGACAGGCGCAACCATATAGTAATGTTTACAGGTTTCTTGGGTGAAACCAGTGGAGAAGACTCCGTAATTACTGAGTATCATAACCATGATACTACCATAGCTTCATGAAAATCAACGAAAAAGTCGCAGGATGGAACGAGGACCGACGTACCGTATGAGAATGAATAAGATGCAGGCAGGGCTGATGGATTGCGGTTGTGAGTGGTGGTACATGAATAACTGTGTGTAGTACATACCGGAGACGAAAAAGTGACGATTGGCTTCGGTAAAACCGCCATTCGGCGGGGAGGGTAATGATATAACTGCACAAAATCAGTCAGGACACAATGACCACGGCACCGCGGCTCGAAAAAAAACCTCACTCGTATAATGCAACGGAGATTGATGCTATACGCAGATACTTCTCCGTTGCTTGGTTGTCTACGACCCCAAGCTCCTTCATCTATGAAATGAACCAGAAAATTCAGGTCAAGGTTTGTTGGTGTGGAGGAGTGGGTATATGCCAATCGTTGCGGAAGTTGGGCAGCGGTCGCTGATTCGAATTAGGGTGGGGGACGGCGTAGAAAAAAAAGGGAAATGGAAATATATATAGGAATGAGTGTGTTTAATGACGATGGGCTTAAAGATCGATAGCCTGGATGCTTCGCGTTGAAGAAGCTTGGCGCTGAAAAGGGAAGAAAGACCGATAATTATATATAAGAGAATTTGCAAGGCATGATGAAAGAGTTGAGTGCACAAAATTGACCAAGTTATTAAGCAAACTTGTTCCTTGCGAGCCAGCGCTTAATGGTTGGACAACATTTTTGTATTAGGATCCATATTAGCGTGACTGTCCTATGATCCTGCAATTGTGAAATCGCATGGATAAGGACCGTTGCAATAATTTGGAATTTACGGCTGAAGGAAAGCGCCGAGCCAAGCTATCGATCGATCACATACACTCTATCTTTAGAAATTACTCTAATAACTCTAACGCTCAAGCCGAGTAGCATCACTGTCCTCGTCCTTTAAACTCCCCTTTAACTGCAGGCTATAAACAACCGGCTGATAGGCTTTTCAAAACCATCGCGCTATCAAGAAACGCAGCTCACAGCAAAATTCAAATCTCCACAAATCGAGAGCAGCAACACAGTCTAGACTTTCAAATTGCTTCATCTCCTTAGTTACCGACACTCGCGCACGCAACCTTTTTCATGCATTCCAAATTTTATCCAAGACCCGCGGTGGTATATCAGGCGGACATACTTGGCAAACAAGGCTGTGTACGGAAGACGATCCATTGTGGAAAACAATCACCTTGCTTGTGTTTAAGTTTCATATGCCGAGCCTCTGCCAGCAAAGCTTCCGACGGTTGTGGCAGAGTCAAAGTACGTTTAAGTCCAGTGTCGCACTTCTAGGGCACTGACATCTGCATCTGACCTCATCTGATCTATTTATGGATCTAGTACTATGACGGCCGACCTGAAACATAGAATCTGTCACAAAATACCTACATATGAGGCAACGCCATCTACTACCCTCAAAGCGTCTTGTCCGACTCCGCGGGGATATGCTGGTCTTGCAATTTGCACTGGGCTGTACATGTACATGGTGGCAGGGTCGAGTACGTTCAAGTCCAGCATCCGACTCCATCTGATTTATTTATCGATTAGCTACGACGACTGAACTGAATCATAGAATCTGTCACACATGCCTATATATCTTTTTTAAAGGCAACGCTTTTTCTCGTCATTCACTGCTCTCGAAGATTTTAAGCGTCTTGTCCGAATATACTAACCATGTCGTGTGCATAACTATTCAGAGCTCTTGCAAACCGCACTCAATCTCATCTGATATGGCCCATCACAGCGATACACCGCGCGTCCAAGTGCCCAAAGTATTGCAATATCGGTGCCAAACACACCCCTAGGGTAACTATAGTCTATTCCCGAGTCAGATAGAAGGCTAAGAGTGATAAAGTAAGCACTTTCCAATTCCCCTCCCCAGTATGAAAAAAAAAATGTTTTATTCAGATCTCTGGTGTTCCTTGACAACTTCAAGATCCAGCATGGTACCAATAGTACCTTTCAATTTTATGGAGCCCGCGGGGAATGATTAATGATACCGCATAGAAACAATTATGCTTGGCGGCTTCACGCAAAGCGTTCGTTGTCGATGCGCTACCCTAGGTTGCGAAACAAGAGTCAAGAAAGATGCCAACACCAAACTCTCGTCCACCCCCTATCAATATATCCATATCCAGTCTTGTCTTCAAAGTCATCTCCGAAAGGTTTAGCCCAAAGATTCATTCACGGAGCACGGGTAGGCAACTGAGCGATCATATGCTCACCGGATGCCGACTTGTGAATGTCGCGTCTCACAGCTTTCATCGCAGAACGACTCGAAGGAGGAAATACAACGTCGTTTCTTCACACGAAAACACCAAAAACAGTATGTATGAATAAATTGCATATCCATATCCAACCCGCCACTCAAGCACCACTCCGACCTGCAGCTTTCATGACGGCACCATTAGCCAACTGGGGCAATGTCTTGTTTGGTGCTGGCGAAGACGGCGCTGGCAAGAAACCCGCACCGACTAACCATGCAAGGTACTTTCCCATCAGCTCATCCGAAACGGTGAACGTACACTGCTCCCCTTGGGAGTCCAACAACGCCATAGTGTTAGTGGCGTCAAGCTCCGGAGCTTTTGTACTCGTCGGCAAATCATCAAGGACGAAGTGGAGGAGGGGGAAAAGAGCGTTATCTTGGACTTCCATGACGTGCTGCTCCAGCTTGCGACGCCATATGAGATACTCGCATTGCTGTGTAGGGAACCCGTACTCGGCCAATGACGAGAGGATCTTGTTGAATGTCGGAGGGGGCACCGCAGTGATGTGCAGCACGCTTTGCGCAGCGTTTGGCAGGGATTCTACGGCAGCGAGGGCAGTGCAACGAGCGACATGATCCACGGGCACCATGTTCACGGTGTTGTTGATATCTGGGACAAGACCGAGCTGGACGCATCCCTTGACCATGCGCCAAATAAAGTCATCGGTGTTAGTCACTATGGGGCCTCGCAATCAATCTGTCAACATAACACAGAAGGGAAATTTCCATACCTGCGGTGTGCGAGTCACCAACAATATAACCGGGCCGCACGATATGGCCTCGTAAGCCCCTCCTACCAGCTTCAAAAAGCAGCTTCTCTGATACCCATTTACTCTGGCCATACCCAGACTTGAGACCCACTTTTGCACCGTCCAGGTCATCATCTTCCGGAATACCTCTTCGCGAGTCTTGAGATTGTGCCAGAGAGTCAGACAACCGCACATAGTGCTCGGTGTCGATCGCTGATGTTGATGAAACGAAAACAAGCAGCTTCTGCTTTGTCGTCGAGGCGAGTTCCACAGCAGTCAAGGTTCCGATCACGTTCGGTCCACGAAGCCTCTCGTATGGGTACACCCAATGCACCTGTGCAGCACATCGTTAAATATCACTATATGTACGCGAAAAGGTAGAGTAACTTACCAAGGCACCATTGTGTAAGACGACATCCGCCTCAGCAGCGACTCGTGACCAGACTTCGTCGCCCATACCGAATAGATTAAGGCCAAGGTCTCCAATCACCACCTCGAGTCTACCCGAGGTGAACCACTGCTCATCCCAAACGCCTCGATCACCAGACCCTTCTCTAAGGCGCGCTACACCTTGTTCAACGCTAGGCGCGCGTACGAGACAAATGACCTTCCGCACCCTATCGAGGCGCTGGAGGAGATCACGCATCACAAAAGCCCCGAGGTAACCGGTAGAACCCGTCAGGAACACTGTAACAGCACCCGACTTGAAGTCCTCGGATATCGGCGAGTATGAGGGTCGTAAGCGTTCAACGAGCGTCTCGTAGTCCTGGCCGTACTGAACAGTAGCATTCAAATTCGCAGACACCTTGACAGGCGTCGCAGGGCGCGTCTCAGCGTCCCCGTAAGCAATGCCAAAGGCCGGATCACGAAGCGCATCTAGTGCGGAAGCGAGGCCTGTGATAGTTGGCTGGTCGAAGATAAGACCAAGTGGAGCTTCGACAACGAAGATCTTCCGGATCTCGAAAATGAGACGCGTGGCAAGAATGGAGTGGCCACCCAGATCGAAAAAGCTTTCGTCAAGGGGGATAGGCGTGGGCGCGTTCGGGAGAATACTAGCCCATATATTGCGCATGGTTTGTTCGGTAGGGGTCGCTGTGCGCCCGTTAACAGTCTTTTTGGGCTCGGAATACACAGCGTGGGCTTGTGCTGTGTCGGGGAAAGGAAGTGCCGGTTTGTCTATTTTGCCGTTGGGGTTGAGGGGCATACGATGCAGCGGAACGAACACTGCAGGAGTGTTAAGCAAAAAAGGTATAACAAGGCAATGATCAATCCTACATGATGGTATGCTGTAACTAGGCAGTTTCTTTTTGAGGTGCTCTCTAATATCCTTGATGAGCCGTCTATACTTTGGACTCTTGCCATCAACCTTCTCATCATCCTCCGTGAGCTCGCTGGCAAAGCCATCCAGATTCGAGCCTTGTAGAGGCACGAAGTAACTGACGAGGATCTTTTCCTCGTCTTTGTCTCTCCGCACAAGTGTGACATTTTCCCGCACGAGCGGGTGCTGGCTCATCAATGTATCGATCTCTCCAAGCTCAATCCTGAAACCACGGATCTTGACCTGATCGTCTGCACGCCCTGTACACTCAACGCGCCCATCAGGGAGATACCGACCGAGATCGCCTGAACGGTACATCCGGTCACGGATGCCCTTCCAATGACGTGACTCGGGCCCAGCAAGGCCCTGAGGCGGATGCAAAATTGTGTCTCTCCAGGGTAAAGTAGAAGGAGAGAACCAGTTGCTAACGAACTTCTCGGCAGTGGCTTCGGTATCGAGGTATCCCTCCGCTAAGCCTCCAGATCGCACATAAATCTCTCCGACCTCTCCCACTGCGCAAGGGACATTTCTGTCGCTGCGGTTGACGACAAGAAGCTGCACATCAACCATGCCTTCTCCGGCCGGCATGATGTCCTTCTGAGTGGCGAGGAAGGTCGCGTCTACGGATAAGGGTGGAATCGCGAAGTAAGACACAGCGCGCTGCGTCTCTGTTGTGCCGTACATGTTAATTATCTGCACGTTAGTGGCGAGGGCTTGGAGGCGGAGGCAATCGCGCTTGGTTAAGACGTCACCGACGAAGAATGCGTTTTGTAGGGATGGGATCTGGCGCGTGGCTTGTGCGGAGAGTAATTGACCCATGGCGGGGGTTAGGTGCGTGACTGTAGCATTGCTGTCGTCCATCCATTCTGCGAGACGGCCGGGTGTGCCGATGTCTTCTGCGGTGGGTACATGAAGCTCTGCACCCAAGAAGAGGGGCGTGAAAACTGTGACGTTCACTCCATCAGCAGATGTATCTGCTCGAAAATACAGTACGTACTATCACGTTGGATGGGATCGTGGGCGATCCCGCTCAGCATTGTGAACTTGGAAGTTTCAGTGAGCCCGAAGCGGTTGCCCATCCAAGGGAAGAAATGCGTGAGACTGTAATGGCGTCCTCGAACGCCCTTGGGGATGCCAGTGCTTCCACTGGTGAAGGACAATGTCCCGATGCTGTCAGGACCTAAAATAACATTAGGATCCGTTTCTGCCAGACGGACCTGCGCCTTCAAAACATCGATTCCGTCATTCGCGCCACCGAGTATTTGACTTGTGGGAGAAAATTCAAGCGCGGGTACCTCCACACGGATTTTGAGTTCTGTGGATAGGAATTCGCGCACAGAAGGTGCAATTTTTCCAGCACCTGAAAGGACAACAAGGCCACGAGGTTGAGCTACCCCAAGGTATATCATCTGCCGTGAAGGCGGATATGCAGGATCTGACTCGGGTTACAAAT
>Ga0310811_10013620_pt1 | contig 10597 bp, 7 predicted proteins | sample YCmetagenome_FD_207642 | JGI IMG/M metagenome (GOLD analysis project Ga0310811, IMG submission 207642) | Soil microbial communities from experimental microcosm in Duke University, North Carolina, United States - YC | ecosystem: Engineered > Artificial ecosystem > Soil microcosm > Unclassified ... | reverse complement strand
TCAGCGGCCAGTCCTGCATCAGCCCGTGCACAGCGGCTCCTCCCCGAGTTTGCGGAGAGACTAGCGCCGCCGGAAACAGTTGTAACCGCTCACCCCGGCGGAAACCGGGCCGGCGCTCGCCGGCGGACCGGTCGCCCGCTTATGCCGGCGACCTCTCATGCACTCCACGCCTCAACCGGGGTGCAGTCGAAATACCCCGATAGGGTTGATGCCGCCAAAATGGAGCAGAATCCTTTGCTTCGGTTGCGCTTTTGTGCCGCACCCCGGCAACCGCACGCTAAGCCGATTGTAAACAGTGTTTGGGATAATCCCCTTCCACTAGAATACGGGGAACACGTTTTGTGAGAAGGCCGTCACTGACCGCCAAACTTCTGGCCGTAGTGCTCGCGCTATCTTTCGCCTTCACCGCCGTGTGCGCCGTGACCGGCTTTCTCGCTTTCCGCCACGCCTTCGTTCAGGCGAAGGAGGCGGAGCTTACGCTCTACACCAAGGAGCGCGCGCGAGGCCAGAATGCGCTGTTCCGCAGTATCACGGCTGAGCACATAGCGGCGGTCAACGCCTTGACCCGTCGCCTGGACGTCATGAGCGACGCCACGGTCGACCGGCTATTCGAGCGCGACTTCCCGCTCCAGCCAGATGGTACGCGCCGCACCGATCCCAACCTCTTCGACGGGCGCACGCTGAGTTCCGGCCAAGTCCAGTACGGACTGGGCGGCTACGTAGTCCATGGACGGACCGCGTCTCACCCGGACAAGCGCATGATTCTGACCGCCCTCAACGTCGTGCAGCAGGTCGGTGAAAGCCGCCTGGGGCAGGTGGATAATTTCGACTTCGTGACGCCCTCCGGCGCCCTGATCGTGTTCGCGCCCACCCGGCGCGACCGGCTCGCCCGCATCCGTTCGGGCCCGATCGATGTCCTGCAGGTGCAGCAGGCCAACATGAGCCGGGCCCTCTCCCCCGGCCTCAATCCCAAGCGCGAGACCCGGTGCGTTCCGATGCCGGACCCGAAATCGTCGGACAAGACCTTGTTCACCGCCAGGGCCTGTTTCACGCCAGCTTATGTGCAGGGCCGCTTTGTCGGCGCCTTCGGCACGGTGCTGTCCGAAGAGGGCTATCTGCCCTCGGTATTCAGGGCCAAGGCGCCCGATGTCGCCCATCTACTCGTCACCGACAAAGGTGAATTGGTCGCCGCGTCCGGATATCCGGACGAGAAGGATGGCCGGCGGGAGACACCGAGCGAGCACAGGCAGCGTCAGGTGGATGCGGCGAAAGCCACCATGGCGGACATCAAGGCCTCCGGCCTCCCCAGCGGCGTGTTTGATAAACGCGGCCGCAACCGCATGCTTGCCTTCACTCAGCTCGAGGTCCCTTCCCTGTACCTCGTCGTGATAACGTCCCAAACGCTGATCGAGACCCGCGCGGCCTGGGCGGCTCTGACCATCGTCGGCGCCGGCCTGCTGGCCCTGCTCGGCACGGGCCTTCTGATCTTCCTCTACACCCGGCGGCAGATCGTGCGGCCGCTGGAGCGGCTGGCCCGCCACAGCCTGAAGATCCGCGCCGCGCCTGGCCCGCTGGATCCCGCGGTCGCTGTCGAGGTGTCCGACCTGGAGGCGCGCAAGGACGAGATCGGCGATCTGGCCCATTGCCTAGCCGAGGAGCGACTGCGGTCGGACGAGATCCTGCAGTCCCTCGAGGATCGGGTGGCCGAGCGCACCGGCGAGCTGGACCGGGCGAACCGGGCCAAGTCCTCCTTCCTGGCCAATATGAGCCACGAGCTGCGCACCCCGCTCAACGGGGTGGTGGCCCTGTCGGACCTGCTGGCCAAGCGCCAGAGCTGCGACGAGGACCGCCAGATGGCCGAACTGGTGGTCTCCTCGGCCAAGCTGCTCGAGCAGGTGCTGACCGACATCCTGGACGTGTCCAAGATCGAGGCCGGGCAGATGAGCCTCAGCGCCCAGCGCCTCGGCCTTGGGCAAGGGCGTGTCGCTGACCTGGAGCATGTCGCCCGCCGCCGCCGGCCGCTACTTGGGCGACGAGGTGCGGGTCAGCCAGCTCCTGTCGAACCTATTGTCCAACGCCGTCAAGTTCACCGCCAAGGGCGAGATCAGCCTGACCGCCGACCTCGGCGCCGAGGGGCTGGAGCTGACGGTGAGCGACACCGGCATCGGCTTCGCCCCGGACATCACCGAGCGCCTGTTCAAGCGCTTCGAACAGGCCGACGTCTCGGTCACCCGCCAGTTCGGCGGCACCGGCCTGGGCCTGGCCATCTGCGCCTCCCTGTGCGAGCTGATGGGCGGCTCCATCTCCGCCCAGTCCGTCCCGGGCGAGGGCGCCCGGTTCCGCGTCGTCCTACCCCTGCCGCGGGCGGGCGAGGTGGCCGAGCCCAGGATCGAGACCGCGCCCCTGGGCGCCGCCCTGGCGGGAATACGCCTACTGCTGGCCGAGGATCATCCCACCAACCAGAAGGTGGTCGCCCTGATCCTGGAGTCCCAGGGAGTGCAGATCGTCATCGTCGAGAACGGCGCCGACGCGGTCGAGGCCTTCAAGGCCGAGGCCTTCGACGTGGTGCTGATGGATTTGCACATGCCGGTCATGGACGGCCTGACCGCCATCGGCCTGATCCGCGCCCAGGAGGCGGCTTCCGCCGCACGGCGCACCCCCATCATCGCCCTGACCGCCGACGCCCTCCCCGAGCATGTGGCGGCCACTCGCGCGGCGGGAGCCGATCTGCACTTGTCCAAGCCGATCCGTCCGGCCGCCTTGATCACCGCCGTTCAGGAGGCGCTGGCCTGGGCCGACCAAGGCATGAGCGGGGCGGCCTGACCCGGCCCGGGCATCCTCAAGGCGACAGGTTATGATGTTTCCATCATCTCGCCGGGATGAGCGGATCAGGGCCGCCGCCACCTGACTTCGCCCACGTCGATGGCGAGCTGGCGGTCCAGCACCGCCACGTCGGCATCCGAAGCGTCGCCGATCCGCGCGGCGACGCGGGCGCGCAGGACGGCCGGGGGCGCTTCCAGCCACAGCCCCTCGAAATCCACCCCGGCTTGGCGGGCGAGGGCCTCCGCCGCCCCCCGTTCCTCGGGCCGCAGGAAGGCGGCGTCGAGCACCACCGCCCGGCCGGCCGCCAGGGCCTGCCGCGCCGCGGCGTTCATTTCCCCGTAGACCCGTTCGGACTGGCCCGGCGCATAGGACTCGGGCGGCAGCCGATCGAGCGGGCCTACGCCCCACAGCCGCTTCCTGACCTCGTCCGAGCGCAGCACCACCGCGCCTGGCGCCGGGCCCAGGTCCGGGGCGAGGTCGCGCGCCGCAGTGGTCTTGCCGGACCCCGAATAGCCGCCGACGGCGACCAGCTTCGGGGCCGGGGGCGACAGGTGGGCCAGGGCCGCGTCGACATAGCGGCGGGCCAGCTCCACCTCGCCCTGGTTGACGGTGACGTGGGCCCGCACCGCCGCCCGCACCGACTGGAACAGGGGCAGCGCCGCCAACCCTGGCCAGAAGCCCTCGGCCGGCAGCCCCCGCGCCGCCTCGTCCAGCCAGCCGTTCAGGGCGCGGTTGGCCGCAGGACGCCGGCCGGCGAAATCCAGGTCCATCAGAAGGAAGCCCAGGTCGTAGAGCACGTCGATACGGCTCAGGGTGTCGTTGAACTCTACGCAGTCGAACAGGACCGGGCGGCCGTGCTCGACCATGATGTTGCCCAGGTGCAGGTCGCCGTGGCAGCGGCGCACGAACCCCTGGACGCCCCGGGCCGCCAGCATCGGCTCCAGCCGCGCGAACTCGGCCCGGCTCGCCTCTTCCAGGCGGGCCAGGGCGGAGCTGCCCAGGGCGCCGGCCTTGCGGCCCAGCAAGTCGGCGTTGGAGGCCAGCACATAGTCTATACCGTCGCGGCCCGCGCCGTCCGGACCCCGCTGGGCCTGGGCGTGGAAGCGGGCGATCTCGCGCCCCAGCCCTTCGAGAAAAGCGCCGTCCGAAGCCTCGGGCCGGCCGGCCAGGAGGGCGTCATCGGCGAAGCGGCGCATCTCCAGCACCCAGTCGACCGGCTCGCCGTCGCCGCCCAGCACCAGGCCCCCGTCGGCGCCGCGGGTGATCGGCGCCACCCGGCGGTAGAGGTCCGGGGCGGTCTCGGCGTTGAAGGCCAACTCCCGCTCCATGGCCCAGCGCCGCCGCTCGGGGGTGGTGAAATCGAGGAAGCCGAAGTCCACCGGCTTCTTCAGTTTCAGCGCCCGGTCCTTGAACAGGAATACCCGTGCGATCGAAGTCTCGATCATCCGCTGCGCCGGCTCGGCCGCGCCGGCGCCCCGGGCCAGCCAGCCGGACAGCTCGTCGAACAGGCGGTTGTTCACGGGAACAGGCGGGTTCGGGTCCAGGCGGCGCCCGGCCCGGCGCGCTCGAACACCAGCCGGTCGTGCAGGCGGAACGGGCGGTCGCGCCAGAACTCCAGCCGCAGGGGCGCCACCCGGTAGCCGGTCCAGTGCGGCGGGCGGGGGACCTTGCCCAAGCCGAACTTCAGCGCCAGTTCGGCCGCGCGCCTCTCCAACACCAATCGCCCCTCCATCGGACGGCTCTGGTCCGAGGCCCAGGCGCCGATCTGGCTGTCGCGGTGGCGAGAGGCGAAATAGGCGTCGGCCTCGGCGTCCGCGACCGGGGCCACGGGGCCGCGCACCCGCACCTGCCGGCGCAGGGACTTCCAGTGGAACAGCAGGGCGGCCCGGGGGTTGGCGGCGAGCTGCAGGCCCTTGGCGCTTTCGGTGTTGGTGTAGAAGACGAAGCCGTAGGCGTCGAAGTCCTTGAGCAGCACCATGCGCGCGTCCGGGGCCCCGTCGGCGCCCGCGGTCGCCAGGGTCATGGCGTTGGCGTCGTTGGGCTCCCGGGCCATGGCGTCCGCGAACCACTGGCCGAACAGGACGAACGGATCGGCGCCCTGGAACAGGCGTTCGTCGGCCGGGTCGCGGGCTTCCACGGGAGGGGTCGGGTCGGTCATCGGCGTCGATATAGCGCGCCCAGCGCTCGAGGTCAGATTAACCGTGCATTGACCATGCCTGCCGCATGACTCTGCACATGTACGATCCGGGTCCCGAACTCACCGTCGAAGAGGCCTGCGCCCGGCTGGGCCTGACGCCCGACGCTCCGGCCAGCGAGCTGCAGGGCGCCTTCCAGCGCGCCCTGAAAACAGCCCGCGGCACGCAGGAGCACGTCTCCCCGCACCAGTACCGCGACATCCTAGACGCCTACCGCCGCCTGCGCCTGCGCGAGCCGGAGACCCCGGCCGACCGCAAGTTCGGCCACTGGCCGTCGCACATCGAACTCACCCCCGCCGAAGCGATCCTGGGCGGAGCCAAGGTCGGGCGTCTGCCGACGGGACGTCAGTTCGAGACCAAACTGCCGCCGTCCCTGCGCGACGGCGACCTGGTCTGGGTGTGGGGTTGGTTGCTGCAGGTCCGCATCGACGAGGGCGACGAGCTGGCCGTGCGCGGCGACGACGTGTGGGTCACCGCCCACAAGCACCCGTCCCAGCTCAGGCCCGGCGTCCGGATCGCGGTGGAGACCCCGCTCGGCCCCATCAGTTTCCGGCTCAGCGCCGAAGCCATAGAAGCGGGCCTGGCGCGAGCGCCGGGGCTGGGCCTGCCGCCGTCGCGGGGCCACGCCCAGGGCGACCTCTACGTCCGGCTGATCGCCGACCGCGCCGCCGGCGGCCCCGCCGAACTGCTCAAGCGCCTGACGCGGGCGGCGTAACGCCGCGACGAGGATTTCGGTCCCGCTCCGCCTGAGCTAGAACCGTCCCATGTCGCACAACACCTTCGGCCATCTGTTCCGCGTGACCACCTGGGGCGAGAGCCACGGGCCGGCGCTCGGCTGCGTGGTGGACGGCTGCCCGCCGGGACTCGCCCTGACCGAGGCCGACGTCCAGCACTGGCTCGACCGCCGCAAGCCGGGCGGCAACCGCTTCGTCACCCAGAGGCGCGAGCCCGACCAGGTGCGCATCCTGTCGGGGGTGTTCGAGGACGACCGCACCGGCGGCCCCGTCACCACCGGCACGCCGATCTCGATGGCGATCGACAACGTCGACCAGCGCTCGAAGGACTATGGCAACATCGCCACCCAGTTCCGGCCGGGCCACGCCGACTACGCCTATTTCGCCAAGTACGGCGTGCGCGACTACCGCGGCGGGGGACGATCCTCGGCCCGCGAGACCGCCGCACGGGTGGCGGCCGGCGCGGTGGCGCGCAAGGTGCTGGGTCCGGGCGTGGTGATCCGCGCCGCCCTGGTACAGATCGGACCGCACCGGATCGAGCGGGCGCGCTGGAACTGGGACGCGACCGAGACCAACCCGTTCTGGTGTCCCGACCCCGAGATGGCGCCGGTGTGGGAGGCCTACCTCGACGCCGTGCGCAAGGCCGGCTCGTCGGTGGGCGCCGTGGTCGAGGTGGTGGCCGAGGGCGTGCCGCCGGGCTGGGGCGCGCCGGTCTACGGCAAGCTCGACGCCGAGCTGGCCGGGGCCCTTATGTCGATCAACGCGGTCAAGGGGGTGGAGATCGGCGCCGGCTTCGAGGCCGCCGAACTGACCGGCGAGCAGAACGCCGACGAGATGGCGCCGGGGAACGACGGGCCGGTGTTCCTGTCCAACAAGGCCGGCGGCGTGCTGGGCGGAATCTCCACCGGTCAGGCCGTGGTGGCGCGCCTCGCGCTCAAGCCCACCTCGTCGATCCTGACCCCGCGCAAGTCGCTGAACGAGGCGGGCGAGGCCATCGAGGTGCGCACCACCGGCCGCCACGACCCCTGCGTGGGCCTGCGCGCCGCGCCGGTGGCCGAAGCCGTGATGGCCTGCGTGCTGGCGGACGCCTATCTGCGTCACCGGGCGCAGACCGGCGGCGGGGCGTACCGGCCGGGCGAGGAAGGGCGGTCATAAAAACCGTCATCCTCGGGCGAAGCGCGGTGGAGACCCGAGAATCCAGCCGGCGCGGCCTGGACGCCGCGAACCGATAGCCCGGAGCTGCTGAGTTCTCGGGTTTGCGGCTCTTCGAGCCTTCGCCCGAAAATGACGTGTTGATCAGCCGATCTTCACTCCCGGCGGCGGGGTCGAGCTGTCCGGCACGAAGAAGTCGGCGACGAGCGGCGCGGCGGGATCGACGCGGTACGGCTCGAAGTCGCGCACGCCGTGGTCGTAGAGGAAGCTGTCGTCGATCAGGAAGTGGCCGGTGAAGCTCCGCGCCGCCCGTTCGAAGATTAGATGCGCCGCGTCGGCCAGGATTTCCGGCTTGCGGCACATGCGCAGCGCTTCGGCGCCCCCGAGCGCGAACTCCACCGCCGAGGTGGCGATAGCGGTCCGGGGCCACAGGGCGTTGAAGGCGACCTTGCCGCGGAACTCCTCGGCCATCCCAAGGACGCACAGCGACATGCCGAACTTGGCCATGGTGTAGGCCACGTGCGGCGCGAACCACCTGGCCGACATGTCGAGCGGCGGCGACAGCATCAGGACGTGCGGGTTTGGCGCCTTCAGCAGGTGCGGCAGACAGGCCTTGGAGACCAGGAAGGTCCCACGCGCATTGACCTGGTGCATCAGGTCCCAGCGCTTCATCTCGGTGGCCAGGGTCCCGGTGAGCGAGATCGCCGAGGCGTTGTTCACGCAGATGTCGAGGCCGCCGAAGGTCTCCACCGTCCGCGCCACCGCCGCTTCCACCGAAGCCTCGTCGCGGACGTCCACCACCAGGGCCAGGGCCCGCCCCCCGGCCGCCTCGACCGCCTCGGCGGCGGTATGGATGGTGCCCGGCAGCCGCGGGTGGGGCTGGTCGGTCTTGGCGGCGATGGCGACGTTGGCGCCGTCGCGGGCGGCGCGCAGCGCTATGGCCAGGCCGATGCCGCGGCTGGCGCCGGTGACGAACAATGTCTTGCCCGCGAGGCTCATCGGCTTGTCTCCGGCCCGGCGCCTTCGGGATGTCGCATTTGCGAGGCTTTTTAAGCCGTGGGGTCAAAGCGGGGAATACCGCGTTAAGGCGGCGCTTGACCCGTTCCGATTGTGGCCGTTTATGTCGCCGCAGAAAGTCCCCCTCGGGAGAAGACCTAACTATGAAGCGCATAGGGATCGTGATCGCGGCCGTCGCCGCCCTGGCTTTCGGCGTCGCGCCGATCGCCGCCCAGGCAGCCGCTCCGCCGGCCAAGGCCTCCCCCATCACCCAGAAGCAGCGGGACGACGGCAAGGCCGAGGCGCCCGCCGCCGTGGCCGCGGCCAAGATCAGCTGCACCGTCGCGGACGCCTACCTGGTCCAATCGGGCGTCGATGCGAAGACCAAGGCCAAGTCCAGCGTCTATGAGGTCGCCTGCGCCCAGGGCCCGGGCTACATCATCCAGAGCACGCCGACCGCCGCCCAGGCCTACGACTGCCTGGCGCAACAGGAGACCGCGATCAAGACGCCGGGCAGCCTGGTCTGCCGGCTCGACGCCAACCTCGACCCGAAGGCCGGCTGGGCCCGGCTCCTCGTCGGCATGGGCCACCCCTGCACCGCCACGGGCGGCGCGACCGGCTACGTGATCCAGACCGGCCTCGGCAAGGCGCCGGTGGCGTCGGACTGCATCCAGACCCTCGGCGGCGGCGCCACCGAGTGCACCCTGACCACCAAGGCCGCCATCCTGGCCAGCATGGGCGAGCTCGCGTCCAAGGGCGGCAAGACCTGCGCGGTCTCCGACGCCCGCATGGTCGGCGTCGGCGCCGGCACGACCTTCTACGAAGTGGCCTGCGGCTCGGCTCCCGGCTTCATGATCGCGGCCAACGCCCAGGGCGGCTTCGAAAGCGCCGTCGACTGCGCCAAGGCCCAGACCATCGGCGGCGGCTGCACCCTGACCGTGGTCGACGAGACCGCCGAGGCCGGCACCTACACCAAGCTGGCCCAGGGCGCGAACTACCCCTGCGACGTCTCCAAGTACCGCTACCTCGGCAAGGAGACCAAGACCAACAGCGAGATCGTCGAGCTGGCCTGCAAGAACCGGCCGGACGGCGCCATCGCGCTGTTCCCGATCGGCGCCGGCAAGTCCCAGGTGTTCGATTGCATCCAGGGCGGCTCGCTCGGCGTGACCTGTCAGCTGACCCAGGCGAACACCGTGTACGGCAAGTACACCGACCGCCTCGTCGCCCAGGGCAAGACCCAGTGCAAGGTGTCGGGCGCAAAGTATCTGGCCTCGACCACCGCCGGCTCCGACTTCATCGAGACGGCCTGTTCGGACGGCCTGCCGGGCTTCGTGATCTCGGTCGACCACGAGAGCGGCAAGACCAACGAACTGCTGAGCTGCGGCCAGGCGACCCGCGCCGGCGCCGCCTGCACCCTGCCGACCAACGTCGCGGCGAAGTAGCCGCCGAGCTTCGGACCGGAACGGGCCCGCGGGGGGAAACCTCCGCGGGCCTTTTCTTTTGGCGTTTGCGGAGAGGAGCGGTCCCGTCTTAGGCCAGCGTCTCCTGGAATCGCGCCGGGCGGCCCTGGCCCTGCGACACGACCTCGTCGTCGCGCATCACCACCCGGCCGCGGATAACGGTGGCCATCGGCCAACCGGTCACCGCCATGCCGTCGAAGGGGGTCCAGCCCGAGCGGGTGGCCATGTCCTGGTGACGCAAGGTGCGGCGGGCCTTGAGGTCGACGATGGTCAGGTCCCCGTCCCAGCCCTCGGCCATGCGGCCCTTGCCGGCGATCCCGAACACCCGCTGGGCGCCGTGGCTGGTCAGGTCCACCAGCCGCTCCAGGGTGAGCCGGCCGGCGGCGACGTGGGTCAGCATCACCGGCAGCAGGGTCTGCACCCCCGGCATCCCGGAGGGCGAGGCCGGATAGGGCCGCGCCTTCTCCTCCAGGGTATGGGGCGCGTGGTCCGAGCCCAGGACGTCGGCCACGCCCTGTTCGATCCCCCGCCACAGGCCGGCCACGTGCTCGGCCTCGCGGATCGGCGGGTTCATCTGGGCCAGGCCCTTCAGCCGCCGGTACGCCTCCGGGGCGACCAGGGTCAGGTGCTGGGGGGTGATCTCGACGGTGGCCACGTCCTTGTTGTCGGCCAGGAACTCGATCTCCTGGGCGGTGGTGACGTGCAGGACGTGGATGCGTTTGCCCAGCTCGCGGGCGATCTTCACCAGACGTTCGGTGGAGCGGATCGCCGAGAGGGCGTCGCGCACCTCGATATGGCTGGTCCAGTCGCCCTCGCGCGCCAGGGGCCGACGCTCGGCCAGCCGATACTCGTCCTCGGAATGGAAGGTGGCGCGGCGATGCACGTGGCGCAGCACTTCGGTCACCCCCGGGTCGTCGGGAACCAGCAGGGTTCCGGTCGAGGCGCCCATGAAAACCTTGACCCCGCAGCAGCCGGGCAGCCGCTCCAGCTCGCCCAGCAGGCGCGCGTTCTCGTGGGTGCCGCCGACGTAGAAGGCGTGGTCGCAGTGCATCCGGTTCGCCGCCCGCGCCAGCTTGTCGGCCAGGGCCTCGGGGTCCGTGGTGGTGGGCTGGGTGTTGGGCATCTCGAACACCGCCGTCACGCCGCCCAGCACGGCGGCGCGGGAACCCGTCTCCAGGTCCTCCTTCCACTCCAGGCCGGGCTCGCGGAAGTGGACCTGGGTGTCGATCACCCCCGG
>Ga0310811_10013619_pt1 | contig 10597 bp, 11 predicted proteins | sample YCmetagenome_FD_207642 | JGI IMG/M metagenome (GOLD analysis project Ga0310811, IMG submission 207642) | Soil microbial communities from experimental microcosm in Duke University, North Carolina, United States - YC | ecosystem: Engineered > Artificial ecosystem > Soil microcosm > Unclassified ... | reverse complement strand
GCGGCGACCGGCGCCATTCCGCGGCGCAGGCCCGCATCCTTTCGTTTCGAGGTTGCCTGGTCCGACATCTCTCGCTAGAGCGGTTGCCGGGGGGAATTCCGCTTCATGCCGAGCGATCGTGGCATAAAGATGAGGCGCGCGGAAAGCGGCGCGAACCAAGCGGCCGCGACGCTCGCCGCGCGTCTTCTCGCCTGGTACGACCGCCATCGCCGCCGCATGCCCTGGCGCGCGCTGCCGGGCGAGCGCGCCGATCCCTACAAGGTCTGGCTCAGCGAGATCATGCTGCAACAGACGACCGTGGCCGTGGTCGGGCCCTATTTCGCGCGCTTTCTCGAACGCTTCCCCTCGGTCGAAGCGCTCGCCGCCGCCGAGCTCGACGCGATCCTCGGCCTCTGGCAGGGCCTCGGCTATTACGCGCGCGCGCGCAACCTTCATCGTGCGGCGCAGTTTGTGGCGCGCGAGCTCGGCGGGCGGTTTCCCGATAGCGCGGCTACATTGAAGCAGCTGCCCGGCATCGGCGACTACACGGCGGCCGCCATCGCCGCGATCGCGTTCGACCGGCCCGAAGCGGCCGTCGACGGCAATGTCGAGCGCGTGATGGCGCGGCTCCACGCCCTCGAAACGCCGCTGCCGGCGGCCAAGCCCGCGCTGCGCGCCGCGGCCGGGCAGCTTGTCCCCGAAGCGCGCGCCGGCGATTTCGCGCAGGCGCTGATGGATTTGGGCGCCACGATCTGCACGCCGCGCGCGCCGCGCTGCCTCCTCTGTCCCTGGAGCGATGCATGCCGCGCCCGCGCGCGCGGCATCGCCGAAGAGCTGCCGCGCCGCGTGCCGAAGGCGGCGCGCCCGGTGCGCCACGGCGTCGCGTTCCTGCTCGTCGATGGCGAGGGCGCCATCCTGCTGCGCCGGCGCCCCGAGAAGGGGCTCCTGGGCGGCATGATGGAAGTGCCCTCGACCGAGTGGCGCGCGAAGCCGCCCTCCGCGCGCCTAGCCGCGGCGGCGGCACCCGCGCCGGCGACATGGCGCGTGCTGCCGGGCACGGTGCAGCACGGCTTTACGCATTTCGCGCTGGCGCTGAAAGTGTGGGCCGCGCGCGTGGCACGGCGCCCGCGGGCCAAGGGCGTGTGGTGCCCGGGCGAAGCGCTCGCAACGCAGGCGCTGCCGACGGTGATGAAGAAGATCCTCCGTCACGGCCTCGCCGAGCTCGGAAAGAAAAGCGGCCCGCCCCCTCAGAGAAGGAGGGGGCGGGCCGCTTCAAGTTCGACCGGCGTGAGGGGAGGATGACCGGTCGTCAGCACCTCGTGTCGCCGGCGTTTCAGCGCGGCGATGATTCGTAAGGCGGCGCGGGCTTCCAGGCATCGTGGGGGTGCCGCGGATTGCCGACGCGGTCGTTGTAGGGATCGCGCAAATTCTGCTGGTAGCGGTCCGCGCTGGGATCGCGATAGGCGCTCGGCGGCGTTTGGTAGGACTTGTTGTAGTCGGGATCGTTGAGCCGGTACTGGCGCCGATACTGGCCTGGCGGCGTGTAGACATAGCCGGGCGGCTGGTAGGTATAGGACGGCGGCGTGTAGCTGTAGGGCGGCGGCTGATAGGAATAGGGCGGGTGCGTGTAGGAATAGCCCGGCCCTTGATAGGTGTTGCTCTGCGCCGCAACCGGGCCCGCGATGGCCAACGCCGCAACGCCGAAAGCAGTCGCGACAGCGCATTTCATGCGAAGTCTCCGCGTACGGGATGAACGACTATCAGCCGGGCTCTGAACCCTGCCTGACGCCGGTGTTCATCCGCGGTTCAGCTATGCCTCGCTTCATATAGGCGCGGGAACGCATCCCGTGCCGTCACGTTGCAGCGAGCAACAGGTTTGCCGCACGTGCGGTTCATGCAAGGTTAAGCGCACGAGGATCATCCTTTCGGCATGAAGCTGCGCACAGTCATGGCCGTCGTCTTTGCCGCGCTGGCCGCGGGAGCGCTTACGGGCGCCGCCGCCGCGCGCGATTGCGGCTGGCGCTGCGCGCAGTGGGCGCAAAACCGCGGCCAGGACTGGGGCCACGAGCGGCCTAACGGTCCGCCGTTTCTCCGCGGTCCGGGCCGCGAGTATTACGGCGGCCCCGGCGACCGCCTGCGTTCGGTGCCGCCCGCCGTCGTGCCCGGCCGCGAGCCGCTCGGAGACGGCCAGATCTGGGCCATCGCCAAGAGCCGCGTGCCCGGCCGTATCGTGAACGCGCGTTTGCAGGGCACGGTCTATTCTTTTAGAATCCTCAGCAACCGGGGCAGCATCGTCGACGTTGTTGTCGACCGGTATTCGGGCCGCATCGTGAGCGTCCGCGGCGGCCCCTAACCCCTTAGCGGGGCGCCGTTCATGCGCGTGCTGGTCGTCGAGGACGATCCCGAACTTTCCCGGCAATTGAAGCAAGCATTGACCGAATCCGGATACGCCGTGGATCACGCGGCCGACGGGGAAAACGGCCATCATCTCGGCGACACCGAGCCCTACGACGCCGTGGTGCTCGACCTTGGCCTGCCCGAGCTCGACGGCGTCACCGTGCTGAAGCGCTGGCGCACGGCGGGGCGGAAGATGCCGGTCCTGATCCTCACCGCGCGCGGCCAGTGGGGCGAGAAGGTGGCCGGCTTCGACGCCGGCGCCGACGACTACGTCACCAAGCCCTTTCACATGGAGGAAGTGCTCGCCCGCTTGCGCGCCCTCATCCGCCGATCCGGCGGCCACGCCGCGCCCGAGCTCTCCTGCGGCCCGGTCGTGCTCGACACCAACAGCAGCCGAGTCACGGTCAACGGCGCGCCGGTGAAGCTGACGGCGCAGGAGCTCCGACTCCTCGCGTATCTCATGCACCACCAGGGCAAGGTCGTCTCGCGCACCGAGCTCACCGAGCACATCTACGACCACGATTTCGATCTCGATTCGAACACGATCGAGGTCTTCATCGGCCGCCTTCGGAAGAAGCTCGGCGTGCCGATCATCCACACCAAGCGCGGTCTCGGCTATCAATTGGCTCCGCCCGGCGAGGGCGACTCGGTCTAGATGTTCCGCCGGCTCCTTCGCCGGACGAGGGCGCTCTATCGGGCGGCCTCGGCGTCGCTCGCCTCGCGGCTCGTGGTCGGCGCGGCGGCGATCATCACGATCTCGCTCGTCGCCGCCGCCGTGGCGCTGCCCTCGCTCTACCGCGATGGCCTCGAGCGGCAGCTCGATTTCGAGCTCGACTATCTCCTGAACCGGCTCATCACGCGCATCAGCGCCGAAGCCAACGGCGAGCTGATCCTCGCCGAGCCGATGACCGAGCGCGACTACGAGAGCGCTTATTCCGGCTACTACTGGCAAATCACGAGCGAGGGCAAGACCGTGCTCGCCTCGCGCTCGCTCGCGGGCTGGGCGCTCGAGCTGAAGCCGCCGACCGGCGCCTCGCGCGACATCGACCAGGATGTGACCTTCGCGAAGGCACCCGAGGGGCCGCAGCGCCTGCGCGTCTCGAGCCGCCTCATCCGCTCCGACAATCTCAACAAGGATCTCGTCTACACCGTCGCCGCGGTGCGCACCGAGCTCGACGAGAACATCGCGGATTTCCGGCTCACCATCGTGTTCGCGATCCTGGGGCTCGGGCTCGTCCTCGTCGGCACGGTCTGGCTCCAGGTCCGCTTCGGCCTGGGGCCGCTCCGGCGCATCCCGGCGGCGCTGGCCGCGATCCGCTCGGGCGAAAGCGACCGCCTGACCGGCTCGTTCTCCGCCGAGGTCGAGCCGCTCGCGCGCGAGATCAACGCGCTGCTCGACCACAACGCCGAGGTCGTCGAGCGCGCGCGCACCCATGTCGGCAATCTCGCCCACGCGCTCAAGACCCCGATCGCGGTGCTCACCAACGAGGCCGGCGGCCGCGACGGCGCGTTCGCCGAAACGGTCAAGGCGCAAATCGGCATCATGAAGGAGCAGGTGGATCACCACCTGTCGCGCGCGCGCATGGCGGCCCGCGCCGGCGTCTTGGGCGCGCGCACCAGCGTGATGCCGATCATCGAAGGTTTGGCGCGCACGCTCGAGAAGATCTACCGCGAGCGCGGCGTCGCAATCGTGCTTCAAGGGCCGCCCGAGATCGCGTTCCGCGGCGAGCGCCAGGATTTGGAGGAGATGCTCGGCAATCTCCTCGACAACGCCTGCAAATACGCGAAGTCGCGGGTCACGGCCAAGGTCGCGGAGCGCGACGGCGCGCGGCTCCGCATCGAGATTGCCGACGACGGGCCGGGCGTCCCCTCCGAGCAGCGCCGCGCCGCGCAAAAGCGCGGCATCCGCCTCGACGAGAAAGGCCAAGGCAGCGGCCTCGGCCTCTCGATCGTGAAAGATATCGCCGAGATCTACGGCGGCAGCTTCACCTTGGGCGAAGCCGAGATGGGGGGCCTCCTCGTGACCCTCGACCTGCCGCTCGCCGGCGCCCCGACCAGCCGCCGGGTGCGGTAGTCGTACGCCCTAAATTGTCGTCCCCGCGAAAGCCGGGACCGCCGCAACGCAAGAGCGTTGCTTACGGCCAAATCGCCCCTTGGGCGATTTGGCAAGAGCTCGGCCCTTGCCGAGCGACTGGGTCCCCGCTTTCGCGGGGACGACAAACCTGGTCAACGTTTCCTGCGCGCGGTCCTGCGTCTATCCGCCGCCCTCTTCTCGTTGCGAAAATTGATCTCGACCGTCACGCCGTTGGGGTCGTCGAGGAACATTTGCACCAACCCGCTGCCCGGCTGCAGCTGCTCCTTGAACGCGATGCTGTTCGCCTTGAGCCGACGCCGCATCGCCGGCGCGTTCTCGGCGCGGAACGCGACGTGGTCGACGGCACCGCCGCCGGGCCTGGCGCCATTGATGGCCGGCACGTTCACCTGGCCGCGGATCGCCTTGGGGTCGGCGAGCGGAACGAGATGCACCACCGGCGTCTCGCCGCAATAGAGCCAGTAGCCCGGGAACGAGAGCGGGGGCCGTTTCCCGACGCGGAGGCCGATCGCGCGGCAATAGAAATCCCGCGTCGCCTCCATATCGGCGCTGCGGATCGTGTAGTGCTCGAGCAGCTGCAGCGGCATGGCGGGATCTCCATCCGTGTCGCCCGGCAGTCTACGCCGCTGCCAGGCTAGAACAACTCCGCCCGCAGCTTCTGGCGCAGCGCATCGATCGGCACGAGCGCGCCCTCGCGCTTCACGTACCAAAATGCCCAGCCGTTGCACGCGGGCGCGCCTTGCACCACGGCGCCGACGCGGTGGATCGAGCCGGTGGTGTCGGCGCCGACGACGGTGCCGTCGGCGCGCACTTTCGCGGTGTGGCGCTTCCGCTCGTCCATCAGGATCTCGCCGGGCTCGATGAGGCCGCGTTCGACGAGCCAGCCGAACGGAATGCGCGGCTGCTCGCGCTTGCTGGCCGGCGCCAAGAGCGTGGGATCGGCGATCGGCGTCACGCTCGCGATGCGCGCCTCGGCCGCATCGGCATAGGCCGTATCGCGCTCGATGCCGATCCAGCGCCGGCCGAGCCGCTTCGCCACCGCCGCGCTCGTCCCGCTGCCGAGGAAAGGATCGAGCACGAGATCGCCCGGCTTGGTCGCGGCGGCGAAGATGCGCGCGAGCAGCGCTTCGGGCTTCTGCGTCGGATGCAGCTTCTTGCCTGCAGCGTCCTTCAAGCGCTCGCCGCCGGCGCAGATCGGCAGGAACCAGTCGCTGCGCATCTGGAGATCGTCGTTGGCGGCTTTCAACGCCTCGTAATTGAACGTGTAGCGCGCATCCGGATCGCGCGCGCACCAAAGGAGCGTCTCGTGCGCGTTGGTGAAGCGCGTGCCCTTGAAGTTCGGCATCGGGTTGGCCTTGCGCCAGACGATGTCGTTGATGAGCCAGAAGCCCAAATCCTGGAGCGCGGCGCCGACGCGATAGATGTTATGATAGCTGCCGATCACCCAGAGCGAGCCGGCAGGCTTCAATACGCGGCGCACGGCCGTGAGCCAGGCGCGCGTGAACGCGTCGTAGGAAGCGAAATCGCTGAAACGGTCCCACGCGGCGTCGACGCCGTCGACGCGGCTGTTGTCGGGCCGGTGCAGCTCGCCGCCGAGCTGGAGGTTATAGGGCGGATCGGCAAAGCAGAGATCGACGCTCTCCGCCGGCAGCGCATCCATCAACGCGACGCAATCGCCGCGCAGCACGCGGTTCTCTGGCAATGCGGACATCTTGGCTCCCCGATGGCCGCCGACGGCGCTGCGGCACCGGGGCGGAGACTCAACCGATCATGAGTCCCCAGGGAATCCACGTCAAGAGTCAAAGGCTTAGCCGCTATTCAGCGGCGTCCACTAACTCCAGTTCGAGCTGCGCCACGGGCGCAAAATGTGCGCGGTGGAGCGGCGTGCGCCCCAAGCGCTTGAGGGCCGCCAAGTGCTCGGCGGTGCCGTAGCCGACATTATTCTCCCAGCCATAGCCGGGAAATTCGGCGGCGCGCGCGATCATGAAGCGGTCGCGCGTCACCTTGGCGATGATCGAAGCGGCGGCAACCGAGAGGCAGCGCGCGTCGCCCTCGACCACGGCAGTCGCGAGGCACGCGAAGCGCGGGCAATGATTGCCGTCGACGATCGCGTGGTCGGGCGGCGCCGGCAGCGCGGCCACCGCGCGCTGCATCGCGAGCATCGCCGCGTGGAAGATGTTGACGCGGTCGATCTCGGCGACCGAGGCTTCGCCGACGCCGACGCTGCAGCAGTCGCGGATGCCGCCATAAAGCGCTTCGCGCCGCTCGCGCGTGAGCTTTTTGGAATCGTCGATGCCCGATGAAAGTCCGCGCGGCAGGCGCTGCGGTAGGATCACGGCCGCGGCCACGACCGGGCCGGCGAGCGGCCCACGCCCGGCCTCATCGACGCCGCACACCAGCGCCCCCAGCGTCTTTTCGAGCCTCCGGTCCGGCAAGGCCGCGCTCTCCGATGCCGCGCCGAGTCTAGGCGAGCCGCGACTGCGGCGCGAGGCAGAAGATGCGCCGATGCCCGCAATCCACAGCACTTGAATTGACCCAACCCCATCTATCGTCCCCGCGAAAGCGGGGACCCATGCCGACGCATAGCTTCCGGACCGACGTTCAGCACAGCGCCTGCACCGTGCCTTGCGGCGCGCACTCGTCGCCGGAGAAATGGGTCCCCGCCTTCGCGGGGGCGACAATGATATCTTGCAAACTACTCCGCCTTCTTCTCCGGCGGCGGATCGGGCGGCATCGTGACGCCGCTGCCGCTTGCGCTCGGCGGCGCCGCCGGCGCGTCGGGTGCGGGCGGATGCGCTGGGCCGGGCAGGGCTGCGGGCGGCGGGGGCGGCGGCGAGGCAGCGCGCGAAATCTTCCTCAGCCGCGAGCGCGCGCCGTAAATGACGCGCGCCGCAAAACGCGCGGCGGCGGTGAGGCGCCGGCTGCGGACCGCTTCGAGCGTGTCGTGCAGCGACGACATGCCGAGGATGATCACGCGCAAAAGGCGGCGCGTCGCGAACAGCCAGAGCGGCGAGAGCAGCAGCGAGAACGCGATCACGGCGACGACCGTGCGGCCGAGGGCGGCCGAGATGATGCCGCCGCGCTCGGCCGTATTGGCGATGACGAGCGAGAACTCGCCGATCTGCGCCAACAGCACGCCGGCGATGAACGCATGCGGCCAAGGCTCGCGCAGCAGCGCGAGGATGCCGATGTTGAGCGCGGTCTTGATCACGGTCACGGCCAGCAGCAGCAGGATCAGTCCGCCCCAATGCTCGGCGAGGAAATCGAAATCGATGAGCAGGCCGACCGAGAGGAAGAACAGCATCAGCAGCACGGCCTGAATCGGGCGCGTGCTGACGATCATCGGGTGGCGCGCGGTGCTGTTGCCGATGACGAGGCCGGCCAGGAACGCGCCGAGCGCCGGCGTCAGGCCGATGAGGCCGGTCGCGGCGGCGCCGCCGAAGCAAAAGGCAAGGCCGCCCAGGGCCACGAGCTCGGCCGGCGTGCCTTCATGGCTCAAGGGCAGGACGAGGCGCTTCCGCCGCGCGAGGAAATAGACGAGCGCCGCCACGCCCGCCAGCGCCAGCACGAATTTCAGCGCGATCCAGGCGTTGAAGGTGCCGGGGCCGATCACCGTCACCGCGATCAGGAGCGGGACGACCGCGAGATCCTGCGCGATCAGGACGCCGATGACGAGCCTGCCCACGGGCTGGCGGAGGATATTGGTCTGCTCGAGCAGTTTGATGACGACGGCGGTGCTCGAGAGCGCCACCACGAAGCCCAACACGGCGGCTTCGGACCAATCCAGTCCGCCGAACGCCGCGATCGGCAGCATGAGCAACACGCCGGCGACGATCTGCAGCGCGGTGGCCGCGGCCGAAACCTTCCACACCTCGCGGAAGGCGTAGAGGCTCATCTCCATCGCGACGAGGAAAAGGAGGAGCAGCACGCCGAGCTCGGCCAGGAAGGCGATGGTGTTGGCGTCGCGGACGAGGCCGAAGCCGGCGGGGCCGAGCAGCACGCCGGCCAGGATGTAGCCGACGATCGGCGGCTGGCCCAAGCGGCGCATGCCGAGGCCGCAAAGCAGCGCCGCACCCATCACGAGCGCCAATCCGGTGAGGTCTCCCGTGCCGTGCATCGGCGCAAGTTAGTATGCGCGGGCCGCGGCTGTCAGCCCGAACTCACTGTCTCTGCATTTGTGCTTACAAAAGACGCCGTCGTCCCCGCGAAAGCGCAGGGCTGTCCGAGGAAAATCGCTTGCACCAAACTCGTCGTCCCCGCGAAAGCGGGGACCCACCTTTCCGACGACGGTTCTGCGCAGGAAAGCGCTGGGTTTCGATCCCGTGGCGTCGGCAAGGTGCGCGAGACGGGACAGGTTCTCCGGCGTCGGCATTGGTCCCTGATTTCGCGGGGACGACAAGATGTTGATACCCGGAGAAACTAGAACAGCGCGAGCTGCTGGCCGGGGAGGGCCGGGCGCTTGAATTTGGTGCAATCGAGCGGGCGGCCTTCGCGTTCGAGGCCGAGGCGCCGCGCCGCGATCATGAAGCGCTGGCGGATCATGCCGGCGTAGCCGCCGGTCGGGCGGAAGCGCGAGCCGAACGCGCCGTCGTTGAGCTTGCCTTTGCGCATGCCGCGGATGAGATCGAGCACGCGCTTCTTCTTCAACGGCGCATGCACGTCGAGCCAGTCCATCCAAAGGTCTTTGATCTCGTGCGGGAGGCGCAGCATGATGAAGCCGGCCGAGGACGCGCCGGCGTCGCGCGCCGCCTCGAGAATGGCTTCGAGCTCGTGATCGGTGACGGCGGGAATGACCGGCGCCGCCATCACGCCGACCGGAATCCCGGCCTCGCTCAGCGCGCGGATCGCGGCGAGGCGCCGCGCCGGCGTCGCCGCGCGCGGCTCCATGCGCCGCGCGAGCTCGCGGTCGAGCGTCGTCACCGACACGCCGACCCAGACGAGGTTCTTCTTCGCCATCGGCGCCAGGAGGTCGATGTCGCGCGCCACCAGCGCCGACTTGGTTACGATCGTGACCGGATGATCTGCGCGCGCCAGCACTTCCAGGATCGAGCGCGTCACCTTGAAGCTGCGCTCGACCGGCTGATAGGGGTCGGTGTTGGTGCCCATGGCGATGGGCTGGCAGACATAGTTCGGAGCCGCCAGCTCAGCCTCGAGCAGCTTCGCCGCCTCGGGCTTGGCAAACAGCTTGGTCTCGAAATCGAGCCCGGCCGAGAGCCCGAAATAGGAATGCGTCGGCCGCGCGAAGCAGTAAACGCAGCCGTGCTCGCAGCCGCGATAGGGGTTGATCGAGCGGTCGAAGCCGATGTCGGGCGAATTGTTGTAGGCGATGATGGTCTTGGTCGAATCGACCGCGACTTCGGTGCGGATCGGCGGCGGCACGTATTCGGTTCCGCCGCCGTCGGTCCAGCCGGGATCGGACCAATCGTCGACGAAGGCCTCGCGCCGGTAGCGCTCGAAGCGGCCGGACGGGTTGACCGTGGCGCCGCGCCCCTTCCGCGCCTCGCTGGGCACGGCTGGAATGGCTCGGGGCGGCAAGCCGAGCGGAACGGGCGCATCGGTGCGAGACGAACGGTCCATGGTCCCAAAAACATAGAGACATTACTGAATAAATCAAGAACAAAACCGGATTAGGAGCGGAACGGTTCAGCCTCGGCATCAAGCCCGGCCCGGATCGAGGCGATCCGGTCAGGGTCGACATAATCGGCCACGGTGCGCTCGATATGCGCGGCGTGGTCGGGCGCCAGCCGCTCCTTGGACCAGCCGCCCTCGAGGCGCGAGAGCACGCGCCAGCGCACGCACCAGGTGAGCGTGCGCAGCCAGATGAGCCGGCGCAGCGGGCGCACCCAGGGCTTTACCAGCGCGGCGAGCTCGGGCACCGCGGCCGCGAAATAGGCGGCGTAGAAATCGCCGACCTCGGCGCGCGCGAGCCGCGCCGCGCAATCGGGATCCCACATCGTCGAGGTGTAGAGCGTGGCGTGCGCGAGATCGACCGCGGGGTTGCCGTAGAGCGCCTTCTCGAGATCGACGAAAACCGCGCGGCCATGCGCCACCAGGAAATTGCCGGGATGCGTGTCGCTGCCGGTCAAGGTCAGCACCGGCGGCGGGCGCGCGGTGAGGGCCATGCTCTCG
>Ga0310811_10013618_pt1 | contig 10597 bp, 14 predicted proteins | sample YCmetagenome_FD_207642 | JGI IMG/M metagenome (GOLD analysis project Ga0310811, IMG submission 207642) | Soil microbial communities from experimental microcosm in Duke University, North Carolina, United States - YC | ecosystem: Engineered > Artificial ecosystem > Soil microcosm > Unclassified ... | reverse complement strand
GGCACGTTGCAGTTCAAAATAATTCTTTTCCCGATAAGCATCTCTAAGCGCAGATTGACCAAAGGATAAACTTCTCTGCAAACAGAACAATAATACCAGGAATTTGCGCAGTAAGATTCGCATGGTCTAATGTAGGCAACCGGATGCCATTTAACAAAAAATTGCGAAACCTCCAATTTTATGCCGATGTCGAATAGGATAACGATGTCATGTGACAGTGCAGCTTTTTGTACACAAGATAAGTACCAGTGTGAAGATCAGAGAAGATTTTACGATGCGATTGCTGAAGCAGGAAAGGGCACTTGGGTATTACTTTAGCGGGATAAGCAAAACATCGATTCATCAACGTGTTAGCCAAGCCATTCTGTTAGCTCTATAGCCCACGTCGATATATTCGGCTTCTAAGAAATAGTTCAATTTCATAAAACGGTTCTCGTTACGTCCTTATGTTAAATGCAATAAAAAATTCTGCTTGGAAGTCCCCAGGTTAGCATATTTCCTGCCCGGAGAATATCGACCACTAAATGCGACATGCCTTTTATGAAAAATGAAAGTTCACTTGATAAAGCGGTGTCCGGAAAATTGTTTAAAAGGGAATGTAAGGGAATGATTGTTATGACGACTAACTTTCGTCTGCTCCATACGGGAGGTTAATTATCTACTAATACCAATGAAATGATGAACTTACAGAAGAAAAAAGTACTGATCACCGGCGGCTCCAGTGGAATCGGTAAAGCTATTGTGAATAAACTTTATCAATCAGGCACCAGAAATTTTGCGGTAGCAGGCCGCGATGAAATGAAGCTAATGCAGTTGGAAAAGGAATTTCCGGAAGCTTCGTTTTTGTACCTGCAGGGCGATGTAGGCAATGCGACTGATGTGCGGACTATTATCAAAAAAGTCGCAGGAGAATGGGGTAGCCTGGATATGTTGATCAATAACGCCGGTGTCGTTAGCGCGGGAGCACTGGAAAGTATCAGCGATGAAGACATTACTGCTCAGATAAGTATCAATCTCACGGGATTGATCTTACTGACTAAGCATGCCCTTCCATTGCTTAAGAAAAGCACCGAAGCTGCTATTATCAATGTCTCATCGGGTTTGGGAGCAATCGGCCTTCCGTTCTATGCCACTTATGCTGCGGCCAAAGCGGGAACGGCGAATTTTTCGGAAGCACTTCGCAGGGAGCTCCAGGATTTCCCGATCCATGTGATGACGGTTTATCCTACAGCGACAGATACGCCTATGATGAAGACAGCGAACACGGGCAATATGGACAGCCCTGAAGCGGTAGCAGAAAGCGCCATCGATGGTTTACTGGCCGGTGAAATCAACGTTTTTCGCGGCGGGGCACAAATGTTGGAAAACCGTAAATTAAATTTTGAACAGCCGCTGGAATATGATCAAAAAGTAAAGGGTATGTATGGGACGATGAAAGAGCGAGCTTCCAAACACAGGGCGATGTAATGAGCGAGACGATGAAGATGCCTGCCATTCAGTTTTTTTCCTTTTTGGCGTCAATCTTTTGTTTTAACTGATCTTTGAACCTCGAATCAAGCTTAGCATCTTCTTTCCCTGCACTAAAAAGCTGCCGCATCATTCCATTGATCAAAATGCTTTGCCGTTCGTATACCTGGCAGATATAACAACCTGCCAGGTGAAGGCGCAGCTCCATCTCCTCCCTGGCAGTCAATTCAAGCTCCTGCTTTTTTTCAATCAAAAACGTGGCTTTTCTGCAATTGTAAGCAATGCGTTCCTCCTCGGTCTTCAAGTTCTTCTTCATCTCATATCCAGTTTTTCTGTAAACACGATCTCAGGTTGACCTTCGCGCGGTGGATGATCACCCAATAGTTGGCTGAAGAGATCTTTAAGTTTTCGCAAATAAAGCTGGTCTCTTCCTCTTCCAAATGCTTGAGCTTAAATACGGCCATCCATAAGGACGGTAATTTATCCAGGCAGTTTTGCAATACATGCATAAACTCTTTATTCTGTAACGGCTCGTTGTCTTCAATCCCGAAAGGTGCCGGCCAGTGTTCTTTTTTCCAGTTGTTCAGCTCGGGATCGAAAAATTCCGGCTCGCCTTCCACTGCGGCTATTGCCTGGCTGCGACCGAATGCCCTGGCTTTTTTTCGATAGACATCAATGATCTTATACTTGAGTATGGCGGTTAACCAAGTCCGCTCAGCGCTTTCAGCCCGGTAACCGCTTACTTTCTCCAGGGCGGACAGGAAGGTATCCTGAACGATATCTTGCGCCAGCGCTTCGTCATTTACTCTTTTCAAGGCAAAGTTGTACAGATAATCGGCATGATCATCCACCCACTTTGAGGGATCGAGAGAATTGAAAGTGGCCTTTTCGTTTAATTGTTTTGTTGCAGTTTGATCGACCATGGCATCTGCATTCAATTGTATATTTTCCAAAGGTAAGTTCATTGATCTTATCATGGACTAATAGTTACGGCATTTTTCAGCAACGATGCAACGTCAGCAAACCCTTCCATTTTGGTGATGATTTTCCCATCTTTATCGATGAAGAGCAAGGTCGGGTAGCTGTCGATATGGTAAAGTTCGGCAAATTTTTCGCCGTCACCTTTTTCTACATCGACAGCAAGGTTGATGAAATGCGCATTAAAGTAAGCTGCGAGTTTCTTATTTTTAAAAGTTGTTTGTTTGAGCTGCTGACAGGGCGTACACCATACCGCATAAGCGTCTATAAAAACGAGTTTGTGTTGTTGTTTCGCTGAAGATAATGCTGCGGCGAAATTCCCTTCAGTAAAAAGAACGCTCGTATTTTTAGACTGCTGAGCGTAAGCATATCCGCTCAGCAGTAAAAATGACACTCCAATAAGTAGGCTATATCTGCAATTGAGGAGCATGCCCACTATTATTTACCTGAATTTTCTTGTTTCAATGCGGCGGCTACGGCCTGCAAAAGCTTGGGGCTGATGCGTTGCTTAAAATCGGGATTGATATATTCAAATTGAATAATGCCGCCTTTGTCTAAAATAAATACGGATGGTACGGGTAATAATTTATCAACGTTCTTACCTGCCGAGCCTTCGGCCAGGGTCTTACTGTAAGCGGCTGGTGCCTTGAAAGCAATGCCGAATTGCTTTGATATTGAAAGATCGGCGTCAGAAAGCAAAGTATAAGATAACTGATGCTTGTCGATACTTTTGTTCAGATTTTCGGGACTATCGGTACTGATGGCAATAATTTGATAACCCATCTTTACCAGGTCCGACTGAATACCTTGCACACCGGCCAGTTCCTTGTTGCAAAAAGGGCACCAACCACCCCGGTAGAAAATTAAAATAGTGGGCTTGTCGCTGACATGAGCATTGAGGTCGAACGGCTTTCTGTTTGCGGCGGGAATATTAACCGATGGTATCTTTTCACCAATCAGCAACGGACTGATGTCGGTAGATTGTTGGGGATACTTCTGCATCGCCGTCGTGTCTGATGTTTTCGCCGGCATGTCCGAAGCATGGGACGTTGTAACGCAAAATACCGCGGCGCTAAAAACAGTTAAAAAGGCAGATCGGAGATTCATTTTAAATTTCATGTCAATGGGTTGTCAGTTAAAAAAAAATATTATAGTTTGATGCTTAGTAGCATTATCCGGGAAAACCTTACAATATTTTATAATAAATCTTTAAATGCTGTAAGGATATAATTCCGAATACGACCAATCGTCAGAATTCAGCATTACACATTTAACTATACCCACCATGCTAAAATTTTCATTATTAGTGCGGCTTGAAGCAAAAGCCGGAAAAGAACAGGAATTGAGCGATTTCCTGAGCAGCGCATTACCATTGGCCCAGCAAGAAACCGGAACGGTTACCTGGTACGCGCTGCGAATTGGCGCATCCACTTTCGGGATATTCGATACGTTTGAAACAGAAGCTGCACGAGATGCACACCTGAACGGGCCGATTGCTGCGGCATTGATGGCCAAAGCGCCGGAACTGCTGTCCGGTAGTCCCGTCATTGAGAAGGTAGATATACTTGCAGCGAAGTAAACAAAAATGCGGCACGGGCCGCATTTTTGTTTTTGAAGAAAGAGTTATAACGCCGGCGCCGCAGGAAAATCAATGGGCAAGCCGGTGATCCCGTGGAGGTAATTACTGATAGTTTTGTCTCCGATAACGATAATGATATCGATGAGATTGGCTTCAGAATAACCCGCCGTCAATAATTCGGCTACGACCGTCTTTTCCGGCTTTCCGCGGTTGATCACGGTTGCCTTTACAAATTTCGCCAACGCATCCAGCTTACTATCAAAGTGAACATCCGCCCGACGGATCTCCAGTATTTGCTCCGGCGTAAAACCCTGTAAACCGCCAACGACGGTAGGGGCCGCAAGGCAATAAGCGCAATCATTTACCTGGCTAACCACGAGATTGATCACTTCACGTTCTTTACCGGTCAGAGTATTTTTCCGGTTTTGAAGAGCGAGATAATCCGCCAGTGCCGTTTCATTTTTAGCGAAATAGGCATAAAGGTTGGGTACACTCCCCAAACCTTTCTCAAGTTTATCGAATAGCTGCTGATTGGTTGCTGAAACATCAGCCTTACCAGGAACATTAAAATTTGTCATAATAAAAAAAGTAAGGTAAGACCGCCCGAACGGGCGGTAGTTAAGATTTATTTAAGCGTAACTTTGATGATGCCTGTAACCGGCGGCAGCGTAGTAAAGGCATTCGGATTGGGAACGGGAGTAATGGGGTGGCTTTCCTTTAAAGGCGTGCCTGCGAGGTTAAACTGTGTAACGCCCGCACCCGGGAATTGATTGACTGCCGTGCCATCGTCGAACAATTTAATGGTACCGGATATGTCCCCGGTTTGCGTAGCGTCTACGCCGTTATCGGCCGAGGCAAAGAACCAGTCGTTAGAAAAGCCGTACATGGTCGCTATAGCCAGGCGATCGCCCGCACTTACATTCAATTGCTGCGAAACTATACCGCCTTGCTTGCCGGCAATTTGCGGTAACAAAACATTTGTTGCCGGTGCCGGCAATACATAAACCGCTTTAACCCCCTTAACCGCTTTTAAATAAGCGGCAAGCGTATCTGCATTGCCTTTTTGTGCCAAAGGTGTCAGGCCTTTGCCTGCGTCAATTATTCCGGCTTTATAAATTGGGTTGTCGATTCCGTTGTAAACGACCACCAGTATTGGAGAAAGCGGTGTGAAAATACCGGTGATAGATTTAACATATGCGCTTAAAGTAGTGTTGTCGCCGGCTTCTGCGATATTGGTTAAACCGTTAGCCGTTGGCTGACCGCCGATGTAAAGCGGATTCGGTGCAAGCAGATTGCCACCTACAATATAGGAGACGCTCCACACGCCGGGGCTCAATGGCGTTTCATTGCTGGTGCCGCCCGAGATGTTTTGCAGCGTTAAGGTAAAAGTAGAATTCCCGTTATATTTCAACGTAGCCTTTACCAGCTGAGACGCAGCCAGGTAAGTATTACCCTGGGCGTCGGTGCCATTTACTTCAGCGATATTTTTTGTTTCGGCAACGCCGGGATGGTTCACCGTAGAACCCGGTTTCTGGTTAACGCGGGTGCCATTGTCCCAAAGTTTTAACTGAGCGGAGACATCGCCTTCTATAGGGTTGCCGTTATTATCATAAACCTGTATTCCGGGGTTTGCGGGCGCAAAGAAAAGATCGTTTGAAGCGCCATACATCGTCGCAAATGATAATGCTTCGCCTTTTGCTGCTGAAAAGGTAATGGTGGTTGATTGACCGGGTTGGATCAGTGCAGGCGTGCCTGTGCCCTGGAAGGTGCCCGATTCTACCAGTGGTTGTGATTGCAAAACGTTCTCAACGGTAATCGTCCTTTGCTGAGGGACTGCCGAGTTATTGTTTTTGTCTTTTTTGCAAGCTGCCAAAGCCAGTGGCGCTATTGCAGCCAGTAGAATGGATTTGTGGTTCTTAAGTAGATTCATTTTTTAAGATTTTTCCTCTTTTGTCGTTTAACGAAAGCAAGTCTTACAGTCCCGGAATACAAAAAAGGAACGCTGACATTGCGATGACGATAACTCGCTTAACTGAGTGCTGTGTTGCGAAGGTTTTTTTTACACTGTTCTGTTATTACTGTGCTTTACATCTTTGCACTTTTATGACGGACATTTAGAGCATCACAAATGAGTATGAAAAAGAATTTCAATGTAATTTATTTAGGCGGTCCGACTGTGATAATTGAGGTTGGCAGCTTGCGATTAATGACCGACCCGACGCTGGATCCCAAAGGTGAAACATTTATGATCGGTGATAAGCCTGGTTACTGGAAAACAGCCGGCCCCGCCACGACCGATGTCGGTCATATCGACGCGGTTCTGCTTAGCCATGACCAGCATGGGGATAATCTGGATAACGCAGGCAGGGCATTACTTCAACAAGTAAAGACAACGATAACGACGGTTGATGGAGCTGGGCGTCTTGGCGGTAATGCTAAAGGTTTAAAGCCATTTGAACAGCTTGTTTTAAACGACCAGGTCAAGGTATCAGCCACACCCGCCCGTCACGGGCCGGCTGGCACGGAACACATTACCGGTGATGTCATCGGATTTATAGTAGAAACCAGCGATCTTCAGATCTATCTTACCGGCGATACCGTTTATTACGACGGTGTGGAGCAGGTTGCAGCGCGTTTTGAGCCCGCCTTTGTTTTCATATTTGCAGGTGCGGCAAAACCGCGCGGCCCGTTCAATCTGACGATGGGCGTCAACGACGCGCTGGATACCGCGGCTGCCTTCCCTGAAGCAAACATCATTCCGTTGCACTATGAGGGCTGGTCGCATTATACCGAATCAGATAAAGAACTGCGCCAGGCCTTTGATTCCCTTGGAATAGGTAGCCGGTTAAGGATATTGGAACCTGGAATTACAACCAGCCTATGAAATAAGGAATCAGTGAGTCCAAGGACCGGACTCACTGATTTAAAAATTTACTGACTGCGTTGCCTGGCTAACCGGTCAGCCAATAAGGCATCCAGGGAATACCGCCCGGCGCCAAGTAGCATCAAAGCGATCAGACCTGCGATATACACCAGGTTGATCTCGTACCCCGGCGGCCCGAATAAAGGACCCTGGGGCGTTAACCCTATGGTTTTTACGGCGCTGAAGCCGTAATGAATATGAATGGTGAACAAGGCTACCACCATGGTCGCGATAAGCGGGAGGGCCATAATAGTGGTGAAAAGCCCGGCCATGATCATCAGCCCACCAAAAACTTCTGTTAGTGTAGATACCCAGGCCATGAATTGCGGGGCGGGCACCTGCAGTTGCGCAAGCAGATGGGCAAACGCTTCGGGGCCGCGTGTGAGCTTGGCCCACCCGTGAGCTAAAAATCCAAAGCCGATGACAAGACGTAAAAATAAAGGGGCATATTGCTGGTAATTTTTACCAGTTATTGAAAAAACAGGATTGTTCATTGTATTTGATTTTAATTGTTAAAAATTGGATAACAACAATTGCTGCTGTTATTAATCAGAATTAATAACAAGAATTCATCAGATACGCAGGGTACGATTAAGTGTATAAATAGGAACCTTTTTCGACCCTGGATCAATGCAGTTCAGCGATTGATTCTGCGTTTTAGAAAGCAGAATTGCAGTAATGAAGGGCGATAACTGAAGAATAGAAGGAAATAAAGGCGGTTGCCAGCTGACGGTTTGCCGCGTGGCTGTTGATGGCTCTAAGACCGTTGTTTTGCAATTGTCTTGGGCATTGAGCAGCCGCGCACCAGTAACCTTAGGTATTGATTTCGAATGGAAAATAATCGCAAACAGCGTATTTCGTAAAGGGCAGAAACCCAGGCAGAGGAATATCGTAATCAGCGCAATGCTGAAGATTCTGGTTGTTTTGAAAGTTGATATTTCCCTTTTTGCCATGATTTTAAAAACTTACCTGGAGACAAATACGCTTACCATCAGCATTGTCCCCAGCAGCAATAAAACAATATAGCCGTATTTAAAAAACTTACCTCCCTGCATCTTCGAATTGATGTAACGACCAATGAGGATGGCAGGCACGAGCACCGGCAGAGCGAAAAGAAAATACCGCAGCAATACCCAAGTGACCAAATGGCTGTACCAATAGCCCAACACACCAACCAGGCTGGCAACAAGAAAATAGGCCTGCAATGTGGCCCTGAAATGCTGCGCTGTCCATCCTCGCTTTGCGCCGTAAATTACCAGCGGAGGCCCGTTAATACCGTAAGCGCCACCTAAAATGCCAGATGCCAGGCCACACCCAAATAACCACCAACCATTGTCCTGCTTTAGCTCTTTCAGTCTCGTACCCGTCAGCAGGTATATGGAAAACGCGGTAATTACTACACCTAAGATATATTTCACCCAAACTTCACTTACATGAGTTAACAGCCATAATCCAAGCGGAATACCAACAATTGCATAAACGATCAGCCAACCGGCACTCTTAAAATGGATTTTCTTGCGGTCCTGTACGACCACAAAGCCCGCGATGGTAACTGATATGAATACAGACAGCGGGACAGCAACCTCAAGCGGCATAAACAGCGCCAGCAAGGGTACCGCGATGATCGATTCGCCAAACCCGAAAGCCGAACGAAATATGGTAGCCAAAAAAATAACGCTATCTATTTTTATCAAAATCGGATTAATCAAACTCGTCATTTTTTGGTTTTAAAAGCAATAAAATATTTAGTGCTTGTCAATAGTTGTTAAGTTTTGATATTCTAAGGTATATGATTAGACGATTAACGCCCGCGATCCTTACAAGATTCCATTGCAGTAAATAAATAATTCAATATTTCTCGTAAGATACATGTCTAAATTGCGACTAACATCAAGTTGATACTTCGAAAGAAAGAATAATTTATATATCACCACTGATAGCAGTATGAAAAAATATGCTTTCAAAATCAATTTTCCGGAAAGTGAGTTGACAGATCTCAGATATCGATTATCACATGTAAAATGGCCAACCGATCCCAATAACGACGACTGGAAATATGGGGTAAATAGGACCTACCTTGAAAGCCTCGTCAATTACTGGATCAGAGAATATGATTGGCGTTCCATGGAGCAGCGAATAAATACATACCCCCAATACCGTATTCCCGTTAATGGTGTGCCCATTCATTTTATCTATCAGCGTGGAGTCGGCAACAACTGTAAACCGCTTATCCTCACACATGGCTGGCCCTGGTCATTTTGGGACATGCACCAACTAATAGAACCGCTGACGAATCCGGCAGCTTTCGGCGGTGAAGAAAATGACGCTTTCGATGTGATCATTCCTTCGGTTCCGGGATATGGGTTTTCTACGCCTGCCGCTCCCGGTATAAACTTTTGGAAGACGGCGGATTTGTGGCATATATTGATGACTCAGATTTTAGGCTATAATAAATATGCAGCGAGTGGTGGAGATTGGGGAGCCTTAATTACTTCACAACTTGGCCATAAATACAGTGATAGTTTATACGGAATACATTTGATGCATACCATGGAGTTGGACCAGTTCAATATGGAGCGTCCGTGGGATGTGTTTTCAGGGCATAAAACTGCTGGGACAACCCCAGCCCCCATCAGGCAGCAAAGCCTGGAACGCATGAAAATATTTGTGAGCCACTACGCGGTGCATATACTCGACCCGCAAACACTGGCATACGGATTACAGGATTCACCTGTTGGATTGTTGGCATGGCTCCTTGAGCGTTGGAGGAGCTGGGCGCAGATAGAAAACGGAGATGTAGAAACTGTATTTTCGAAAGAACATATGATTACGAACACGATGCTTTATTGGATGACCGGAACTGTAGCCTCTTCAATGCGTTTCTACGCAGATGGCGCAAAGTATCCGTGGCAACCATCGCATGATAAAACACCGGTTATAAAGGCACCCGTAGGCATTACCTTCCTGGGTGGGGAAAACCCCGCAGGCGTAACCACGGAACAACGGGTGGACGCCTTCAAAAACGGATCAAAGTATCCGCTTTACAATATCCACTACTTGAATGCTCATGAAAAAGGCGGACACTTTGGGTATTACGAGAACCCAAATGCAGTCATACATGACATAAGAGCCACTTTCTGTAATTTACGATAGTCTCAATTTGGATGCTATTTGAAAGCAATCAAGTTATTTTTGTGTTAGGAAAAAGGTCTTTAAATCGAGTCAAATTGGTTAATGTGTGGTCAATCCTTGGCGGCGCTTCCGGAAATATGGAATGGGTATTAATCTATCTCTTTCCAGTTTTTCTGATTTGAAGCGCTAGCATCCGCTCCTTAATAGTTGGAGTGGCTTTTTAATAAACCAAATCTTTTCTGGCCGTTGACAGGATATATAGAATCGGGCGGCTATCGCAAGATCGGGAACAATTGGTTCATTGCGCATGAACATGTGTCGGTACCTGTCGATCTGCAGACCGGCAAAGCAAATTTTATCCAGTGATTACCTGACGCCGGCTTACCCTTTTTAGGTAATACCATCGCAAATCAAGTAAAAAATACTTCGTATTTTCATGAGAGGTGCTGTCGCACCTGATAAAAAGGCTTGACGGTTTTGGCAAATGTCAGTAACAGGGCAAAATTCAGCCCGGTAAA
>Ga0310811_10013617_pt1 | contig 10598 bp, 8 predicted proteins | sample YCmetagenome_FD_207642 | JGI IMG/M metagenome (GOLD analysis project Ga0310811, IMG submission 207642) | Soil microbial communities from experimental microcosm in Duke University, North Carolina, United States - YC | ecosystem: Engineered > Artificial ecosystem > Soil microcosm > Unclassified ... | reverse complement strand
CCGAGGACCCGGACCGCACGCGCGCGGAACTGCTCGCGCTGGCGCGCCACATCGGCCGCCCTGCCGTGATCGTGCCCACCGACGACGCGGCGTCGATCTTCCTCGCCGAGGAGGGCGGGCCGTTGCGCTCGGCGTTCCTGTTTCCCGAGCCGCCACCGGAGCTGCCCCGCACGGTCGCGGGCAAGTATTCGATGTACGAGGCGTGCCGTTCGCTCGGCGTCGCCTGCCCGGACGCGATGGTGTCGGAATCGGTGGCGCGGGCGCACGATTTCGCCCGCCGCAAGGGTTTCCCGGTGGTCGCGAAACTCGCGAGCCCCTGGCGCACGCCGGGATCGAAGCTGCGCAGCACGGTGATCGTGCACGACAGCGCGGAACTCGACCGCACCGCCCGAGCGGCCGAAGCCGCCGGGGCGGCGCTGATGTGGCAGGAGTTCATCCCCGGCGGGCCCGGCCATGACTGGTTCTTCCACGGTTACTGCGACCGCGACTCGGTGTGCCGCCCGGCGTTCACCGGGGTCAAGCACCGTTCCTATCCCGCGCACGCCGGGCTGACCTCCCTGGGGTTCGCCGAGCCGAACCCGCACCTGCGCGAGATCGCGACGACACTGCTGGCCCGGCTCGGCTACCGGGGCATCGTCGATCTGGACTTCCGGCTCGACGCCAGGGACGGCCGGTACCGACTGCTCGATTTCAATCCCCGCCTCGGCGCCCAGTTCCGGCTGTTCCGCGACCGTGCGGGCGTCGACGTGGTGCTCGCCCAGTACCTCGATCTGACCGGGCAGCCGGCCGCCGGCGGAGAACAGGTTTCCGGCCGGGGTTTCGTCGTCGAGAACTACGACCCGATCGCGGCGCTGCGCTACTGGCGGGCCGGTGAACTGGGACTGGGGGAGTGGCTGGCATCCCTGCGGGGGATCGACGAGACGGCCTGGTTCTCCTGGGACGACCCGAGGCCGTTCGGCCTGATGTGCGTCCGGATGGGCTGGCGCGCCGTGACCCGCCCGTTGGCCCGACGGGTGGAACGAACGAAGGAGAGGAACGCATGAAGCACACCGTTGACTCCACCCAAGACGGCGTCACCGACGGCGTAACCGATGGTGCCACCGATGTCGCGATCGTCGGCGCGGGTCCCTACGGACTGTCCATCGCCGCGCATCTGCGGCCGGCCGGTCTGCGGGTGCGCCAGTTCGGCCTGCCCATGTCGCTGTGGCGGACGGCGATGCCCGAAGGAATGTTCCTGAAGTCCCAGGGGTTCGCCAGCAACCTGTCCGACCCGCGCGGATCCCACACCCTCGCGGCGTTCTGCGCGGCGACCGGCCGGCCCTACGCCGACTACGGCAAACCGGTTCCGCTGGAGGTGTTCATCGCCTACGGCGAATGGTTCCGGCGGGAACTGGTGCCCGACGTGGAAGAGGTGCTGGTCGACGAGGTGACGGACGCGGGCTCGCACTACCAGCTGACACTCGCCGACGGCGGACACGCCAAAGCCCGCGCGGTCGTCGTGGCCACCGGGGTCGAGCATTTCCGCCGCGTGCCACCGGAACTCGAGCACCTGTCGAGCGAAGTGTGCTCGCACAGCGCCGATCACACCGATCTCGCCGTGTTCGCCGGCCGCCGCGTCGTGGTGCTCGGCGCCGGCCAGTCCGCGCTGGAAACGGCCGCGCTGCTCGCGGAGAACGGGGCCGACGCGCGGATCGTGGCCAGGACGGACGAACTCGTCTGGAACGGGCGTCCACTGCCGCCCGACCGCCCGCTGCGCCAGCGCCTGCGGGAGCCCGAGGCGGGCCTGGGTTCGGGCTGGGGAACCTGGTTCTACTCCGACCATCCGTCGTGGTTCCGGCGGCTGCCCCGCGGCACCCGGGTGTACCGGGCGCGCACCGGGCTCGGGCCCGCCGGCGCGAGCTGGCTGCGCGCCCGGGTCGAGGACCGGATCCCGGTCCTGCTCGGCCGGCGGCTGCGCGCGGTGTCGGAGTCCGGTGGCGAGGTGGTGATCGACCTCGAAGACCGGGCGGGGGAACGCACCGAGATCCGGGCCGATCACCTGATCGCCGCAACCGGCTACCGGCCCGCCCTGGATCGCCTCCGGTTCCTGTCGGCGCCGCTGCGTTCGCGGTTGCGCACGGTCGACGGCACCCCCGAGGTGGGACGCGACTACCAGTCGTCCGTGCCGGGCCTCTACTTCGCCGGCCCGGCGGTGGCACCGACCTTCGGACCCGTCATGCGATTCGTCTACGGCGCCGATCACGCCGCGAAGGCGGTCGCGGGCGCACTCGCACCGCTGTCCGCGCGGCGCGGTGCCGTACTGGCAGGAGCCCGCGGATGACCGTCCTGACCAGGCCCCGGCCGTCCGGACTCCGCGCGTCGCCCACCCGCGGAGGCCGGGTTCGCCTGCACCTCACGGCCACCGTGCGGCCCGCCGCGGATCTCGCGGCGACGGCGGGCGCGATGGCGGTGACCGAGACCCTCGGCTGGGCCGCGGCCGCCTACCTGGCACTGGTGCCGGCGGGGATGGCCGTGGCCGGGCAGTACCGCGCGCGGCTGTGTCCCCGGCTGTCCGACCGGATTCCCCGGCTGGTCGCCCCGGTCCTGCTGGCGGCGCCGGTCCTGCTCGTCTGGTTCTCGCCCGGCGTGGTCCTGTTCGTCGCGCTGTGCACGGCCGGGATGGCCGTGGCCGGGCGGGCCGCGGTGTCCGCCGTCCTGCGGCACGAACACCGCCGCGGCCGTCTGCTGGAGCCGACGCTGGTGGTCGGCGCCGGTGCGCCGGGCACGGACCTGGCCCGCTCGCTGCGGGCGCATCCGGAGTTCGGCTCGTGGGTGGCCGGGTTCCTCGACGACCGCCTGCCCGACGGCGACGCACCGGCGCCGCTGCTGGGGCGCGTGGCCGACCTGCCCGCGATCGCTCGCCGGCACCGGATCCGCCGGGTGATCGTCTGCTGCTCGTCCGAGGCGGAAGACCGACTGAGCGGCGTGCTGCGGCAGGCGAGAGCCCTGCGACTGGAGATCTTCGTCGTGCCGCGGTCCGCCGAGCTCGGGCCGGCGCTCCCACGGTCCGGTGTGGACGAAGTGCGGGGCGTGCCGCTGCTCGCGGTGCGGGGCGAGCGCTACCGGTCGATCGGCCGGGTGGTCAAGCGCGCCTTCGATCTGCTCGTCGGCGGTGCCCTCGTGGCGCTTCTCGCCCCGGTGTTGCTGTCGCTGGCGCTGGTGCTGCGGATCGACGGCGGGCGCGGCGTGTTCTTCCGGCAGTGGCGCGTGGTCGGCGCCCGGCAGGCGCGGATCACCAAGTTCCGGACCATGCCCGCCGACGCCGACGCCGATCTGCGGTGGCGGGTTCCGGTGGAGCGGTGCACCCGCCTCGGCCGCTGGCTGCGCGCGACGCATCTGGACGAGCTGCCGCAGTTGTTCAACGTGCTGCGCGGCGAGATGTCCCTGGTGGGCCCGCGCCCGGAGCGCCCGTACTTCGCGCGGCGGTTCGGCCGCCGCATTCCGCACTACGACGACCGGCACCGGATGCCCGCCGGGATCACCGGCTGGGCGCAGGTGCACGGCCTGCACGGCGACACCTCGATCGCCGAACGGGCCCGCTTCGACAACAACTACATCGAGTACTGGTCACTGTGGCTGGACGTGACAATCCTGGCCCGCACCCTCGGCACTGTCCGGTTTGGAGGAAGTCGGCGATGAAGGTCCTGCATGTCATCACGGGATTGGGGGTCGGTGGCGCCGAGCTGCAACTGCGGTCGATGCTCCGCCACACCCGGCATCCCTCCGATGTCGTCACGCTCTACAACGCGGGTCCGGTGGCGGAGATGATCCGCACCGACGGGACACCGGTGCGCGATCTGGGCATGACGAGCAACACCCAGCTGTCCATGGTGCTCCGGCTGCGCGCGATCCTGCGGGAAGGCCGCTACGACGTGGTGCACAACCATCTGTACCGCGCGTGCATCTACGGGCGGACCGCCGCCTGGCTGGCCCGCACACCGGTCGTGGTGAGCACGGAGCATTCGATCGGCGAAACGCACCTGGAGCGGCGCCGGATGACGCGCGGGGTCCAAGGCCTGTACCTGGCCACCGAACGGCTCGGCGACACCACCATCGCGGTGTCGGACGCCGTGCGGGAGAGGCTGGTGAACTGGGGCGTCCGCGCGGGACGCATCACCGTCATCCCCAACGGGCTCGACTTCCGCCGGGTCGCGTTCGACGCCGACGCGCGCGACAAGGTCCGCGCCGGGTTCGGCATCGATCCGGGCACCTACGTGATCGGCGTCCTCGGCCGGCTCGAAGCCAACAAGCGCTTCGACCTCGTCATCGAGGCCGCGTCGAAGGTGCTGGGGGACAAGGCGGTGGTGCTGGTCATCGGGAAGGGCACCGAACGGGAGCGCCTCGAAGCGGTGGCCCGCGCCTGCGGGGTGGCGGACCGGGTGATCTTCACCGGCGAGCGGCACGACGTCGCGGCGATGCTGTCCACACTGGACCTGTTCGTCGCGTCGTCCAAACAGGAGACGTTCGGCCTTTCCGTGCTCGAGGCGCTGGCCAACGGGATCCGCGTGCTCTACACCACCTGCCCCGCGCTCGACGGCATCGACACCGCGCGAGCGCGTCAGGTCCCGGGCACGGTCGACGGGCTGCGGGAAGCGATCGCGACGGAAATCCTCGCCGGTCCGCGGGATCGCGTGCCGGTGCCGGCGATCGAGCGGCGCTACGGCATCGAGGCCATCACCGACCGGATCGACAGCCTCTACGAGAACCTGGGAGGAAAACGATGAAGGCATTCGTGACCGGCGCCGCCGGTTTCATCGGTTCACACCTCACCGATGCCCTGCTGGCGGCGGGACACACCGTCACCGGGCTGGACGATTTGAGCACCGGGCGGCGGGACAATCTGCACGCCGCCCTGCGCCACGAGCGGTTCCGGTTCGTCGAGGGGTCGGTGCTCGACGCCCGGCGGATCGACGAGCTGACCGCCGGTTCCGACGTGGTCTTCCACTTCGCCGCGGCGGTCGGCGCGTTCGTCATCCGCGACCGTGAGCTGGAAAGCCTGCGCACCAACATCCACGGCACGGAGAACGTCGTCGAGGCCGCCTGGCGGCACGGCAGCACCCTGCTGGTCGCCTCCACGAGCGAGATCTACGGCAAGAACACCAAGATCGGCTTGAGCGAGGGCGACGACCGCGTGCTCGGGACGCCCCTGAAATCGCGCTGGAGCTACGCGGAAGCGAAGGCGATCGACGAAAGCCTCGTGGACGCCTACGTGCGCGAGCGGGGTCTGGACGCCGTCATCGTGCGCCTGTTCAACACGGTCGGGCCACGCCAGACCGGCCGCTACGGGATGGTGATCCCGCGGTTCGTGCGGCAGGCACTGCACGGTGACCCGCTCACCGTGTTCGGCACCGGCCGCCAGATCCGGTGCTTCTGCCACGTGCTGGACGTGGTGCCGGCGCTGGTCGACCTGGTCGGCACCCCGGGTGCCCGTGGCCGGGCGGTCAATCTCGGCAGCACCGAGCAGGTGTCCATTATGGACCTCGCCTGGCGGGTGCTCACCGCGACCGGTTCGGACAGCGACATCTCCTTCGTCTCCTACGACGACGCCTACGGCGCCGGCTACGAGGACATGCAGCGCCGGGTGCCCGACTGCGCACTGGCCCGCGAGCTGGTGGGCTTCCGGCCGCGCCGGACCCTCGAGGAGATCATCGGCTCGGTGGCCGCGGAGTTCGCCCGGCGCGATCCCCGCGGTGATCGACTGCCCCTGGCCGGTGGCCGCTAGGAACCGGGTCGACGGCGTGGAGAGGATCATGATGTCGAACCGGACCTCGACCGCGAGCCCGGACCGCCTGAAGTGGTTCCGGTGGCCGCGGCTGCGCCGCTCGTCCGAGCTCGCCCTGGTCGGCTCCCGCGAGAAGGACTCGGGGCGGCGGCGCCCCCCGGGCATCGCGAAGTTCTTCTATCTCCTGATCGTGCTGGCACCGCTGGTGTTGCTGGTGGTGTACCTGGTTCGTCCGATCGGCGCACCCCCGTCGCGGGCGGTCGTGGGTTCGCTGCCGTACTGGAACATCCAGAACGGCGCCTCCGTGGTGCTGCAGAACCAGCAGGACTTCAGCGAGGTCTCGCCGTGGCTGTACGGTTTGGACGGTCAGGGTCAGATCGTTCCCATGTACGACCAGAATTCCGCCGGCGAGATCGACGCGACCATCGGCCGCCTGCGGGCGGCGGGGCTGCCGGTGGTGCCGAGTCTGGCGAACGTGACCGGTGGCCAGTTCGCCTATCAGCCGATCGCCGGCATCCTCGCCGACCCGGCCCGGCGGGCCGCGCACGAAGCGTCCATTGTCGACCTCGTCACGAGCCGCGACTACGCCGGTATCGACATCGACTACGAAGATCTGCGCGGCACCGACCGTGCGGCGTTCACCGCGTTCGCCACCGAGCTGTCCACCGCGCTTCACGCGAAGGGCAAGACGCTCGCGCTCGCGTTGTTCGCCAAGACCACCGACGCCGGCTACGACCAGCGCAACGTCGCCCAGGACTACGCCGCGCTCGGCCGGGTCGCGGACCAGGTGCGGATCATGGCCTACGACTTCCACTGGCCGACCTCACCGCCGGGTCCGATCGCCCCGATCGGCTGGGTCCGCGACGTGCTGAGCTATGCCACGTCACAGATCCCGCCGCACAAGGTCATCCTCGGCATCCCGATGAACGGCTACGACTGGGTCGACGGCAAGGGCACCCCGCTGACGTGGATCCGGGCACTCCAACTGAGCCGGCAGTACAACGCGCCTCCGCACTACGACAACGTCAGTCAGACTCCGTCGTTCTCCTACACCGATCAACAGGGTCGCGTGCACCAGGTGTGGTTCGAAAGCGCCGCGAGCACCAAGGCGAAACTCGAAGCGGCCAACGGCGCCATCATCGGCGGCGTCTACTTCTGGATGTTCGGCTACGAGGACGGCGACACCTGGAGCGGCCTGAACAGCAATTACCCGGTCAACCCCGGAAACGGGGGGTGACGAGATGGTGCCGTGGTGGGCCCTGGGGGTGTTGGTGTTCGGTGCCAACTTCACGCTGTGGGGCATGCTCGGGCTTTGCCGGCTCAGCGAAGCCGGTGTCGCCCGGCTGACCGGTTGGCTGCGACACCGTCGCGGCGCGCGGTCCCGGCGAACCGTGGCACTGCCGGGCGGGCCGGGGTGGCGGGTTCTCGTCGCCCGGGACACGCCCGGCGACTCGGCCGGGAAGACCGTCGAGCGCAGGCGGGCGCGGTCGCTGACCGTGGGCGATGTCGCCGTGCTCATCCCCGCCCACAACGAGGAACTGGTGATCGAGGAAAGCCTCGCGGCCATCATGGCGCTCGTCCCGGCCGCCAACATCTACGTCGTTTCCGACGGTTCCACCGACCGGACGGTCGAACTCGCGGCGGCGGCCGGCGCCCGGGTGATGACCACCCCGAAGAACATGGGCAAGGCCGGCGCACTGGAACTCGCCATCCGCAAGTTCGGGCTGACCGAGAAGTATGCCGCGGTGATGCTCCTGGACGCCGACACGCGGGTGGACCCCGGCTACTTCAGCGCGGCGCTGCCGCTGTTCGACGATCCCGGGATCGCCGCCGTCGCCGGCTGCGTCCGCACGCAGTGGGACCGCACCCTCTCGCCGATCGGGAACCTCCTGGTGGCGCACCGGACCCGGATCTACTCGGTGGCCCAGCGGGTGCTCAAGATGGGCCAGACCTGGCTGCGCACGAACGCGACGCACATCGTGCCCGGGTTCGCCAGCGTCTACCGCACCAGCGTGCTGCCCAAGATCGACATGAACCCGCCGGGTCTGGTCATCGAGGACTTCAACATGACCTTCGAGCTCTACCAGCGGCACCTGGGCAAGGTCGGGTTCACCATGTCGGCCGTCGCGGTCACGCAGGATCCGGACAACTTCCACGACTACGTGCGGCAAACGCGGCGCTGGGCGACCGGGTTGTGGCAGACGGTGTGGCGGCACGCGCCGAGACCGAACCTGTTCAGCCTGATGCTGACGGTGCTGCTGCTGGAACTCGTGGTGAGCAGCCTGCTGTTCCTGCTGCTGCCGGTGATCGTGCTCGTCCTCGGCACCGGAGACCTGTTCAGCGATGCGCTGGCGTGGCCACCGTTCGCCGCCGTGCACCGGGAGGTGGCGGCTCGCGTGGACCTGCACAACGTGCTGATCGGGGTCGTGCTGCCCGACTGCGCGATCACCTGCCTGACCGCGGCCGTCGAGCGGCGGGCCCGGCTGTTGCTGTGTGGCCTCTTCTTCCTTCCCCTGCGGGTCGTCGACGCGGCGATCGCACTCTACGCGGTGCCTTCGGCACTGTTCAGCACTTCGACCGGACGGTGGAGCAGTCCGGCCCGGCGCGCCACCGAAGCCGTGCCGATCGAGCGGAAGGTCAAAAGTTCGGCATGAACTCGATCGCGACGATCATCACCCGGCTCTCCGGCGGCGCCGGCGCGCTCGCGCTGCACGGGGCGTGCGGCCTCGATCCGGACCGATACTCCACGACGGTGATCACCGGGCACGGTGACCCGGCGCTGCTGTCCCGGGCCGCCGAAGCGGGGCTGGAGGTCGTGCTCGAACCGTGGCTGCGCCGCCCGATCGACCCCGTTCGCGATCCGGTCGCGCTGAGCCGGATGACCAGACTGTTGCGCGGGCGCGACTTCGATGTGGTGCACACGCACTGCGCGAAAGCGGGCGCGCTCGGCCGGCTCGCGGCGCACCGGGCCGGTGTTCCCCGGATCATCCACACGTACCACGGCTTTCCCTTCCACCAGTTCCAGTCCGCGGCCCGGCGGCAGTCCTACGTGTCGATCGAACGGTGGCTCGGCCGCTTCACCGATCTGGCGCTGTGCGTCGGCGCTCCGGTCGCCGCGGAGGCGATCCGGCGCCGGCTGGTGACGCCCGACCGCGTCCGCAGCATCGGTGTCGTCGCCTCGGGCCCGGTCACCGAGGGAGCGGCGGCGCGCGATCGGGCACGGGCCCTGCTCGGCGTTCCCGCCGCGGCGACCGTCGTGGGGACGGTCGGACGACTGACCCGGCAGAAGGCGCCGGAAGACTTCCTCGCCGCCTTGCGCGCGCTCGACCGGCCCGGCGTCGTCGGGGTGTGGATCGGCGGCGGAGACCTCGCCGACCGGGTCGCGCGATCGGCGGGCGGGCTGCCGCGCGGGAAGGTCGTGCTGGCCGGCGAGCGGACCGACGCGGTCGACCTGTTGCCGGCCTTCGACGTCTTCGCCCTGCCCAGCTGGTACGAGGGCCTTCCCACGGCGGTGGTCGAGGCGATGATGGCGCGTGTTCCGGTGGTGTGTACCGCCGTCAACGCGGTGCCCGAAGTGGTCGTGCCCGGGGAGACCGGCCTGCTCGTGCCGCCGCGCCGCCCGGCGGCGCTGGCCGGTGCGATCGGCTACCTGCTCGATCACCCGAGGCTGGCGGCGGAGCTGGCCGACAACGCCCGGAAGCGGCTGGGCGACCGCTTCACCGTGCCGGCCCTGACATCCGTTCTCGAATCCGCCTACGGGGTAAGGGAGTCCAGTGCGTTTCCGCGGCCGGTGCGGGAACCCGTCGGTGCCGGGAGCCGGCCGGCGGAGTGCGAGGTCGGAGGGCGAGCATGGCGAATCCAGGACTGATCATCGGGGAAAGCCAGGAGATGCTCGGCCAGGCCCTGGAATTCGTGCTCGGCCGGCGCGGGTTCAAGGTGCTGGGCGTGGTGCCGACCGCGCCGAAGCTGCAGCGGCTGGTGGCGGCCAAACGCCCGCGCCTGTGTCTGATCGACCAGTATCTCGGCGATCGTGACGCGGTCGAGGTGATCGCCGACCTGCTCGCCCGAAGCCCCGAGACGAAGACGATCATGCTGGCCGCGGAAGGCGATCCGGCGGGCGTCGCCAGGGCACTGCACGCCGGGGCGTTCGGTTACGTGCACAAGAACAGTGGCGTCGCCGCGCTGGTCTCCGCCCTGCACCGGGTGAACAGCGGCGAGATCGCGGTCGATGTCCTGCCGGACCACCTGCCGGCCACCTTCGAGGCCGCGGAGGTGCGGGCGCGCGCGACGCAGCTGACCCAGCGGGAACAGCAGTGCCTCGAACTGCTGGTCGAGGGTTTGGGCACGGCCGCCATGGCCGGGCAGCTGGGGGTTTCGCCGAGCACCCTGCGCAGCCATGTCCAGGCACTGCTGGCGAAGCTGGGTGTCCACTCGCGACTCGAAGCCGCGGCACTCGCGGTGCGCTATTCGCTGCTGCCCACCACGCCGATCGCCCCCGGGCTCAACGAACTCCGGAAACTAGAGCGGAAGACCTGAAGTGATGAACCTGACCACATCGGTGCACCTGTGGAAAATCGCCGTGTTGACCGACTTCGCCGGAATCGGGGCGGCTCTGCGTACCTGCACGCCGAAGCGGGTCAAGCACCGCGGCGCGGCCGTGATCGCCTTTCTCGTGCCCTGGCGCACCGCTATTCCGGCACGGTCGATCGCCCCGGCCGACCCGCGGGCGCCGGGCCCGCTCTGCCGGTGCGGCCACGGACGCGACGCCCACGCGCACTACCGGGGTGGCACGGAATGCGCGCTGTGCCCGCCCGGGCAATGCTCACGCTTCACGGGC
>Ga0310811_10013616_pt1 | contig 10598 bp, 13 predicted proteins | sample YCmetagenome_FD_207642 | JGI IMG/M metagenome (GOLD analysis project Ga0310811, IMG submission 207642) | Soil microbial communities from experimental microcosm in Duke University, North Carolina, United States - YC | ecosystem: Engineered > Artificial ecosystem > Soil microcosm > Unclassified ... | reverse complement strand
GCCCGGCGTAGAGCGATCCGCAGCTTCAGGCGCAGGCCTTCGCGCGCCATGTCGAGAATATTTCCGGTCGGTTCACCCGCTGGCTGCCGCAGATATGCATCAGCCGAGCCGCTCAGATACAGGACCTGGTGCGCCGGATTGACCAGCACGGACGCGGCGTGGTGCTCGGCCAGCAGGGTTGCGTTGACGAGTTCTGCGTATCCCTTGTTTCTGGCGCCTGCCCGGCTCGCCGGCTGGAATTCCTCGTGGCGAACTGCGCGCGCCGAGAAACGCTGACTGGAAATACCACGCGCAACTGCCGGACTGCGCTGGTAGATGCGCCAGGCCTTGGAGACCTCCTCGAACTGGATTGAATCCGGATCGGTGCTCTCTGACCGGCCTAGAAACAGATACCGCTTGGGGTTCAGTGAAAAATGAAACAGCTCGAAAACGCGCTGCTGCGCCTCGGGTTCGAGATAGATCAGCAGGTTCCTGCAACTGATCAGGTCGACCCGGGAAAAAGGCGGATCTGCAATCAGGTTCTGGGGAGTAAAGAGAAACGTCTCGCGCAGGTCCTGCCGGACCTGATATCCATCGTCGTGCACATGGAAAAATCGCTCGAGTCGCTCCGCGCCGAGCGGCAGTGCGACCCCCGGCGCGTAAATGCCCGTACGCGCCCGTGCCAGTGCTGCCCGGTTCACATCGGATGCGAGGATCATGAACTTGCGCGAGATGTTGCGTTTCTCGATCTGCTCGGTGAGCAACATGGCCATCGAGTAGGCTTCCTCGCCCGTTGCGCATCCCGGCACCCATACTCGCAGCGGCTGGTCGCCCTCCGGCTCCGCGAGCAGGCTGGCGAGGACGCGCTCGGAAAGCACCAGCCAGGCCTCGGGATCACGGAAAAACTCCGTCACGCCAATCATCATGTCCAGGCTGAGCGCTTCCGCCTCCTCGATCTGATTCCTCAAGATGTCGCAGTAAGCGTCGAGATTGCTTACCCTGTTAACGGCCATCCGGCGCGCGATACGCCGTTCCAGCGTGCCCCGCTTGTAGCCCCTGAACTGCGACCCCGCGGCGGCCAGCGCCCTGAGCACCGGTTCGAGGTCGTGGGAAGGCCCGTCCGCGTCCAGTGCGGGTAAAGTCGTGCTCTTTAAGCCGTCAATGTAGTCGGTCAGCGCCGCCGCCAGTTTCTCGACGGGCAGCACATAGTCGACCAGTCCGGTGGCGATTGCCCGCCTCGGCATCGTGCTGTGCTCCGCGGTCTCCGGGTCCTGAGCCATCACCATCCCGCCCTCGGCCTTGATGGCGCGCAGTCCCGCAGCGCCGTCTGCATTTGCTCCAGTGAGCACGATTCCAATTGCGCGTTCGTGCTGGTCGGCGGCCAGCGACGCGAACAGCCTGTCGATCGGCATCGGGATTTCGGGTCGCCCAACAGCAGGCTCGAGCCGGAATACACCGTGTGATACCGTCACCAGGACTTTTGGTGGAATCACATAGACGTGCCCGCCGACAATCGGCGCATTGTCTTCGATGGCGGACACTGCGAAAGAAGTCGCTTTCGCCAGCAAACCGGCCAGATGGCTCTCGGTGTCTGGTGACAGGTGTACGACGACGACAAACGCCGTATCGCGTGGTATCCCTGAGGCTGCCTCAAAGAACCGTACCAGCGCATGCAAGGCGCCGGCGGAGCCACCGATGGCAACGATGCGCGCGGGCGCAGGCTGCGCCTGCATACATGGGGAGCTATTCGAGTCGTTCATGTCAGGTTCGCCTGCGTAGTTCCTTACTAGTGTACCGGTCGCAAAGGGGACGAAGCGTCCGCGGCGCGGCCAAGGCTGAATGACAGCGCTTCGAGCGCCTTCTCCCCGTATTCACGATCGATGGCACAGTTACGTGCCAGCAGGCGAGCCGGATTTATCTGGCAACCTGAGTCTTGATCTGCCTGACGGATTAACGGCGTTCGCAGGTGACCGTAAATCCGGTTAGATCGGCCGGGCCAAACGCATTGGTTAGCGCGACATCGGTCGCATCGCGCCCTCGCGCCATCAGCACGCGCCCGATCTTGGGCGTGTTGTTGCGTGGATCAAAGGTCTGCCAGCGGCTGTCCACATAGGCCTCGAACCATGCGCAAAAATCCATAGGGGAATGGGGTGGCGGCACGCCAACGTCGCTGATATAGCCGCTACAGTAACGCGCCGGGATGTTCGAGGGCTGCTTCCAGCCTGCTTCACGCTGCTGCTCACAAATCGCTGATGGAAGGCAGAGTTAAGCTGATGCACAAAAAACATCTGGCAACGACCATCTAACCCTTCATAACGCCCCCGGGTTTCACCCTCCTGCACGGCGATGATGAAAATTCGCGCCAATGGCGAAGGAATAGTTTGATTTCCGAAGTATTGCTTGTAGACTAAGGCATGTTGCATCGCAGCAATTAGCCCCGCGGCGCGTCGCTTGGTGTTTCGATGCTGAGTTCTCTCGCACTCGCCGCCTTACCCTATCTGGAGTAGTGATGAGCACTCTTATCCGCCAACAACTGCTCGACGCGTCGAGCACCGGCACGCAACAGATGTTCGCCTTTGTAGCGACCACCTTTGGTGGCATCGAGAAAATGACCGAGCTCAATTTGCAGGTTGTCAAAGTCAGCCTTGCCGAGAATCAGGCAATCATGGCCAAGGCGCTTTCGGGCAGGCCCGAAGAACTACTCGCGTTGTCGACCAGCCTGACGCAACCTGCAGCTGAAAAAATGGCGTCGTACGGGCGGCACGTCCATGCAATCCTGGCTGGCATGCAGGACCAGTTTACCTCTGCCGCGCAGGCGCAGGTCGAACAATATCAGCGTGACGCATCAGGACTGGTCGCGAACCTCGCGAAACAGGTACCGTCCGGCAGTGCGTCTGGCGTTTCCGCATGGACATCGTCCGCTTCGCAGACAAGCACAGGCTCCGAAGCGGCTTTCAAGGCCGCCAGGGAAGAGGCATAACCTGGTCGGGACGTCGATGTAGGGTCAATGAACGGCAATATCGCTCTGGCAAGTTGTTAGTGCGGATTTTGGCCCGCATTCGTGCGCCGGCGGCATGTACGGACATCATCCTGAGTTTCGCCGTGTATCGCATGTGGACGGGTCGTTTGAGGAAGAGCAGCGTACTTACCCCGGCGTCCCGGCAATGTCCAGCGGATGCAATTGAGGCTGCACCGTGCCACGCAGCAGCGGCTCGGCACGATGATAGCGGGCCTTGCCGTTGTGCACTTTTTTTGTCGTTTGCGCAGTTTTGGCGTGGCGTCGGGCCAGGGACTTGCGGGCACGGGGAGTGCTCGTCGTAGATCTCATCTACGGGCGACTGGTCAAAGGGGACCATCATGCAAAATCAATCCTGCGCACCGTATCGTGGCTATATCGTCGACGTGAAGGTATCCCCGTCGAAGTCTGCTTCCCTTGCTGGCCAGCAGCTTCGCTTTGCTGTCTCCTGGTTAATCCTTTCTGAAGACCATTCAGCATCGCTGATTGCGAGCTTGCCCGAGCAGCTGAATTTTCTCTCACACGACGCCGCGTTCGCGTATGCAGAGAGGCAAGCGCAGAGATTTATCGACGGATGTTATATCGATCCGGTTGCCGGCGACGCGGCAGCAACATAGCTCTCGCGATTGTCTATCGTACGTACGAAGAACTCGTGACGGTTCGTGAAGCGTAGATAGTGAGCAGCATTTGCCGCGTTGAAGCGCTATTCGCCGCGAGGCAGGCGTACGGAAAACACGGTTTCCGCATCATCGGATCGCGCGCTGATCTCACCTCGGTGCGCCCGGACAATCTCGCGCGCGATATATAGTCCGAGCCCAAGACTACCGTTAGCATCTCCGCCTCGATGACTGGGGCCGCGTTGCAGGGGATCAAAGATCCGGTCGAGGGTTGAGCGCTCGATGGCGTCCCCAACATTCCTTACCTCGAGTAGCAGCTCGGTATTTTCGCGGGCAACTGCCACCCGCACCGACGCGTCTTGCGCCCCGTACTTGATCGCATTTAGAACCAGATTGCCGAGCAGCTGCTGCAGGCGTCTGCCATCCCAGACACCACGGCAGTCACCGACCACGTCCAGATCGATCTGGCGATCAGGATGCACGACTCTCAACTGGTCAAGCTCATCGGCAAAGAGCTGGGCCAGATCGGCGCGAGCAGGCGCGATACTGATACCAAGACCCAGCCTAGTGCGGTTGTAGTCAACCATGTCATCGAGCAGCGCCTGCATGCGTACGCCGCTTCTGTTCAGGCGGGACGCTGCCCCCGACACCTTTTCGCCGGCATCGATCGCCGCCAGATAAGACGCCGTCACCTGAATGGTCTGTAACGGGCTGCGCATGTCGTGCGCCAGCATACCCAGCAACAGATTTCGAGCCTGGTCGACATGGGTGCTGAACGATTTCACCGACTCGGCAATTGCCTGATCGATAGCCTCATTAAATCGAATGACGTCATCCAGGTGATAAGGCTCGGGCTCGAATCCGTCCATCCATAGTCGAAGCACGCTGGCGCGCAAGGCGCGATATTCGGCAACCAGCTGGTTGATGTCAAAGCCACTCCGCGCGCGCAGGACGGCGTGCGTCTGTGCCGCCGTGTCGGGCACACCGGCCTGCAAAGGCGCCCATCCCATGGATTTTTCGAGTTGATCGGCCCCGCTTTGGGGAGTGGACAGATCTTTTGCGATGGCGACCAGAAGGTGCTTCGCGTGGTCGCGCAAGGCCAACGGTTTCATGTCGGTCGCTGCTGGCAACAGGGTGCCTGCAAACGCCTCCCATCGCAAAAGAATGGCCTCCATGTGATTGAGGATGAAGCCGGCTAATCGCATGTATGCCCCAGAGTCGGACCGAACGATTTCGGTCCTGTGAGCCATTTTTACGGAATCCGCGGCTATTGGCAAACTGATATCGCTCGCCTCCCGGGTCCACCCACTGCTGACTGTATTGCAATAGGAGAATTCAATGCCGACCCGAAGCGCTGTGCGTCTGCTCATCGCCGACGACGATCCGGACACCCTGGCGGCATACGTCCTGTTCTTCGACGCACAGGGATACCAAACCTGCGCGCTGGCTGACGGTGCGCAAGCCTCGGCAGAGTACAGTGCGTGGCATCCAGACGCTGTCGCGCTTGACGTCCAGATGCCAGGGAGGGACGGGCGAGCGGTCGCGCGGGAGATCCGCTACCTGCAATTCAGACCGGCCCCTTTACTGGCTGCTGTTACCGCGCTGACATCGCCGGTCGAAAAGGCCAAGTCACTGAGTGCGGGATTCAATCACCATTTTGCAAAACCCGCAGACCTACCGGTCATTCTGGCGGCGATAGCTGCCCGCATCGGCCCAGGTGGCACACACAGGCAGTGAGCGCTACGATAGCCGGTGACGCGGCGCATTAACTGCCGCTCGTCGTGCTGGAAAGCTTCAACGGGCGGTTGAACTTGCTCCAGCTATTCAGCACACTCGAATGATTCCCGGCGCAACTCGCGCGCCCTTTTCCCATCCGTACGCGCCTCTGCTTCCGAATGGAATACCGTCTCGCTAAACGCAATCACCTTCTCGCCTACGCCATGCGGTCGCTCGATCGTGAGCCCCCAATGCCAGCCGCCGTCCTGTTCGAACACGTGAAGCGTCAGTTGGTGAAACGAGCGCGGATCATTCAAAGGTGCCTCCGCAAGATGTGACACGTACTGGCCAGATGCCACCGCCCCTCGTGAACCAGCATAGGCCGATAAATGCTGCGTCGCAACATCAATTTGGATGGCCCGCCGCGATCTACCTCGGCGGTGGTAGCTGTCTACCTGTCCGTCGTGTCTGCGCGCTTGCGTACAGGGTACGACACAGGCGTGTTCCTGTCCGAAAATACAGAACACCCCTTTCCACTGGAAACTGCGTTCGTCATCCTCGGCGATGGACACTCGTTAGCCAACGGACGAAGGGTTCGCCGGGACGGGATCTTCACGGCTGCGGCATCGGGATAGCAGCGCCCGCCGCATTTACACCCGGCCGAGTTATCGAACGGATATCCCGGGCAGGCTTGCGATGACTCGCTCAAGGGACGGTACGGCCGGGAATCGCTCCACGGGTTGCATCGCGCCGAAGCGGCAAGTTACCCGTCGATGGGCCGGCAGACTCTTCGAACGGAGGCTGGTGACGAAAGCCCGCATGTCCCGAAACGATCGCGATAATTGCACCGACGATAAGAGCCGCAAACGAGAACCATGACGCGCGCGCCACATTACGTGCAGCGGTGTCCGCCGCCTGACGGACTTCAGCCTGCGCTTGCGGGCTGGACGCTTCCGATGTGGCAGAGGCAATCGCACCCTGGACCCGTTGCGTCAATGCGCTTGCCATCGATCCGTCGGCTCCGGATCTGTCCATCGTTGCGCCGACGGTCGCTCCAGTCGACGCTACGTTGCCAGCAACGCTCGCCGCGGTTCCAAGCAGCGACGCCGCTCCGTAGATGACCATCAGAATCATGACCGCCCAGGCGAGCAGCCCATGCAGCCATCCGAGTACGGGTGCACATCGACCCGCGAAGTAGGAGCCAACAAAAACGGCGATCACCGTCATCACGATCAGGTACGCTCCCGAGGAGAAGCCGAAACCCTGCAACGGATTGAGCCGGGAAAGCGGTGCGAGCGCGGACATGCCAATCGCTGCGCCAAGCACGCTCAGGATCAAGTATGCAACCAGCGAGAGAATCACGCCTGCGAATACGGAGCCCCACGAGACGCGTGGTAGCCCGCTTTGGGTGGTCAGAAGTTTCATGGATGTGCCTTCTTGGTTTGAGATCCGAAATATATGAACGCGGCGTTTTCCGCGTTCTACCATAGCAAGCGCAACCGCTGTACCCGATTGACGGAGTCAATCTACCGGAGGGCTGTATCGGCCAGCAGCTTTACTTAAGGGCCACGATCGCCCCTGTCACAAGCCACGCGAGCGTCTTGACCCAGGGGCGAATGACAAATGGGCCCATCTGCCGTTTGTCGGAGACGAACCGTACCAGTAGGATTACTGCAAACGGCAACTGCATTGAAAGGATCACCTGGCTTAGTAGAAGCAGGTGCGAGGTGCCCTTGTCGCCGTAGATGGCCGTCACCACGACTACCGGCACGATCGCGATGCCACGGGTGAGAAGGCGCCTTGACCGGGCCGGAATGCGCAGCTTCAGAAAGCCTTTTCATGACGATTTGACCGGCAAGCGTTGCCGTGACCGTGGAATTCAATCCGGAGGCGCGTTGATGAAGGCGCGAGCATCAACGCGATCGCGCAATCGACCGTCGCCAAGCGTACCGCGTTGCGGCGCCCGTCTTCGGTTCGGGTAGGCTGGCGCCCCGATCTGATCCTGCCGGCCCCTGATGTTTAGCCTTGCATGCATTGAAGCCGACGTTCCAGCCTTGGACATATTGTGCGTCGTAGTTGAAACGTATCGCGTCCCTCACCAGTTTGAACTTCGGATCTCCCGCAGCGAAGTATCCGCTTTGGCAGCCATCCGTGTACCCATCGACGTACGCGGATGACCGGCCTTCTTTCCGTAGCTGTGCAGTGGTCGCGTCTGGGTCTGTCTGACAGCCCATCAACGCCGTTGACATCACGACTCCAGATACAACCAGCTGTCGCTCTTTCATGATGGCCCTCGTCTGTCCCGGACAATGATCGGCTGAGGCCAGCACGAGCCCTCAGCCGTTGCTCACGTCCACCCGCTGATGGAAAGCATGAGCGCACCCGCCCACACCAGCACCTGATAAGCAAGCATCCATTCTTTTTTCATGATGCGTTCCTGAAAACGCGCGCACTATCCGGCCCCGGTGACGCGCGCCCGCACCGGTGCAGCTCACTTGCCTAGCGCTTCGGCTGCAGCCTCCTCCTCAGCGAGGAGAGACAGCTTCTCATCGGTGGCTTTTTCTTCCTTCAATGTCTGCAGCAGCAGGGTGACTGCATGCGTTTCTCCGAGCTGTTTCGCAAGCGCGATGATTGCACCATAGGCGGCAATCTCGTAATGCTCCACCTTTTGTGCGGCGCCAATTAGTCCCGCATCGAGGACCGGCCCACGCTCGACGCTATCGATGAGCTCCTGACCTTCCTCGACCAGCCCTTCCATCGCGACGCATTTGACCCGCTTGAGCCGGATCTCGCAAGATTCAACAACCTGGTCCAGCCGCTCGACCTGGCCTCGCGTCTCTTCCAGGTGAGTCAGAAAGGCAGCGCTCAGATCGGGATTTGTCGCCGCGCGGGCGAGCTTCGGCAGTGACTTCGTCATCTGCTTCTCAGCGCTGTATATGTCGGATAGCGAATGGATGAACAGATCGCTGATAGTCTTGATGGTCATGACTGACTCCGTGAACAGAAAAATCAATGTGGTGGTGCAGATACCCGTGCCATTTGTCGCCGACCCTGGCCGGTCGACAAATGCCTCAGCGTGAAAAAACGGCTTTGCTTCCCGTCACTTCAGGTCATCGGAAACCGCCTCCGCACTTCCGAGTTCCGCGCCGGTCATCGGGTCACTGTCTGGATCTGACTGAAGACGCGCCGCCATGGCCGAGAGTGACGTTTTCTCGGCAGGATCGAGATTGACCCAGGCATTGCCATCCCCGCCGTCCACGGCCGGCCCGCCATCCGTCATCGTGAGCCCGGTACCGCTGTTCCAGGGCGCTCCCACCACCGTCCCGCCGTGCGACATCTTGAAGTAGGTGCTCGCGAATTCGGGCATTGGTGCCAGCTTTCCCGAGGGGAAATTGGGCGATATCGCATACAGCGCTTTTTCGAATGATTTCTGGTGTGCGACTTCACGGGTCATCAAAAAGCCCAACGCATCGCGAATACCTGGGTCGTCTGTGACATTGATCAGCCGCTCGTAGAGAATCTTCGCCCGGGCCTCCGCCGCGATGTTTGAACGCAGGTCCGCCGTCGGCTCGCCGATTGTGTCAATGTACGCGGCCGTCCACGGGACACCTCCAGAATTGGTCAATGCGGGACCACCGCCATGCAGGAGCTGGGTGACGTGGCTGTCGTTTCCCGCAGCGTTGAGTTTGCGATACAGCTCGGCCTGCTCGTCCGTGGCTTCCGCGAGCTCGCCTTTCGCGCCGCGGTTGAGCATCGCCACGATCGAGCCGATGATCTCGAGGTGGCTAAGTTCCTCTGTCGCGATGTCGTACAGCATGTCCTTGCGACCCGGATCTTCCTCGGCGACTGCCTGGGTGAAGTAGCGCATCGCAGCGGCAAGCTCGCCCTGCGGACCGCCGAACTGCTCCAGCATCAGATTCGCCAGACCGGGATTGGTCCCGCCGACGCGCACCGTGTATTGCAGCAGCCTGTTGTGCATGAACATGAGAGTCTCCGTTTCAGTGAATGCCAGCAACATAGCGCATGGGGTATGCCTGCGAGGACGCGGTCTACCATTGAGTCAGGCATGCCACACACGTTGAGCGCGCGTCACGAGATGCGCACGCGGTCATGTCCTCGTAGCAACATCAAGACAGTCATGGATTGAGACGATTCGGGCGAATCGGGGAAGCATCGCCATCAGGAGCAAACGCCAATGGAGTTAATTTTTCTGGACGCTGGCTTGCGAAACAGCGATACATGGCGTGACGCTTCGGAATTGAAAATATATCGGCGTACTCTACATAACTGATAGTCACAGAGTCTCAATGTCGGTTTCGTGATGGGGCGAGTGCACCTCGCGCACTTGCATCGGGAATGCTGTTTCTACATTGTTTGCCGGCAACGCCTGTCTGGGTGGCAGTGTCTTTGTCCAACTCGCCGGTGGGACGACGTGAGGTAACCAGACCTCAACCGTCCGCGCAAATCTGGATTTCATCAGTCTGGACTTCGTGAGGCGCGATCAACGACGCGTTCGGCGCTTACGTGGTTTCGGCGATGTCAACGCTGAAGTCCAGAAATTCACTGTTTCACGCTTCGCGGCCGATGAGACTCGCCCTCGTGCAGCTCCGATCGCGGCATGCGTACCGCTGAGCCACATGCTCAGAAAGGGATTTTTCTTCGTCCATGGATTTTTCATGACAAGATCGCCTTTGGTACCAAAGTGCGTTGAAATGGTTGAATGCAGTACCCTTCGACGCTTGACGAAGTGGGCCAGTGCTTTTTTTAGCGCAACACGTGTTCCCGAGGAGATACAAGCCCACGTGCAAGCATGTCGACGGTGATAGGAACGAGGGGCCCGGCAAGGCCGACTGGATTCGTTCATCTCGACGCCCCCGCGCGGCAATATCACTTGGCGGATACTTCGCTTCAGTCAACATATCCGGCGCGCGTGACGGAAACAGCCAGCAAGTGCGTGCTTGCCGGCGGCTCCGCTTTTACACTTCAGCGGGCACCGCCACGAGGCCGTTCGAACAGGGGGTGCCAAGTATTAATCCACCGCGCCGGACGACGGCTCGGGGCTGAACGGGATGCATTGCCCCGGGTGTACAGAAATAAGCAACAGAGATTCAATCAGTCAACCGGGCCAAGCAAAACGTCAATTGCGGCTTGCCCAGCGATCTCGGCAACAAGGTATGCCCATCGCTCAGTGAAGGGACCGTTGCGCAGCGGTATGCGTCCTCCGCGGGCGCCGAGCACTTCAAGGTTTGTGCCGCTCTGTATCTGAAAAG
>Ga0310811_10013614_pt1 | contig 10599 bp, 8 predicted proteins | sample YCmetagenome_FD_207642 | JGI IMG/M metagenome (GOLD analysis project Ga0310811, IMG submission 207642) | Soil microbial communities from experimental microcosm in Duke University, North Carolina, United States - YC | ecosystem: Engineered > Artificial ecosystem > Soil microcosm > Unclassified ... | reverse complement strand
ATGTCTTCCTTCCCAAGAAGCGAACCCTCGAGGAGACACTCGCCTTTGCTCAGGAGCAGCTCGCCGTTCTTGAGGCCTCCGACTGGAACCATGAAAGTCTGGAATTCGCACTCAAGAAACTCGGCGAAGAAAAATCCTGGTCCGTCAAAGAAAACTTCATGCTCCTTCGCGCGATCATCACCGGGAGCGTAACCTCTCCTCCGCTGATCGAGAGCATGATTATCTTTGGCAAAGCACGCTCGCTTGACCGAGTCCGTCGCTTTCTCGAAGCGCAGAAAAAACTCGCTTCACAAAAGAAGTAATTTGCTTTCGGCAGAAAACCACTGCCAGCAGACACGCTCAGTGGTCCTCTGCCGGAACGTAATTACAGCCTTCTTCCTGGATACAATTGGGAATCTCAAAGGCTACACTTAAGAGCATGGGAATCCGAAATCCACGGATCGAGATCGAATACTGCACACAGTGCCGTTGGTTACTTCGAGCCGCATGGACCGCGCAGGAACTACTGACGACTTTTCAGGAAGAAACAGGCGAAGTCTCTTTGCAACCCGGCACCGGCGGGATCTTTGAGGTACGCGTTGACGGTGCAATCGTCTGGTCTCGAAAAGAAGAGGGCCGATTTCCAGAGATGAAAGGGCTTAAGCAGCGAATTCGCGACAAAATTGCTCCATCTCGCGAACTGGGCCATTCTGACCGATAAAAATTCCTCGCACTACTCCACTCAGATTTTCTGCATCTATCTAATTATCGAATCGATGCAGGCCCCGCCGGGTGTCAGCATTTAAACTAATATTTTGCCCTGTACTCCACAGGCAAGACATAGATGGGCCTATGCGTATTTTAAGTTTGCGGTTGATTGTGGCATTGATTTTAGGTGTCACTCTGGTATCTCTTGTGTCGTCGTGGTCCGATGTTCAGGACGATAAGGAGGCTTTGCGACGAGACCTGCAGCATAAAGCAGAGATCTTTGGCGACAGCGTCGCCAGCACTGCGGAACTCTATCTCGCAAACGGCGACACCGGCCAGCTCGAACAACTCGTACGGAGATTCAGCAACCGGGACCATCTGCTGGGCATCGCGATCTACGATCGCGGTGGCTCCACACTGGTCCTCAATCGCGAAATTGGCTCTCTCCTTCCGGCAGCTCCTGAAGCCCTCACATCCGCTCTCCGCAACGATCGTCCGGAGACACGTTTCACCCGACTGCGTTTCAATCGCGTCTATCTGCTGGCTGCCCCACTGCATGCCAAAGACAAGAGCATCATCGGCGGAATCGTCATTGTCTATGAGACTGCATACATCCGCGCCGAGATCTTCCGCGTATGGGGCCGCGTCTTCATCCGTATTGCAGGTCAGGTTTTCGTCATTATCGGCATCACTCTGCTGATCCTGCGATGGAGCCTCGCAGGTCCAATCGCACGAGCAGCACAATGGATGAAGACCCTCCGCACAGGACGTCCGGTTGCCCAACCGCCCTCCAAAGACCTCGATTTCCTTCTCCCACTTGCGAGAGAAATGGCACCGCTCGCCGAAAGCATGCAACGAGCGCGTGCCGCCGCGGAGATCGAAGCACGCCTACGCAACACGAATGAATCCCTCTGGACCGCACAGAGACTTGCCGAACACGTTCGCAGCAAGCTCAACGGCAGCAGCCTCTTCGTCGTCTCCAATCGTGAGCCTTACATCCACAACTGGCAGGGGAACGAGATCACTGTTACGGTTCCAGCCAGCGGCCTGGTCACTGCCATCGAACCCATCCTTTGCGCGTGCAATGGAACCTGGGTCGCTCAGGGTAGCGGCAGCGCTGACACCGAGACCGTCGACAGCAACAACCGTCTTCAGGTTCCCCCCGACGATCCGAAATATACCCTCCGCCGTGTCTGGCTCACCGCAGAAGAAGAGGAGGGTTACTATTACGGATTCGCCAACGAAGGCCTATGGCCCCTCTGCCACATGGCCCACACCCGCCCCACCTTCCGCGCTTCTGATTGGGAGTTCTACAACAAAGTCAACGAACGTTTTGCCGATGCGCTTGTCGAAGAGATGGCCGGTCAGGAAGACCCGGTCGTCCTCATCCAGGACTATCACTTCGCCCTTCTGCCCCGAATGATCAAAGATCGCATCCCTCACGCACGTGTTGCGATCTTCTGGCACATCCCCTGGCCCAACCCTGAAGCCTTCAGCATCTGCCCATGGCAACGGGAACTCCTTGATGGCCTGCTCGGCGCCGATCTCATCGGCTTCCACGTACAGGCTCATTGCAATAACTTCCTCAGCACAGTAGATCGCGTCCTCGAGGCTCGTGTCGATTGGGAACACTTTGCCGTCAAGCGCAACGATCACTGGTCATCTGTGCTTCCCTTCCCGATCAGCGTAGAGATGACCGGAGAAGTTATAGGTTCTCATCCAGAGCGAAACGCCGAAGAGGAGCGCAGCGCAATCATCTCCGAGCTCGGTATCGAAGCCAGCTTCCTAGGTGTCGGTGTCGACCGTGTCGATTACACCAAAGGCATCGTCGAGCGCTTCCTCGCCGTAGAATCTTTTCTTGAACGCCACCCTCGCTATCAGGGCAAGTTCACTTTCATTCAGATCGGCGCGCCAACACGCAGCAACATTCCCCGCTACGCCGAGTTCCAACGCGAGGTCGAAGCCGAGTCCAATCGCATCAATGATCGCTTCAAGCGCGGTCGCTGGAGGCCAATTGTCTTTCTCAATCGCCAGCACTCGCATAAAGAAGTTCGCCGCTATTACCGCGCAGCCCACGTGTGTCTGGTTACCTCTCTTCACGACGGCATGAACCTCGTCGCCAAAGAATATGTCGCCTCACGAAACGACGACCGTGGAGTCCTGATTCTCAGCCGGTTCACAGGCGCTGCCCGAGAGCTGCAGGATGCTCTCATCGTCAACCCCTACGACATCCAGGCTACCGGCGAGGCGATCGCCAAGGCTCTCGAGATGGAGATCTCCGAGATCATCGACCGCATGCAACGCATGCGCAGGACAATCCGCGAGCACAACATCTACTGGTGGGCAGGCACTCTCATCGGTGAGCTCTGCGAACTTCGCCTGGATCGTTAAGAAGGAGAAGGATCTGAGAATGCCAGAAACAAATACATCCGGCGCTATCGCCGATCTCTTTCATCAACTCGACCAGGCCACCTCCTCTGCGCTTCTACTCGACTACGACGGCACTCTCGCTCCGTTTCAGATCGAGCGTGATCGAGCCTATCCCTATCCTGGTGTCCTTCGATTACTCCAGGAGATTCTCCGCTCCCGCAGAACACGCATCGTCATCATCACTGGTCGTCCTATACACGAGGTCCAGGCCTTGCTTCATCCTGTCCACGGCATTGAGATATGGGGAGCGCACGGCCTCGATCATCTGTTTCCCAATGGCACGCGGCAACAGATTGCAATCGATCCCGAATCCACATCGCTTCTTCTTCAGGCCGAAGAGTGGCTGCATCAGCATCAGATGTCCTCTCTCCTCGAGGTTAAACCTGGTGGCGTTGCCGTTCACTGGCGCGGTCTGCCCGAACCTCGCATACAAGAAATCCGATCCTCGGTCCTCGATGCGTGGAACTCTCTAGCCGATCATCCAAACCTCAAGCTGCTCCACTTCGAAGGCGGATTGGAGTTGCGCGTCATCCATCCCGATAAGGGAGATGCCGTAGCCTCCATCCTGCGGGAGTTGGCCCCCAATACCCCCGTCGCCTTCCTCGGAGATGACCTTACCGACGAAGATGGTTTTCGCAAGATGACCCATCACGGACTCCCGATCCTCGTACGTAGCGAGTATCGCGAGACGGCAGCCAGAGCCTGGCTCAAACCGCCTGAGCAGCTTTTTAGCTTCCTTGAGCAATGGCTTAGCCATACGACCTTCGACCTGGATCATTAGCCCCATCAGCTTCAAACTTACCTTCGCTACAATAAATTTCTTCAGGACTACTGCGCCGCATCTGCATGCGGTTATGATGAACCTCATCAAATCGCGGAGGGCTGACATGCAATCTCTTCACTGGCCTGAGCTCGACTGGAACGCCTGGAAAGATACCGCCGATACTCTGCACATGTGGACGCAGATCGTCGGCAAAACCCGCCTCAAGCTCACTCCTCTGCAAAACCACTGGTGGAACGTTCCGCTCTACGTCAGTGCTCGCGGACTCACAACCTCCGCCATGCCGTACCATGCGGACCTGCTCGAGATCGAGTTCAACTTCCTCACGCACAGCCTCGACTTTTGTCTCAGCACCGGCGCAAGTCTCTCACTTCCTCTCCGTTCTCAGTCCGTTGCCAGTTTTTATCAGGAATACCGTTGTGCACTGTCGATGCTGAATGTTGACGTCGCTATCGATGCCATCCCCGTCGAGATTCCGAATCCGATTCCCTTCGCAGATGATGAAGTCCACCACACCTACGATCCCGACCCTGCCTATCGCTTCTGGCGCATCCTTTCTTCTGCCTCCATCCTGTTTCATCAATTCTCTTCGGATTTTCTTGGCAAGCGAAGCCCTGTGCACTTCTTCTGGGGAAGCTTCGATCTCGCCGTCTCGCGCTTCTGCGGCCGCCGAGCTCCTGTACGCGAAAATGCTGACCTCATCACGCGCGAAGCCTACTCTCACGAGGTCATCAGCGCAGGCTTCTGGCCGGGGAACGGAGGCTTCGGTGCTCCGGCTTTTTATTGCTACACTGCACCGGCTCCAACAGGCTTAGACCGCGTACCTGTACAACCGACCGCCGCCCATTACGATAGTGGACTCGGAGAGTTCATCCTTCGTTATGATGATGCACGATCTTCCAAAACACCTGAAGCCGATATTCTGAGCTTCCTCCAGAGCAGCTATGCTGCAGGAGCCAATCTTGCAAAGTGGGACCGCGCCTCTTTAGAGCGCCACCCCGCATAGCTCAACTAAAATCTTTGGATCTCGAAATCCCATGAAGATCTCTCTGCGATTACTCTGCACCCTGGTTCTCCTCACTCTTTTCTCGCCACGAACTTGGGCTCAACAAGAAGTTACCTGGGCGCCCCAAGAACTCCACAACGGTTCGCCATGTCTCTTCATCGTGCATGCGAAGCAGGTAACGAGCGTCACAGGAACTTGGCAGAAACAGGACCTCGGCTTCTTTCAGGTACGAAGCGATCCCATGGCCTGGTACGCGCTCGCGGGCATTGATGTCGGGGTTGCTCCAGGCAATTACGAACTAGCCATCGACATTCACCATAACGACGGCACCGTCGAAAGTCTTCACCGCACGGTTCAGGTCACACCCGCTGCCTACAAGGAGATCCCTCTCACCGTCCCCGAAAAATTCGTACAACCCGACGCTGCTGCACTGAAGATCATCGCTGCCGACCAGATCATTAAAACCAGAGCCTTCTCTCACTCCGCACTCACGCCGTTGTGGGCTACGCCCTTCACCCCGCCTCTTCAACGCGCTCCCCAAACAGATTCCTTCGGAACTCGTCGTGTCTTCAACGGCTCGCTCGCAAGCGTACATCGCGGCCTCGATTATCACGCCAAGCTCGGCACCCCCGTCATGGCTGCAAACGCAGGACGAGTCGTACTTGCTCGCCCTCTGTATTACGAAGGCAACTGCATCATCATCGATCACGGCCTCGGCGTATCAACCTTGTACATGCATCTCTCAAAGTTCAAAGTCAAAGAAGGCGATGTCATCAAACGTGGGCAACTCATTGCATGGAGCGGAGGAACGGGACGCGCCACAGGCCCACATTTGCATCTCAGCGTTCGCTGGGACGGGCAATATCTGGATCCCGCACTACTCTTTCTGCTGAAGCTGCCAGCCCCTTTGCAACAACGCTAAATCGCTAGCTTTGCGGCTTCTGTTTTGCGCGAGCGTCCATTTCAAGATCGGGTCGAAATACTTTTCGCAACGGTTTCTGAATCGCTCGCAACAACGCCCTCGCAATCAGAACAGCCGCAATCAAGAGAAACGCTGCAATCGAGGCAGCAATCAGCGGATGGTTCGTCGCAAACCACGTCAAGCCAACCGCCAGCACATCTTCGGCAGAACTCAACGCTATGTTCGAGACCGGCTCCGGGCTGGGAGTAACCGCAGCCCGCACCAGCGTCTTCGAACTGTGTGTGGCCAGCGCAATTCCCGCACCCATCGCCGTCGCCAGTATTTGCATCGATGGGGACAGCTGCGAACTTGCGTGATAGGCAATCAATCCGGCAACCGGAACTCGAACCACAGTCTGCAGGCTATTCCAGATCACATCGAAGCCTGGAATCTTATCCGCGAAGAGCTCAATCGTAAACAAAATCCCGCACGTCACCATCACCCACAGATTGCCGATTCCCTCCAGTCCAGGTGGAAGCGTCACCCATTGGGTTCGTGCCAGAACCCCAAGCGTCAGCACGGTCGCATAGATATTCAGGCCACCGGCAAAACTTGCCGCCACTATCAGCGCCGTAATATTCGCCGGAGAAAAGTGCATAGTGCAGGAATTCTACTCTCGCCCTGAGTACGCTGGGGGAAAATCTCAGCGACGCACGGCGCGCTTTACCTGCGCATATTGCTCCAGAATGAAGCTGTCCGTCATTCCAGCAATGTAGTCCGCCACCACACGCGCCAGTCCCTCGGACTCAACATCCTGGAAGTGACCCTGCGGCAACTCCTCGGGCTCGCGAATCCAGAAATCGAACAGGGCGGTCACCACCTCTTCCGCCTTGTCATGTTCTCGCTCCAAAGGTGCGCACGTATACAGCGTCTCGTAGAGATAACGCTTTTCTTCCAGTCTCTCTGCCTCGGCCTCCGCTGAAAACAGTGCTAGCCGTGCGGGATAACGTCGTATATCCTCAAGCGATTTCGCACCGATTGCTTTTGCATTTGCCAAAGTCGTCGCAATCAGATCATCCGTGAGCGTGTTCTGCATCAGCTGCAGCGCCTCGTGAAACAGATACTTCTCTTCCACTCCCGCGTGCCGTTCTTCCACTGCGCGATAACAGCGTCCCACGATCGAAATATTCTCGCGAATATGCCGTATCTCCAGCAGGCCCGACTCCACCCCATCATCCAGATCAGCCGTAAGATACGCAACCTCATCTGCCAGATCGATAATCTGCGCCTCGAGTGGAGGACGCTCATTCAAAAAATACTCCGCCAGCTCAGGATGCTCCTCCATCTTGTAGTCTCGCGAATGTTTGATAATCCCCTCGCGAACTCCCAGCGTGAGATTCAGCCCCCGATGCGCCGCATAGCGCTGCTCAAAATGCTCCACAATGCGGAGCGCATGCAGATTGTGATCGAAGCTTGAACCATGCCGCCGCAGACACCGGTCCAGGGCTCTCTCTCCGGCATGTCCAAAGGGTGGATGTCCGATGTCATGCACCAGCGCCAGCGTCTCCGCAAGGTCTTCATTCAATCCCAGCGCGACCGCAACCGAACGTGCAATCTCCGCAACTTCAATCGTGTGAGTCAGGCGGCTGCGAAAGTGATCCGACGACCTGCTGGTAAACACCTGCGTCTTGCCCGCCAGCCTGCGAAACGCGCGCGATTGCACAATCCGCTCCCGGTCACGTTGAAATTCCGTTCGCTTCGATCGCACAGGAGCCGGATAAACACGCACCGTCAGTGGGTCCGAAGCATCGCCAGCCACTGCGCACGACCTGAGATCGTTCTCCATATCCAACATGAGTGTACCGGATGGCAGTTAAAGGACTGAGGGCGTGCCGAACCTTTCGCGGCACGCCCTCTGAGTATCTCCTCTTACTTAACCGAGCTCGTATTCAACTTCGACAACTTCACCCTTGCGTTATCCAGCTTATGCTGCACCTTCGCAACATCCTCCGGATCGGCATCTGGGGGAAGCGAGCGACCATACTCGTGCAACGAACGCTCCCACTGCTCCACCGCCAGCTTCAGCTTACCGGTCTTCTCGTAGACCTCGCCCAGATGATCGTGAATCGTAGGATCGCCACTGTTGCGCTCATTCGCCTTGCGGATATTCTCCTCCGCCAGCGCATACTGCCCTGTCTTGTAGTACGCCCAGCCAAGAGAATCCAAATAGGCATAATTCTGCGGATCCAGATCCACGGCTTTGCGAATCATTGTCAGCGCTTCGCTAAGCCTCACGCCGCGATCCGCCAGCATGTACCCCAGATAATTCAGAATCGTCGAATTCTGAGGATCGATCGTCAGCGCTTTTCGGAACTGTGTCTCCGCCGCGTCGTACTGCTTTTGCCGATCGGCCAGAATCCCGCGAAGGAAATAGACATACAGCTTATCCTCCTGCTTGGGAGACAGCGTCTCTGCGTCATTCAATTCCTTATTCGCGTCAGCCCAACGCTTCAGCCGGGTATATATATTCGCCAGCGCCAGATGAACCTCACGGTCACCCGGATCCTTGCCTGTCGCGGAAAGCTGCGACTTCGCCAACGCAATACCTTCGTCGACCTTTCCCGTATCCGCCAGCTGTCCCGCATACATCAATTGAACCGCGTGGTCCTTCGGCATCGCCTTGGCCGCGTCTGCGGCAACCGCGGTCGCCTTGGCCCAGTCATGGGCATCCCGATAGGAATCTACCTGTCCCTGATAGCCGTCCTTGGCATAATCGCCGCCCAGGGCGACCATCTGCTGATACGCAGCAACCGCCTCAGTCGTCTTATTCTGCTCCCGATAGATAATGCCCATGCGGTTCAGGAAGATCGATCGATTGCCCTTCTCCTGATCCGTGTACACACCATCCGGATGCGACGTTCCGTCCACCAGCGTCTTCAGCGTATTGATCGCATCGTCGTAGCGTCCCTGCGAATCGTAGACCAGAGCCTCGTTGTAGTTCAGCTCCACCGAATCCTGTGCCAGCGGCTTGGCCTTCTCCAACGTCGCCAGCGCCTGATCGTAGTGGCCCTGCTGCCGCTGAATATCGGCAATCCGCACCATTGACTGCGCATCCTGCGGCTCCGCGGCCACAATCTGGTTGAAGACCTTCAACGCCTCGTCCTGCTGCCCATCGCGCATCAACGCCGTCGCCAGCCCGCGCTCAGCATCTACATTGTCAGGATCGTCCTCGAGCGCCCTGCGATACGATGCAATCGCATCCTTCGGCTTCTTCAGCTGATCGTAGGTTGCGCCCAGAGCAAAGTCGATCCGCGCGCTGCGATCATCCACCGGAATCGAGTTCAGAATCTCCACAGCCCGCGCATAGTCGCCCTGCTCCGTATACAGGCGGTACATATTCAGCACCACCTCTTCGGAGCCTCCATCGATCTTCTGCGCTTCCTTGAACTCTTCCTCGGCCTTGGCCGAATCATGGTTCAGACCATACAGCTGTCCTAGCAGCAGCCGCGTCTCAACATCCTTCGGCTTCAGCTCCGCCAGCTTTTCGTATTCGGCAATCGCCAGCTTCAGCATCTGTCCCGACTGCTGCCCCTGCATATCCCCCAACGAACGCAGGTAAATCTTTCCCAGCAGCTCATGCGCAGTCACGTCGCTGGGATCCTTCTTCACCTGCTCCTGCGCCGACGTCACTGACTCACGAATCCGGCCCAGCTTGAAGTACATCTCCGCCAGCCCATCCTGCAGCGTCGTCGAGGTCGGATCCGCATCCAGCGCCAGCTTGTACTCTTCAATCGCCTGCGTCGCGTAGTCCGGGCGCCCCGCACTTACGGCCATCTCCTCGTACATATGGGCCAGGCCGTAGTGGTAATACGCCGAGCCGCGATCCGCCGGCTTCGTTTGAGATGGATTCGTTGCCGAAGGAGTCGTTGTTGTTGGTGAACTCTGCGCCTGCATTACAGGCACGACTGCCAGAACCGCAGCCATGGAAAGAAAACGAAGATTGGAGGCACGTGCGAAAGGGTTGGTCATCAATTCAATTCCTGGTGCCGCCGAGATAACTGATCAGAACGGATTTGGAGGTCAACGAAGCCACTCTCATTAGACGACGGTTGTCTTCGATTGGCTGCAAACGTGCCCCTGGAACAGCATCTCCAGTGGCATGGCGGTGATTATATTCCTCTTTGAACCTCACCCGTGTCGGAAATGCCGGTACCCCGTCATAACCATTGCCACTCCCAATCGATTTGCTGCTGCAATTACATCTGCATCCTTCACCGAGCCACCCGGCTGAATCACCGCCGTCGCTCCAGCCGCTGCAATCGTCTCCAGGCCATCCGGGAACGGGAAGAACGCATCCGAAGCCGCCACCGTGCCCTTCAGCGGAAGCACCGCCTTCATCGCGCCAAACTTCGCCGCATCCACGCGGCTCATCTGCCCTGCTCCAATCCCAACCGTCTGGCCATGGCCGTCCGAATAGCGAGCATACACAATGGCGTTCGACTTCACGTGCTTGCACACTCTCCAGGCAAACAGCAGAGCCCGCAGCTCTTCCGACGTAGGCTTCCTGTCCGTCACCATCTTCAGTTCAGCCTCGGTCACCCGCAGACGATCCGCATCCTGCACCAGCAAACCACCTGAAACCTGCTTGATCACCCGGGGCGTCTCTGACGGAATAATCTTCACCAGCCGCAGGTTCTTCTTCGCCGCAAACCGCTCCAGCGCCTCCTTCGTAAAGCCAGGAGCCACAATCGCTTCGACAAACAGCTTCGCAATCTCCTCCGCGGCCTCGCCATC
>Ga0310811_10013613_pt1 | contig 10599 bp, 11 predicted proteins | sample YCmetagenome_FD_207642 | JGI IMG/M metagenome (GOLD analysis project Ga0310811, IMG submission 207642) | Soil microbial communities from experimental microcosm in Duke University, North Carolina, United States - YC | ecosystem: Engineered > Artificial ecosystem > Soil microcosm > Unclassified ... | reverse complement strand
TCCTAAAGAACGCGTTCGGTTTTCGCAAACCTTTACTGAGAATTATCCTACTGCGAAGACGGCTACGATCTCGCCCGGTAATCTTGAAGAATTTCTAACGAATAGGGAAACGGAGCAAGAATAATTTATTTCAATTTTTGAATCAATTTTTAATAAAGGATTTTAACATGGACAACATAGATGCAATTATCGGATTTCGGCTGCTTATTCAACCCCAAACATATTATTTTTCCGCTAGCCAGCGATGAGCAGATGCCGGATAACGAAGGTCGATTTCAATTCACGCATATTTGGTAAATGCAAAACCCCCGATATATCCTCCGCAAGTTGTGCATCTTGACGCATTCCTGGTATAGTCTTAATATATTATAAAAACTGTGACAAATGTCAACGCCGGATTGTGTCAAATGGGTTCGTTATTTGACCCCGGGCAGCTATAATTTTGTTTCGATAATTCGAAGTACGATCGACTAAGAATGAAAAAAAATATGGTATAGTAAAAAATTGATACGAACAATGAAAAAGCAAAATGATCCGATCTATTATCAGGAAGCGTCAACGCTTGCTGAAAGGATCCGAAACAAAGAAATAACTTCCGTGGAAGTCGTTCAAGCTCACCTGGACAGGGTGGAAGCAATAAACCCCCGGATAAACGGGATCGTGACCCTGATGGGCGAACAAGCGCTGAAAGACGCCGCCGCCGCTGATAAAGCAGTTGCTGCCGGTAAAAAACTGGGGCCGCTTCACGGTGTTCCCTTTTCCATCAAGGATGCCATAGATACCGCTGGCGTTCCTACGCAGTACGGTTCTAAGATATTTGAAGGCCATGTGCCCGGCAAAGATGCGACGGTTGTTACCCGCATGAAAAACGCAGGGGCAATACCTTTGATGAAGACCAACATCCCTGAATTCTCTGCCCATTGGGAGTCAGAGAACCTGCTCACCGGTAGAACACTGAATCCGTGGAACCCTGACCGCACGCCAGGCGGTTCAAGCGGCGGTGAATCAGCTGTTATCGCAGCTGGTCTTTCTCCTATTGGAATAGGCAGCGACTTGTCCATCTCTGTGAGAGGACCAGCCGCTTTCACTGGGATCGCTTCATTAAAAGCGACTCACGGACGCGTGCCCTACACCGGCCATTTCCCTGCCGTGCTGAGCAGATGGTGGCACATTGGTGCAATGGCCCGTACGGTAAAAGATGTAGGCCTGGGATACTCCATCATAAACGGTGTGGATGGCATTGATGGTTACAGCATTTTCGCAAATGATGCAAAACCTGCCAACTTCCGTCAGCCAGGTTCAAAAATTCGGGTTGGCTGGGCATCAGAACCAGCATTCGCGCCGGTAGATCCTGAAATTACATTAGCCTTAAAGAGTACGGCATCATTGCTGAAAGCTCTCGGCTGTGAAGTGGAGGAAGTAAACCTTCCTTTCATGGAAGGAATGGACTGGGTGAGCCTTTACTTTGCGGTAATTTACGGAGAGTTGGTTCCTTATTTGGAACAATTCACCAAAGGCCGGGAAGATGACCTGCACTTTGTTGGTAAATTTACGATGAATGTTAAGTTGCTCGGCGAAAAGGAATTTGCCAGAGCAGAAAACAAATTGGAAGAATTAAGAAGCCATTTTGCCAACTACTTCCAGAAATACGACGTGTTGTTGTTACCGGTTAATCCCATGACCGCCACTGAGCATATGTTGAATGAGTTGACTGTTCATGGCCAAAAGGTTTCTGCTTTGCACGTAAATACCGCAACGGCTCCCTTCAACATCACAGGACTACCTGCAATTTCAGTCCCGGTGACCTTCAGCTCAGAGCGACTGCCGATAAACATTCAATTGGCTGCGAGATGGTTCGACGAGGCAACACTGCTTGAGCTCGGTGAAAAGATACAATTGGCAAGCCCCGCCTACGGAACACACCCCATTGAATAAATTTGAAGCGGGTCTATCGAAAGGCCCTTCGGCGGAAGCCGGAGGGCTCTTTTTAGTGCTGTTTGGTAGCTTCTTTCCTTATCCTGCTGAGCGTTTCTCGTGAGATCCCCAAATAAGAGGCTATCATATGCAGTGGTACTCGGTTGAATACGTTTGGATAGGTTAGTTGGAATTCTTTGTATTTTTCCTCAGCAGAGCTGCTGATCAACGAATAGATCCTGCGCTGGCTCGCCTCATAACTTTTAGCAAGTAAGATTTCGTTGAATCTTTTTAATTCCGGAATAGTCTCCATCAATTCGGTCCATTTCTCCTTGGTCCAGATGAAAACGGTACTGGCCGCAAGGGCTTCGATATAGTACGCGGACCTTTTTTCGTTATTGTAACTTTCCTGGTCACTGATCCACCAACTGTCTACGCCAAATCGAAGCGTGTGGTCTTCGCCATCATTATCATACCGGAAAAGCCGGAAACATCCGCTGGCGATAAAGCAATTGATCCGCCATACCTCACCCTCCTCCAATAGAGACTGCCATTTACGGATCATGCGCTTTACGCACCCCGCGTGGATAAGCTCGAGATCCCGATCGGAGATCTCAACGTGATTTCGAACGTGCTTTTCAAAAACTTCAAACATCGTTAAGGCAAATCAGTTAATTGCTGTCTCAAAAATAACATATAACGATCGGTATATGAAATTATATTTTTATCTATCTTTGCCGCGCAATACGACATCAGCATGGAAGCAAAACAATTGGCACTGATCACAGGAGTAGGGAAAGAGACGGGCATTGGCTTTGAGGTGGCAAGGCAGCTTGCCGAGCTAAATTACCAGGTTATTATTACGGCAAGATCCCAGGAAACGGCAGACCGGGTTGCATCGGTCCTTACGTCCCTGGGGTTGAATGTGTTGCCCATGGCTTTGGACGTTACGGCTGAGGGGATGGTTAGAGCCGTTGCCGCGCAAGTCATGCTGCAATATGGGAAGCTAGATGTGCTGATCAACAACGCGACGCTGTTTCCCGATCAACTGGATACCGTCGGCGCGGAGCTGGCAGACATCAGGAATGTCTTTGAAAACAACGTTTTAGGTTGCTGGAGTACGGTTAAGTATTTCACTCCGTTGCTTAGGAAAAGCGATAACCCAAGGATCGTTAATGTTTCATCGGGTTCCGGTTCTTTCGGCGGCGAAGGATATAGCCTTACGAACCCCTGGAAAGGGATTATTTCTGCTTACAGCATTTCCAAAGCGGCTATAAATGCTTTTACGTTAAAGGCGGCTATTGATTTGAAACCGGATGGTATTTTGGTAAATGCTGCAACCCCCGGGTTAACGGCAACAAATGACACTTTTGCCGACTACGGTGGACGTCCGGTAAGCGAAGGCGCGCGGAGCATTGTTTTTGCGAGCACCTTGCCCAAGGGCGGGCCTTCAGGGAAATTTTTCAAGGATGGTAAGATCATCGCCTGGTAGATTACAGAAAAGAAAACTAATATTTGAAGGATGAAATTTGTTCCCAGATCAAAAGCTACCCGTCAGCGTATCGTAGAGTTGACCGCCGGACTGATCAATAAACAAGGCTTTTTAGGGACGTCCATCAGCGACCTGGAGAAGGCAACAGGGATGACCCGCGGAAGCATCTATGGCAATTTTCAAAACAAAGACGCAGTGGTGCTTGCGGTTTTCGATTATAATTGGCGACTAAAGCAAAAGCTGCTGTTTGAAAGTTCCGATAGCCAGACATCGTATAAAGGGAAATTGCTGGCTCACGTTTTACTGCATCATCCTTCTGCTAAAACACCATTTACCCCTGGTGGTTGTCCGCTTCAAAATACGGTAATGGAAGCTGACGATACGAATGAATTGATGAGGACAAAAGCGGCGGAGAGTCTGCTGTCCTGGACCCAAAAACTGGCCGAAACGATCGAAAAGGGTATAGCAGCAAAGGAATTCAAAGCCCAAACCGCCCCTTCGGCTACGGCCCTTCATTTGATCTCGCTTATCCAGGGCGCCTCTTTGTTTTATCGATCCACAAAGGAACTGAAGTATGTCGATCAATTGCTGGATGCCGCAAAAAAACTCATTGATGACATCTGTACATCGACGTGATATGAAGTAGTCAAAGTTTGGCCGTTTAAGGCCTCTTTCGCAAAATGCTCGCCAAAGCGGATCACGGTTATCCGGTCGGCCGCTGTAAGCTTCTCGGGGCTTCCTGGTTGCTGTTGGACTGGGTCATCAAAACCATAAAGCTGCCCAACCAGTTTATATCGTATTGCGTTCCTCCGACCGGTTGTTCCCGGGAAAATCGCCGATCGGCTCCCAGAGCATACCCGTCTGAGAAGTTTACGAAAAAAGAGGCCGTCTCATTTATTTATGAGACGGCCTCCATTTGTTGTGCGCGGGATGAGATTCGAATTTCTCTCGGCACCTTCTCGGTCGCAAATTCCATTGGTTATCATTTAGTTACGATGCGTATTTATTTTAATGTGCTGGCAAAATTGGTCACTGTTTCGGTCACTCTTATTTTTAAAGGTACATCAACTACTCAGCCAAGACCTTTTAAATAAATTTTGTCATTGTAATGACTTTTTTTGGCCTAATTTTGTCAGTACAATGACAAATTATGAAAATTATTTTAAGATTGCTGGAGGCAAAATTAGAAGAGAACATTGGAAAAAATAAGGTCTTATTGGTGATGGGAACCAGAAGAGTAGGCAAGACCTTCCTATTAAAAGCTATTGAAAAAAAACTTGATCGGCAGATAATTAAGTTGAATGGGGAAGACCTGGATGCACAGGAAACATTGCAAAATCTCAGGGAGGCAAATTACAGGCGGATTATTGGTGATGCCAATTTGGTTTTTATCGATGAAGCGCAAGCAATACCCGAAATTGGGAAAGTGCTAAAGCTGATGATTGATAGTTTTTCAGAATTGACGATAATCGCTACTGGATCTTCTTCTTTCGATCTGCTTAACAAAGCAGGCGAGCCGCTGACTGGTAGAAAAATTTCCTTTCACTTGTATCCATTGGCCCAAGCGGAACTGAGCAAAATCGAAAGTCCGCTGGAAACGCAGCAATATCTGGAAGAAAGGCTCATTTTAGGGAGCTATCCGGAACTACTTCAATTAAACACGTTTAAAGAGAAATCAGAATATCTTCTGGATTTGATCCAATCTTATCTGTTAAAGGACATTCTATCCTTTGAAGGCATCCGCCAACCGGACAAAGTCATGCGCCTATTGAGATTAATTGCCTACCAGGTGGGATCAGAAGTATCTTATAATGAACTGGGAACTCAGTTAGGCATCAGTAAGAATACAGTAGAAAGTTATTTGGACTTACTTAGTAAAGTATTCATTATTTATCGGTTACCCGCTTATTCTACCAATCCCAGGAAGGAGATCTCAAAAGGCTCCAAATGGTATTTCTTCGATAATGGAATTAGAAATGCCGTCATAAATGATTTCAAATTGCTAACCCTTCGGAATGACATCGGCTCATTATGGGAGAACTATCTGATATCAGAACGAATCAAACGGAATGAGTATCGGCGGGAAAATGTCGAATATTATTTTTGGCGAGGTTATAACCAGCAGGAGGTTGATCTGATAGAGTTCCAAAATGGAACTCTATCGGCTTTTGAGTTTAAATACTCTTCAAATAAAAAATTTAAAATTCCATCCGCGTTCAAAGAAGCATATCCGGAAGCCTCATTTAAACAAATATCCAGAGACAGCTATTTGGATTGGATAGAGTAAGGTAGTTCTTCAACATAAGAAATAAAGGAAGCAAGATGCAGCGAGGATTGAAAGCAAGAATATCCAGAGTGGGATCCTTATTGTCAAAAAGGAAAGGATGTCTTCTTGGATTTTCGGCCAGTTGATGCGGGAGGTAAGTTGGCAACAAAGGGCCGTTAGAAGGGCGGCAATAAGTTTGCTTGCTACGGGATCTGTCCAAATATTTTTCAGGAAACTCATCCAGGTAGAATTTTGTTTTGAGAAAATTTACTAAACCTGGTTGGAGATAGCGAGCAAGTTCAAGGGACAACTTTACAGGACGGCGTGAAAGGCTTATCAGTCACTTTTCTTACCGCCTTTCTTAGGGCGGCTGCGGACTTCGGCACTATAGTCATGGATAAGGTTGACGATGATCTTTTCATCGGCGGCGGTGGCTTTTTCACTGCCCTTCAGAAACGCGGCGATGCGATAGGCGTCGTAAAAAGTGAATTGGGCGGGATTCGCCACTAGTTCTTTGAATCGTTTGGGCGAGGTGCCGATCGCGAAGGAAAAGGGCGTCTTGTCTACTACGGCGAGTATTGCCCTAAACGTTTTGATCTCCCCACGGGCATAAAGTTCTCTTGCCTCAACGTCCCAATTTTTTGCCATGTTCGAATGTGGCTCGTAGTTGTCTAAAATGTTAATAAGTTAGACGAAAGATATAGTATAATATATGAAATGAGTATTTGGATAGTTAAGATGAATAGGCATGCGGTCGAATGTGGCTGGATTTCGTCGTTGAACCCGCTGCAAATAAAAATACCGGTACTGGGAAGTGCCGGCAAACGTCGGTTGAGCGTCGGTACGACGGTCAGTCGCCATTTTCCTCCCTGTTGTCTGCGACGAGGTACATGCCGGCCAACGCTTTTTGCAACAGCTCGTAAAAAGCCAACAACTGTTCGCGGTTTTGGAGGAGTTCACCGCAATGGCGGTCTCGCAGCCCACTTTTTAGCAGTTCCCAAAGAAAGGTGCGGGTCATGCCGATGGGGATGGCGTGGCAAAACGCAGACATTAATGCAGCTGGATCCGACAGGTCAGTTGTAGACAAATCAAAAACGGTATTTTTGGAATCGGCGAGTACGGATAAACGTGACATAAAGTAGAGATTGATAATGGAGTGTAAAGATAAGGAAAAGAGGAACCTGAATTGCTAAAAAAATTAGTAAGTCGAAGATCACGTCCTGAAAAAATCTTACACAGTTTGAATATAGCGGAATAGGCATTGAAATAGACGGGTGCTGGATACAAGGGATTATCCAATGGTGGAAGCTAAAGGTCGGGTGTAAAGTTGATAGTGAATTTTTAAAGGCAACTCTTGGATTGAAAGAAGATATACAAGTAGTAAATTTTTTGCCATTAGAGCAGGATTGAACATGTCTCTGAGATTAGATTGTTTTCAAATTAGAAAATATACGTGATGATTAGTGAGAGAAAATTCCAATGCAGACGTAAAACCTGAGCGTGCAAAAAGAAGTAGATTAATAAAAAATGCCTTGTAATCAATTGATTATCAAGGCATTTGTGCGCGGGATGAGATTCGAACTCACACGCCCTTTCGAGCGCTACCACCTCAAAGTAGTGCGTCTACCAATTTCGCCACCCACGCAGACACCCTTTTTTATGAGGGATTGCAAAAATAGGATTTTCAGCCAGATTTCCAGCTATATGCCCCTATTTTCTTAGCACAATCCGGAAGGTCGTCCCCTTCCCTGGCTCCGACTGCTTAACAAATAGCTCCCCTTTATGATATTGTCCGATGATACGTTTGGAAAGGCTCAGCCCCAGCCCCCAACCCCTTTTCTTGGTGGTAAAACCCGGTTTGAAAACCTTCTGAAGATTTCTCGGGGCAATGCCCTTGCCCGTATCGGTCACATCTACCAGGACCTCTTTTTCGGATTCCTGGATAGCAACGGTGATAGCTCCTTTTCCATCCATGGCGTCCAGGGCATTCTTTAACAGGTTCTCGATCACCCAGTCGAATAGCGGCCCCGAAATAGGCACCAGCAGCTTCTCCTGGCCGGCGGGGGTCTGCAGACTGAACTGTACTTTCCCCGCGGCCCTTTTCTTTATATATTCCACCATATTCCGGATCTGCCCGATCAGGTCTTTCTCTTCCAGCTGCGGTTTGCTGCCTATCTTCCCAAACCGGTCGGATACCAGCTTCAGCCTGTCGACATCTTTTTGTATTTCCTGGACGGTCCGGGCATCGGTATTGCTTTCTTTCAACATTTCCACCCAGCCTTCCAGGGAAGATACCGGGGTGCCCAGCTGGTGGGCCGTCTCCTTGGCCATGCCCGCCCAGAGCTGGTTTTGCGTAGCTTTATTACGGATCGTAATGGAATAGAGGGTGAAGAAGATAAAAAGGGCGACGATACACAACTGCACCAGGGGATAATATCTTACCTGGTCCAATAGGGAAGTATGTCCATAATAATAGCGGTTGGCGATGTAAGGGGTATCGCTAAGCTTAGCTTCCAACGGAGCGTTCTCTGACCTGAATTTTTTAAGCTTCCGGTAGAGATAGTCCTTGTCGGTGGAAGCCAGGGTGGAATCCAGGTTGATATAGCCTGTGATGCTGTCTGCCTCATTGGTCTCGATAATGGGAATGGACTGCTGCCCGTTGCGGATGAGGTTCGGGAGGGTGAGGTCCATTCCGGGGTTCTTAAGGATCGATTCGCTGGCGGCTACCCACATAGCTACTTTTTGCCGTTCTTCCCCTGCTATCTTTTTAGCCAGGAATTGCGAGTAGAAGATCGTAGCGCTTACAATTACAATGGCAATAAGGGCCAATAACGATCGCCAGTTGAGCAATGATCGAATCATAGACCGAATTTATAAAAACCACTCCACTAAATCCCTATTCCCTTATTTTTGGGCTTTATTTATTCATCAATAGCATGAAGTGCCAACAATAGCCATTGTTATCTTGAACTGGAACGGACGTAAGCACCTGGAAACATTTCTCCCTTCTGTAATGGCCAGTACCTGCCCTTTTAAAGAGGTCATCGTGGCCGACAACGCTTCGACCGATGACTCGGTTCCTTTTCTAAAGGAGAGCTACCCCCAGCTGCGGGTGATCTCCCTCGACCGGAACTATGGGTTTGCCGGGGGATATAATGAGGCGCTGAAACAAGTACAGAGCGACTATTATGTGCTGCTCAACTCCGATGTGGAAGTAGAGCCGGGCTGGATAGAGCCAATCTTGGACCTGATGGAAAAAAATCCCTCCATCGGAGCCTGCCAGCCCAAACTCCGCATGTACACGAACAAAGAGCTGTTTGAATATGCCGGGGCAGCAGGGGGCTGGCTGGATCACTACGGATATCCTTTTGCCAAAGGACGGATCTTTGATGTCTGTGAAAAAGATGAGGGACAATATGATACCATCGAGCCCATCTTCTGGGCCAGCGGGGCAGCCCTTTTCGTGCGGGCCCGCCTTTATCATGAACTGGGTGGCCTGGACCGCTATTTTTTCGCCCACCAGGAAGAGATCGACCTCTGCTGGCGCATCCAGCTGGCAGGGTACAAAGTATATACCTGTCCAACTTCCGTGGTCTATCACCTGGGGGGCGGCACCCTTCCAAAAGGTAATGAAAGAAAGGTCTTCCTCAACTTCCGGAATAACCTCATTATGCTGGCCAAGAACCTGCCGACGGGGCAGCTGCTCTGGAAGATGCCCATGCGATTCTTTTTGGATAGCATCTCGGCCTGGAAATCGCTGTTTGCAGGGGAGGGTATCTATTTTGTAGCCATCCTGGAAGCCCATCTTGCTTTTATTAAGTGGTTGTTATTCAAGCGGAAGCAAAGTGTATTTCCCCTAAAAAGGCATGGAACCCTCTCCGGGTGGTATTCCCGCAGCATCATCTGGCAGTATTTTATAGCAGGGAGAAAAACTTTTAGGGAAATAATGAAGGACAAAAGCTGATTTTTTCAGGCAAACCATTATTTTTGCCTAGCAATTAAATAGTTATGGATCAAGATCAAGAAGTTAGAGACCCCAAATTGAAAGACATTGCTTATAGCTGGGTAAATTCTTCCGTTTTCCTGTTTTATTTGCAGGTATTTTGTATGGTAGCCCTGATCGTCGGCGGCTGCTACGGATTGTATACACATCGCTATAAGGGTAAACCGGAAGTGAATGTACCGGCTAACACCCTGTATACACCTCAGTATAAGTAAAAAAGACAAAAAATTTTTTCGGGAATTATACATTCCTTATTTTTGCAACCCCATTAAAAATACAAGAAGAGAAAGGGGATGGGAAGTAGGGGTAATTGATAGTTCTTAGGTATTATTAATAATGCGGAAGTAGCTCAGTTGGTAGAGCGCAACCTTGCCAAGGTTGAGGTCGCGGGTTCGAGCCTCGTCTTCCGCTCAAAGTTCCATCCGCGAGTCGAATTGACTTTGCAGGTGGAATTTTTAGTTTTAGCGTTTTCGTCGAAGGCGCCTACCTGGGTGGCGGAATTGGTAGACGCGCTGGACTTAAAATCCAGTTTCCCGCAACGGAAGTACGGGTTCAACTCCCGTCCCGGGTACACAGGTAAAACCCGCTCTAGTAGCGGGTTTCCTCGTTTTTAGGCACTGCCTTTTTCCTCTCTTTTCTCTGCGATATTTGCCAAATTACTGGCTCCTGCTTTTGAGTGAAGTTATGGCCGGCACCTGAATATCATTTGAGCAGTAGTCCAGGGTCTATTCCGCTCTCAAGCTCTTCACCGGGTTGGCCACAGCCGCCCGGACGGTTTGAAAGGCAATCGTAAAGAGCGCGATCCCGAGTGCCGCGGTTCCGGCGGCGACCAGGACCCAGGCGTTTAAGCTGGTTCGATAGGAGAACCGGCTTAGGAAGTTGTTCATGAACAACCAGGACAGGGGCGTGGCGATGACGATGGAG
>Ga0310811_10013612_pt1 | contig 10599 bp, 10 predicted proteins | sample YCmetagenome_FD_207642 | JGI IMG/M metagenome (GOLD analysis project Ga0310811, IMG submission 207642) | Soil microbial communities from experimental microcosm in Duke University, North Carolina, United States - YC | ecosystem: Engineered > Artificial ecosystem > Soil microcosm > Unclassified ... | reverse complement strand
GCGAGGTCCACGATCTCCTGCCCGTTCCCCAGGGGCCGGTATCCCCTGCCGAAATTGATCAGGTGGGCGGCGGCGACGCCGTCGAAGGCGGGCTCCAGCGTGGCGGCGTCGGCGATGTCGCCGGCGACCACCTCCACGCCTTCGGGAAGACGGGCGGTGGCGGGGTGACGGGTCAGCGCCCGTACCTTCTGCCCGGATGCGAGCAGGTGGCGGACCACCTGGCGGCCGACGGTGCCGGTGGCTCCGGTGACGAGAACGGTCATGCCGATGCTCCTTCGCTGGGACGGGTCGTGCGGATGAAGTCGTCGATGACGGCGGCGAGCTGAGGCCCCTGGTCCTCCTGGACGAAGTGGCCGGCGTTCGTGATGGTCGTGTGCGGCCGCCCCTGCGCGCCGGGAATGCGCTCGCGCATCGGCTTGTGGGCCTGGCCGAGGACGTGGTCGCGGTCGCTGAACGCGCACAGGAACGGTGTCCGCAGGGTTTCCAGCACCTCCCACGCCTTGCGGTTCGCCGGGGCGGCCTCGTCGTCGGGCGAGATGGGGATGAGCAGGGGGAAGCGGCGGACCCCCTGCAGGTGGTCCTCGCTGGGGAAGGGCGCGTCATACGCGGCGCGCACCGCGGGGGCGAGATCGGTGACGGTGCCCCTTTCGACGACCGCTCCCGGCTCGAACGGGTGGGCACGCTGGCTGAACTGCAGCCACTGGACGTAGAACGGGCCCATGTCCCCCTGGTCACCCGTGTGGAGGACGGTGTTGGTCGCCACCACGCGGCGGAACCGGTCCGGGTGCTCGGCCAGCAGGCGCAGCCCCAGCAGGCCGCCCCAGTCGTGGCACACCATCGTGATGTCCCGCAGGTCGAGCCGGTCGAAAAGGGTCTCCCGCAGCCAGTCGACGTGGCTCTGGTAGGTGTACGCGAAGGGGGACGCGGGTTTGTCGGAACGGCCGAACCCGATGAGGTCGGGGGCGACGCAGCGGTGTCCCGCCGCCACGAGCGGCGGTATGACGTTCCGGTAGAGGTAGCTCCACGTCGGTTCTCCGTGCAACAACAGGATCGTCTCGCCGGAGTCTTCCGCCGGATCGCCCGGGCGCTCGTCCAGATAGTGCACGCGCAGCCGGGTGCCTGCGGCGTCGCCGGCGTCGATCTCGACGTAATGCGGCTCGAACGGATAGCCGGGCAGGCCCTCGAACCGCGCGTCCGGGGTCCGCAGCACGTCCATGCGCCGCGATGTCGCCGCGGACGCGCCGGCACTGCCGTCCGATGTGTTCACCGTCATGATTCATCTCGCTCTCCTGATCGGCCCGCCGCATCGTCTGCGGCGAGCGGGTCGCATCCTGAGAGAGCCTTGGACAGCCGGAGTGTGACATCGGCGTCCGAAAAGTCGTCGAGACGTGCACGGCTCAGCGTTCTGGATGAGATCCGGGTCACAATTCGCGGGCGGATGTCACACCGGGACCGCCCGTGCCTCTCTTAGGAGGCATCCGCACCACTGAGGAGACCGCGATGCCCGACACCTCGCAGGACGGCGCGACACGCGTGTTCGCCGACCATCGTGAGCTGCTGTTCTCCATCGTCTACAACATGCTCGGCAGCGTCGCCGACACCGAGGACGTGCTGCAGGAGACCTGGTTGTCGTGGGCGTCCAGAGACCCTGACCGGATCGGCAACCCGCGCGCCTATCTGGTTCGGATCGCGGTGAACCAGGCTCTGGCCCGCCAGACCGTCCTCACCCGGCGCCGCGAGACCTATGTCGGGCAGTGGCTGCCGGAGCCGCTCGTCGCCTCGGGCGACGCCGCCGACGACGCGCTGCGGTCGGAGTCGGTGTCGATGGCGCTCCTGGTGGTCCTGGAGACCCTGACCCCGCTGGAGCGGGCGGTGTTCGTCCTGCACGAGGTGTTCGGCTACGCCCATACCGAGATCGCCGGCATGCTCGGCCGCAGCCCGTCCGCGGTCCGCCAGCTCGCGCACCGCGCTCGCGAGCACGTCCAGGCCCGGCGTCCCCGCTACCAGGTCGACTCCCGCACGCAGCAGCGCGTGACCGAGCGGTTCGTCGCCGCCGCGTTCGGCGGCGACCTGGACGCACTGCTGGAGATCCTGGCTCCCGAGGTGACCCTGTGGACCGACGGCGGAGGCAAGGCGACGGCGGCGGGCCCGCGGCCCGTCCACGGCCGTGACAAGGTCGCCCGGCTGCTCGTCGCCCGCACCGCCCACCCGTTCGAGGGGCTGGACATCCGCTACCGGCGGGTCAACGGCGACCATTCCGCGGTGGTGTTCGTGGACGACGCGCCCTTCGCCGTCCTCGTCGTCGACCTGACCCCGGAGGGCGACCAGGTCCGCGACATCTACACAGTCACCAACCCCGACAAGCTCAGCCGGATCCGCTGAACACCGATCCTGAACGTGCCCAGGCGGCGTCGCGCCCGCCTGGGCACAGGTGAGAGGTCAGGCGGCGGCGCGAACGGTGATCTCGTCGACCCGATCCGGGTAGAAGGCGACATGGTCCTTGATCGCGGCCACCGCGGGATAGGGATCCTCGTAGCGCCACACGGCGTTGACCGCCTTCTCCCCGCCGGAGGGGATGCTGTAGTAGCCGCACTCGCCCTTGTAGGGGCAGTAGGTCGTGTGGCCGGTGCGTTCCAGCAACTCGAAGTCGACGTCCTCGACCGGGATGTAGTGGACCGGAGGGTAGGACGCCTCGCGCAGGATCAGCGCGCCGCGCGTGGAGGCGACCACCCGCCCGCCGACGGAGACGACGATCTCATCGGTGCTGGGCTCGACGGTGATCGGATGATCCGGGCCGGGCACTTTGACGTCTTTGCTGGTCATATGGTCCTCCTCGGTCGGAATCTATTCGGCCTCGATCGATCACACGGCGACGGTCTCATCCCGCACGGCCACATCGAGGTCTTGGACCAGTATCGGCGGGACGCCGGTCTCCGTGCCGAACCGGTGGCAGGCGAAGCGGATGCCCTCCGCCTCGGCGTACCGGGCCGGGCGGCCTGATCACACCAGACAGTCTGTCTATCCGGTCAATCGCCGGGACGTTCGGGGCGAAGTGCGTCATCCCGGTCTCCTGACCCGCACGGACTTCACGACGTCCAAGAGAACAGGCCATGCGCGGGGCCGGCGCGGCGCACGATGGGAGGCGGACACGGTCCCGCGCCAGGTGGGGGGCCCGCCTGAGCCGTACGAGGCGTGTCCAGGCGGAGGGGGGTCCTCGCCTGCCGGGGGCCGCGCTCGGATCGGGGGGTTCGTGAGCATCGACGTGTTGCGGGGACGGCCGGCCGTCGTCATCCCGGCGGTCGTCGCGCTGGGTGCGGGCATCTGGGGAGTCGACCGCGGGTCGATGTGGCATGACGAGGCGACGTCGTTCACCGTGGCGCGCCGGTCGCTGCCTGCCCTCTGGGACACGCTGGGCCATATCGACGCGGTCCATGGGCTCTATTACCTGCTGCTCCATCCACTCCTCGCCCTGGTGAGCGGCCCCGAACTCGGAGAGATCGTGCTGCGGGTCCCGTCGGTGCTGGCCACGGGCGTCGCCGCGGCCGGCGTGGCCGCCGTCGCGGCGCACACGGCCTCGTCCTGGACGGGCCTGCTCGCCGGCCTGGTCTACGCCACGACCCCGGTGGTCAGCTACTACGCCCAGGAGGGACGGTCTTACGCGATGGTCACCGCGGCCGTCGTCCTGGCCACCCTCTTCCTGGCGAAGGCGGCGTCCGAACCGCGGCGCCCGCGCTGGTGGGCACTGTACGGCGCGGCCGTCGCCGTCGGGTGCCTGCTCAACGTCTTCGCCGTGTTCGCTCTCCCCGCCCATGCCGTGACGCTCCTCGTGAGCCGGGCAGGCAGGGCGGCGCTGGGCCGGTGGGCGCTCGCCTGCGCCGCCGGCCTGGTGCCCGCCGCCCCGCTCGCGTGGGTGAGCAGCGAGCAGCGGGGACAGGTCGGGTGGCTCACGAGGCCCGGCTGGGAGTCCGCGGGAGACCTGGTCACCCGCTTCGCCGGGACCGGGGCCCCGCTCGTGATCACAGCCGGTCTGGTCGTCCTCGCCTTCCTGCCGCGCCGCCCCGCGGAAGACGCCGCACCGATGACTCCGCGGCCATCCCTGCTCGCCCTGGCCGCTCCCATGGCGGTCCTCCCACCGGCGGCGTTGCTCGCGGTCTCCCAGGTCAGGCCCTTCTACCAGGACCGTTACGTCCTCTACTCAGTCGTCGGGGTGGCGTGGCTGGCCGGCGCGGGACTCGCGGCCGTCGGACGGCTGAGCAGGTGGAACGCTCCCGGCGTCGTCGTCGCGTGCGCGCTGCTGGGCACCACCGCCGTCCTGGCCCTCCCGTCCCAGGCCGACGTCCGCCGGATCGCCAGCCGCAACGACGACCCGGCAGGCGCGGCGCGCGTCATCCGGGAGGGCGCCCGGCCCGGTGACGCCGTCCTGTTCCTGCCGATGGGCCGGCGCATCGTCGCCGACGCGTACCCGGAGGACTTCACCGCGGTCCGCGAGGTCGCCTTGACCCGAACCGCCGCCCAGACGGGTGCCCTGATCTCGCAGGAGATCCCGGCGAGCGAGGTCGCGGCCGCGCTGGACGGCGTGCCGCGCGTATGGGCGATCCAGCGCTCCCGCATCAAGGACTCCCGCCTGAGCACTCCGCAGGATCTGGCCAAGCTCCGACTGCTGCGTGCCGACTACCGCCAGGAGGCCCGGACCCGTGTCCACGGGTACGTCATCCGTCTGTTCGTCAGCGAAGCGGCCGGTCCGTCCGGGCGATGACCACGTCGATCAGGCACCGGCGTGCGCCGTACCGGTCGTGCGGAAGCGGGCCGCGTACGCCGACGGGGTGGTGCTCAGGTGGCGCGCGAAGACCCGTCGCAGGGTCTCGTCGCTGCCCAGCCCGCTGCGCCGGGCCGTGGCGGTCACACTCTCGCCGCGCTCCAGCATGATCCGGGCGGCCTCCAGGCGCATGGTCTCCACGTAGGCCGCGGGGGTCGTGTCCGCCTGCTCCCGGAAGAGCCGGGACAGGTGGCGCGGGCTCACTCCGGCGTTCCTCGCCAGGGCGCGCGGGCTGTGGTCGGCCGCCGGGTCGGCCGCGATGGCGTCCAGGAGCGGGCGCAGGATCGGGTGGCCCGTCGCGGAGGTGCGAGAGGCGACGGAGAACTGCGACTGACCCCCGGGCCGCTGAAGGAAGACGACCAGGTCACGCGCGACCCTGCGGGCCACCTCCGGCCCCTGGTCCTGCTCCACCAGGGCCAGGCACACGTCGATTCCCGCCGTGACTCCCGCCGAGGTGAGGATCGGCCCGTCCTGCACGAAGATGGCGTCCGGGGTGACGGTGGTGTCCGGATGACGCCGGGCGAGGTCCGCGGCGTGCTCCCAGTGCGTCGTGGCGCGGCGGCCCCGGAGCAGGCCGGCCGCCGCGAGAGCGAACGCCCCCGTGCAGACCGCCGCCACCCGCTGAGCCCTGCCGGCCAGCAGTCTCACCTGTTCGACGAGGACGGGACGCTCCTCGAGCGTGCCGAGGTCGGCGGGACCGGGAACCACGAGCGTGTCCGCGTGATCCACGCGCGCGGACGGAAGGTCCGCCGATATGCGCAGGCCGGTGGAGGTGGTGACGTCCCGCCCGTCGGGGGTGCAGACCTCGACGGTGTACGCGCGGGCGCCTCCGGAAGCGGTGGCGAAGACCTCCAGCGGCGCGGCGACGTCCATCAGCCGCACCCCGTCGAAGGCGAAGACGATCACCCGGTGCGGGGGGCGATCGGCGAGTCGGTCGTGCATTTCCCCAGGGTACGGCGGGGCTCCGCCCCCTCCTGAGGGCGTGTCCGTATCTGTGGGGTTTCGGTCCCGGAAGACATGGCCGGGGTCTCCGGCCGACCAGCAGGGTGGAGACATGGACCGAGGCCGGACACGGCCTTCCTCTCCAGAGCAGGAGTTCGACCATGAAGGTTCAGGAGCACGCCGTCGCCGGAGTGACCGTCCCGGACACCAGGCTCGCCGCCGAGGCGACCGAGTTCGTACGCGACGCCGCCGGCGACCTGATCTACCACCACTCCCGCCGCGTCTACTGGTTCGGCAGTCTGCAGGGCCGCAACCGGAGGCTGAGCTTCGACCCGGAACTCCTCTACATCGGGGCGATGTTCCACGACCTGGGTCTCGGCGAGGAGTTCCGCGGGAGTGGACGCCGTTTCGAGGTGGACGGCGCCGACGAGGCCCGTCGCTTCCTCCAGACCCGCGGCGTCCCCGAGGACAGCATCCGGCGGGTGTGGACGTCGATCGCGCTGCACACCACGCCCGGCATCCCCGAGTTCATGGAGCCGGAGGTCGCCCTGGTCACCGCCGGCGTGGAGTACGACGTCCTGGGAATCGGCTATGCGGACATCCCCGAGGACAGCCGGGCCGAGATCGTCGCGCTGCATCCGCGACCGCAGTTCAAGCGGCGCATCCTCGAGGCGTTCACCGAGGGCATCGCTCCCAGGGCGGAGACCACCTTCGGAAACGTGAAGGCGGACGTCCTCCAGCACTTCGTTCCCGGGTTCACCCGCGGCGACTTCGTCGAGATCATCAAGAACTCGCCCTGGCCCGAGTGACGACACGGCCCGCGTCGCGGGTCACGAGCCGTCGCGGCCGCAGAGATGGGGCACGCCGCGGAGGACTTCCCGATCGTGGCGGTACTCGTCATCGTCGATCTCTCCGGCGACGAACCTCTGGAAGAGGACGTCCTCGGGAGTCCTCGCCCGGCGGCCTCTGGCCTTGAACCGGAGCGCCGCCCCGACGCCGACGACGACGGCCACCCAGAACAGGACAGTGAGGAGGAGGAAGAGAGCTTCCTCCTCGCCGGTCGCGATTCCGTACAGATACATCTGGCTGTCTCCCCGATCGACGCCCTGGTGTCTTCACACCAGTGGCCGTACCCCCATGTTCATCCGCGCGGCCCGGCACCACCAGGGTGCGTTTTGCCTGGGTGTGGCATTACCTGGGTGCGGCGTTGCCCCCTTTGGGCGCCGTGCCCCGCAAGACGATCTCTGCCCGCGGGGAGCGCTCCGTCAAAGCTTTCCGCACCTCACAGCAATTACCTATTTAGCCCATAGGAATTGAGGGTTACTGTGGACGTGTGGTGGATTCCTCAACTACTCAGGGCCGTCTCCCCGTGGTCGCGATCGTGGGAGGCGGTGCGAGCGGCACCCTCGCCGCGGTGCACCTGCTTCGCCAGGCGGTCTCCTCCCGCACGCCGCTGCGGGTGGTGCTGGTCGACCGGTACGGGCGTCACGGGCTGGGGCAGGCCTACGCGACCGACGACCCCGGTCACCTCCTCAACGCCTGCGCGGACAAGATGAGCGCGATCGCCGACGACCCCGGTCATCTCCTGAGGTGGGCGCGGCGGAACGGACTGGACGTCGCGGGCTCCGACTTCCTGCCCCGCATGGTCTACGGACGCTACCTGCGCGATGTCCTGGCCGCCGCCGAGAGCCAGGCGTCCCACGGCGCCCACGTGACGCGCGTGACCGCGGAGGTCTCCGCCATCACGCGGTCGTTCCCTTCCGGCGCCCCCGTGGTCCACCTGTCCGGTGGCGGGCGGATCGACGCCGACGCCGTCGTCCTGGCCACAGGGAACTCCAGACCGGCGCCCCTGTCCCAGGTGGTGCGGGACGTCCAGGCCCGTTACGTCGGCGATCCCTGGGCGCCGGGCGCGCTCACCGGGATCGGGGACGGGGCTCCGGTCCTGGTGGTGGGAACCGGCCTGACCATGATCGATGTGGCGATCACCGTGACCCGGTCACGGCCGGGCACGAAGGTGTACGCCCTGTCCCGGCACGGCCTGCTCCCCCGGGCGCATCGATGTCCCGCCGGCCCGCCCATCCCGATGTCGATACCCGACGACGCGACGCGGCTCGCCGATCTGCTGGCCGCCGTACGGGCCACCGTCAAGTCAGGCGACGGCGACTGGCACGCGGTGATCGACGGCCTTCGCCCGCATGTCCCCGCATTGTGGGGACGGCTCGGCCTCGACGACCGCCGCCGCTTCCTCGGCCTGGTGGCCCGTTACTGGGAGGTCCACCGGCACCGCATCCCTCCTTCCACCGCCTCCCTCATCGCCCGGCTGCGGATGACGGGCCGCCTGGAGGTCGTCCGCGGCCGCCTCGCCGGGACCACGGCCGCCGACGGCGAGGTGATCGCCCACGTCGACGAGGACGGGACGCCCCGCGACCTCCGCGTCGGATGGGTGGTCAACGGCACGGGCCCCTCCTCCGACGTGACCCGCGATCCCTTCCTGTCCGGCCTCTTCGCCGCCGGTCTCGGCCGGCCGGATCCGCTGGGGCTGGGCCTGGACGCCGACGACGCCGGCGCGGTTCTGGACGCCGGAGGGCGGCCCAGCGAAAGGATCTTCACCCTGGGTCCGACGCTGCGTGGCACCCGGTACGAGACCACGGCGATCCCGGAGATCCGCACGCAGGCCGCCGGCCTGGCTCCCCGCCTCATCACGGCGATCAGGAGCGGGCGGCGCACGGACGCCGGTCAGTGCGCCGCCGTGTCGTTGTCCTTCCGCCATTCGGCTTCCGCGCCCGCGTCATGGGCCGCGGTCCAGCTGGCCAGCACGGCGAGACGCTCCGCGGTCGGGGAGCCGGGCTCGGCCGTGTAGGCGATCAGGGTCTGCTCGTCGTCGTCGGCCAGCGCGAGCCGTTCAAAGGTGAAGACGAGTTCGCCGACGGTCGGGTGGTTGATGCGTTTGAGGCCCTGCGTCTTCTCCCTGACCTCGTGATCCGCCCACAGGGTACGGAACTCCGCGCTCTTGATGCACAGCTCGCCGATCAGCGCGGTGAGCCACTGGTCGCCGGGGTGCCTGGCCGCCTGCAGGCGCAACTCGGCGGCGACGGATTCGGCGTCGGCAGCCCAGTCCGGGAAGAACGTGCGGGACTCCGGGTCGAGGAAGAACTGGCGGGCCCGGTCGCGGGAACGAAGGTCGTCGGTGAGGCCGAACACGGCGACGCCGAGCGTGTTCGCGGTCACGATGACCATCCGGTAGTCGACGACGATCGCGGGTGTGTCGCGCATGCTCTCCAGCAGATGCCGCACACTGCGGCGGATGGGCTGCCTGCCGCGTCCGGTGCCGCGGTGCGGCCGCGCGAGATCGTGCAGGTAGGCGTGCTCCGTGGGGTCCAGGCGCAGCGCCCGGCTGACCGCGTCGAGCACCGCGTCGGACACCTGCCGGCCGCGTCCCTGTTCCAGGCGGATGTAGTAGTCGGTGCTGACGCCGGCCAGTTGGGCGACCTCTTCGCGGCGCAGGCCGGGGACGCGGCGCCTGCCGTAACCGGCGAGACCGACGTCCTGGGGACTGAGGCGGGCGCGCCGCGACCGAAGGAAGTCGCTGAGCTGGGCATTCATCCGTCGAGTCTAGGCGCGATTCCCGCGGCCGGAGTGGTTCTGCCAGGCCTATGTTGAACGTGACCCTGGCTGCCGGCGCCGGCCGGCGGCAGCTTGGGGGACATGAACGAATTCACTCTCGACAAGGTACGGCTCGGCGCCGGCGGCCCGATGGTGGGACGGCAGGGTTTCGGCGCCATGGGCATCAACACCGCCTACTACGGCCGCACCGACGCGTCCGAGGCCCGGGCCACGCTGGAACAGGCCCTCAGCCTCGGGATCACCTTGTTCGACACGGCCGACGCGTACGGCAACGGCGCCAACGAGGAGTTCCTCGCCCCATTCCTCTCCGCTCACCGCGATGACGTGACGATCGCCACCAAGTTCGGCCTGGACAACGAGAAGCCGGGGATCTTCAACGATCCGGCCTACATCCGCGCCGCCGCCGAGCGCAGCCTGCGGCGGCTGGGCGTGGATCACATCGACCTCTACTACATGCACCGGCGCGACGTGAGCGTGCCGATCGAGGAGACCGCCGGCGTCATGGCGGAACTCGTCGCGGTCGGCAAGGTGCTGCATCTGGGCCTCAGCGAGGTCACGGCCGACGAACTGCGGGCGGCGCATTCCATTCACCCGATCGCGGCAGTGCAGTCCGAATGGTCGCTGTTCAGCCGGGACATCGAGACCGGCGTCGTCCCCGCCGCCGCCGCGCTCGGGACCGCGCTGGTGCCGTACTCGCCGCTGGGCCGCGGCGTCCTCACCGGCGCCGTTCCCTCCCTCCAGGGCCTGGAGGCCGGCGACGTCCGCCACGCGATGCCGCGTTTCGCCGGCGGGAACGACCGTGCCAACCACGATCTGCTCGCCCCGCTGCGTGAGATCGCGGCCGCGCACGAGGCGACGCCCGCGCAGATCGCCCTGGCGTGGCTGCACACGCGGCAGGACGTGTTCGGTCTGCCCGTGGTTCCGATCCCCGGCACCCGCAGCCGTGGCCGGGTGATCGAGAACGCGGGCGGCGCGCTCATCACCCTCGCCGCCGACGAACTGGCGCGGCTCGACCCGCTCGCCGCCCAGGTGGCCGGTGACCGGTACGCCGACATGAGCTTCACGTCAGCGGGCCGTGAATGAACACGGCCTAACGGGGCAGCGACCGTTCACACCCGCACGGGCAGACCTGGGCGGGCTGATCCGCCCAGTGCAGAGCGATGAACGGGTCGGAGCAGGACGGGTGGTGCACACGCTCGCGGGTCACCCGGTAGGAC
>Ga0310811_10013611_pt1 | contig 10599 bp, 8 predicted proteins | sample YCmetagenome_FD_207642 | JGI IMG/M metagenome (GOLD analysis project Ga0310811, IMG submission 207642) | Soil microbial communities from experimental microcosm in Duke University, North Carolina, United States - YC | ecosystem: Engineered > Artificial ecosystem > Soil microcosm > Unclassified ... | reverse complement strand
ACATCGTCGAGCAGCTGCGGACCGGCTCGATCCCGACGGGTCACGCGGTGTGGGACAGCGGGCGCGACCCGGGCGGCCCGGCCCCCGAGCCGGGCGAGACGCGCGAGCCCGCGGGAGCGGGAGCGGGCGCGTCGTAGCGGCCCTCGGAACACGCGGCTCCTCCGTGCCTGCCCGCCTCCCGGCGATAGGGATGCGTTTGACCGGCCCCGGCGACACGCAGTCGATAATCGACGGCGTGCGCCTGGGCATCGCACATCACTTCGGCTGGGCCGTGGCCGTCACGGCGTCGGCCGACCACGCGGTCGTCGACCGCCGGCGGATCGCGCTCGTCGAACCCGGCGTGCCGGCGGCGCCGATCCACCGCGCCGGCAAGCCGCTCGACGACGACGGCGCCGCGATGCTCGTGGCGCGGGTGCGAGCGTCGGCCGTCCGGGCGACGTCGGGTGCATTGGACGAGCTCGCGACCGCGGTGCCCGGGCCGATCGTCTCGGTGTCGCTGCGCGCCTGGCCGCTCGACTTCCCCGCAGACATCGCCGTCCAGCGGCGCGTGCCCTACGAGGCGCGCGCCGACTCCGTCATGTACCGCCAGGTGCTGGCCGAGCTCGCCCTCGCACGCGGCTGGGACGTCCACCTCTACGACGCGCGGGACGTCGAGGCGCGGGCGGTCAGCAGGCTGGGTGAGCGGGCCGACGAGATCCTGCTCGGGCCGCGCGCGACGATCGGTCCGCCCTGGGCCAAGGACCACCGCATGGCGCTCGCAGCGACGATCCTGGCGAGCGAGGAGATCTCGCCCATCGCCTCCACGCCCGTGACCGCGACACCCCGATAACCGGTAAATCGCCTGCAATCGGTCCACATCCGGCGCTGTGCGAGTAACGTCACACAAAGCCCCGCGGGGCCGCGCACCCGTGGGATGCTGCGCTCAGGAGTAGAGCCACAGAGGGAGCAACGATGCCGGGAGGACCCGACGGGATCGGCCTCGCCGAGGTGCTGGAGCAACTGCGCGCCGAGCTGGCGTCGGCGCAGGCCGCCGCCGCCGAGAAGGACATCAGCTTCCCGATCGAGACGCTGACCGTCGAGCTGAAGGTCGGCGTGACGCGCACCGCCGAGGGCAAGGCGGGATTCCGCGTGCCGCTCGTCGGCGCCGAGCTCGGCGGCTCGGCCGGCATGGGACGCGACACGCTGCAGACCGTGACGCTCGTGCTCGGGGCGCCGATCGACCGTCACGGCGTCCCGGTGAAGGTCGCCCAGGCCTCCGACGAGCGCAAGGGGTAGCGAGGCGGCGATCGGCATGTCGGTGGCCCTCGGCGAGCGCGTGGTGGAGGTCGTGGCCGACCTCGGCGTGCAGTGCAGCCCGCGGTGGCGCTACGGCTCCGGCCTGCGGGTCGGCGGACGGACCGTGCTCACGGCGGCGCATGTCGTGGACGGCGCCGCGGCGGTGACCGTCCGCGGACCCGACAAGCGCGACCGCGCGGTCACGTTGCAGGCGTCGTGGACCGGTGACGTCGACCTCCTCGACCTCGCGCTGCTCGACGTGCCGGAGGTGGAGGTGCTGCCGCACGTCCCGATCGCCGTCGTGGACCGCGACACGTCGTCCGGCGCGCTCGTCGAGGGCTGCTGGGCGGTCGGGTATCCGGCGTTTCAGGAGGACGAGCGCGAGGGGCGCGGCCTCGTGCGCGAGACGGCCCACGTCGCCGGGTACATCCCGCCACTGAGCGGCCTGGTCGGCGGGATGATCTCCCTCCAGGTGACCCAGAGCCCGCGCGAGCTGCCGGCGCAGGGCACGCTCGGCGAGTCGCAGTGGTCGGGGATGTCGGGCGCCGCGGTGTTCGCCGGCGACGCGGTGGTCGGGGTCGTCGCCGAGCACGCCGCGCGCCGCGGCGCGTCGGACATCACCGTCACCCCGCTGCAGTTCCTCAGCGAGCCGTCCAGCGCCCCGCCGAACGCCGAGCAGTGGTGGCAGCGCCTCGGCGTCAGCGACCCCGCGCGCCTCACGCGGCTGCCCGCGGCGCGGCCGCAGCCCGACTACCACGCGACGCTGGCCGCGAACGACGTCGCCAACAGCGTCATCCCGTTCGACCTGCAATCGCCGACGCGCGGGTTCGTCGGGCGCGACGCGGTGCTCGCCGAGCTCGATCGCTTCGCGGCGACCAACCCGGGCGGCTACTTCGAGATCGTCGGGGAGGCCGGCCTCGGCAAGACGGCCCTGGCCGCCGAGATCGCCCAGCGCCGCGACGCGATCGCGTTCCTCACCAGCGCGAGCGGCGGGACGCAGCACGCGGCCCAGTTCCTCAAGCACGTCAGCGCCGAGCTGCTCATCCGCTACGAGCTCGACCTCCAGGCGCTGCCGACCGGCGTGGCCGACAGCCCCGCCGTGCTCACGCAGTTCATGCGCCTTGCCGTGGAGCGCTCCCGCGATCCGGTGTGGATCGTCGTCGACGCACTCGACGAGGCCGACACCGCCGCCCCGGGAGCCAATCCGCTGCTGCTGCCGCCCCACCTCCCGGACGGTGTGTTCGTCGTCGTCACGCGGCGCGCCGGCGCGCTGCTCGTCGGGCCCGGGACCGCGATCCAGCGCTACGAGCTCGCCCACGATGCCCCCGACCAGATCGCCGACGTCGGCGCGTTCGTGCGCAGCCAGGTCGCCGCCGACAAGCGCCTCGCCGCCGCGCTGGACGCCTCCGACATCTCGGTCTCCGAGCTCGTCGCGGCGCTCACCCACGACGGCGCCGACGGGAACTTCATGTACGTGAGCTTCATGCTCGCCGAGGTCGCCGCGTCGGAGCCGGGGCGCGTCGACCTCACGCGCTTCCCGCCGGGGCTCACCGGCTACTACGACCAGTTCTGGGCGCGGATGGCCGCGGCCCAGGAGGACTGGCAGACCTGGGAGCAGCTCTTCCAGCCGGTGCTCGATCGCCTCGCGGTGGCGGTCGACGCCGTCTCGGAGGCCTGGCTTGCCTCCCAGGTCGGCCGCTCGGAGGGCGAGATCCGTGCTCGCGTGCTCCAGCCCTGGGAACGCGTCCTGTGCCAGAGCGACGATCGCGGGCCGCACGCGTGGCGCGTGACGCACCGCACCTTCGCCGAATATCTCGTCGACTCCGGCAAGGTCGACCGGGCCCGCGCGCACCGGGCGGTCGCCGACGCGTACGTCGAGCGCCTGCGCGGGCGCTATGACGAGTGGGACGACTACGGGCTGCGCTACGCGGCGAGCCACCTCGCCGAGGCCGTCGAGGGCGCGAAGGGCGCCGACCGCGACGCGCTGCTCACCGAGCTCGCGCGCCTCGTCGTCGACGACGACCTCCTGCGCCTGCAGCTCGACGCCGGCGGGCTGGCGCAGGTCGAAGACGACTTCCGGCGGGCCGGCTCGCTGCTTGCGAGCGCGGCGATGCCCGGCGCCGGGCTGCTGCTCGTCCCGATCGCGCTGACGACGCTGCGCCTCCGGGGCGAGCTCGTCGCGCCGGGCGCGATGTTCGACGCCGCCGGCCGCGGTGACATCGTCGGCGCCCGGCAGATCCTCGACCTGTTCGCCGACGACCTCGACTTCGACTGGCACGCCGCGCTGACGATCGGCATCGCCTGGTTCGCGCGCGCCGCCGCGCCAGCCGCGGCGGCGGCGTTGTACGCCGGCGCGTGCGAGGAGGTCGCCGGCAGCCCGCAGCATTCGCGCGTCCTCACCCTGCTGATCGAGCGGATGGACGGCTCGCACGATGCGGGTGCGCCGCAGGCGCTGCCGCTCCCGGAGCCGGCGACCGAGGCGGAGGCCGAGGCGATGATCGACGGGCTCGCGGGCTCGGGCCCGCAGCAGCTGCACCTGCGCGACGGCCCGTCGACGCAGACCAGCGGCTACACATCGGCCCTCGACGCACCGCGGCTCGTCGCGCTCGCGATCGCGGACCCGCAGGTGGGCGACCCGTTGTTCGAGCGCTACGTCGATCTCCACGGGTCCTATCGCTACGTGCAGTACCGCAGCGGGTCGCTCTGGCGCCTGTTGCCGGCCGTCATCGCCCATCCCGATCCCGTCTGGGTGGGCCGGATGCTGCGCCGGATCGTCAGCGCGCTGCTGGCACCGGTCCGGGGCGAGTTCCTCGAGGGCATCGAGATCGCCGCGCTGTCGCTCGAGGCCCGGTCCGGCAGCGCGACGGCGCCGGCCGCCCTGGACGCGCGACGGGCGAAGGCGCTGAAGCGGGCCGCGAAGCTGCCCAAGGGCTCCGGCACGCGATCCTCGGGCCGGCGCCGGGCCGGTGACCTCTGGGCGCTGCATCGCCGCCGGCTGACGGCGCACGCGGAGGCCTGCGCGCATCTCGCGGACGAGCGGCCCGCGGCGATCGCCATGGTCATGGCCGCCAACCGCATCGTCGGGGGATTCGCGGGCTTCACCGCCCCCGCGCATCTGACGCTCGCCGAGGCGGCAGCGATCGTCGGCGCCGTCGAGGAGCCGACCGACGCGGTGCGCAGGGGACTGGACTGCGCCCGGCGCGCGGCCCACAACATCCGCGACCCGGTCAACTGCGCGCGCGTGACCGCGCGGGTCGCGGCGATGCGGACACGCTGGTGGCCCGGGCCGACGCTCGCAGAGCTGCCCGACGTCGTCGCGCGGCTCGAGCGCGACCCGGCCGCCGTCGAGTTCTCGGCGCTGCACATCGTCGGCGAGGACTTCGCGGGCCGCGACGTGGACGACCTGCCGGCCGGGGTGTGCGCGGCCGCGACGCTCGCCGAGCTCGCCGAGATCTTCGTCCGCCCCCGCGCGGAGTTCCTGCAGATCAACGACGGCTACGAGCCGACCGAGCCGCTCGCGAAGGGCACCGTCGTCAACGTCCCCGACCCGCGCTTCCCCGCGCTGATCGCCGCGCGCCTGGCGGCCACCGCGCTGGCCGCGCGCTGCGAGCCGACGACCAACGGCGGCAGCAGCTCAGCCGCGACGGCGGAGCGGCTCATCCGCCGCCTCGTCCCGATCGCTGCTCGCGACGCGACGGCGCTGAGCACGACGGTGTCGCGCCTGCTGCTGGCGACGGAGAGCGAGGCCGCCGAGCTGACCGACGAGCTGCAGGACCTCGGGCCGCATCTGCGCGCGCGCGTCACCGACGATCCGCTGGCCGCGCCGGTCAGAGCCTGACGGCCTCGCGGCGCCGCGCTCGGCGCGCGAGGTGTGGCGATGCAGACCCTGGGGGACCGCGGGATCGCACTGCGCGGGTCCAGGGTGCAGGTATGCCCACATTCCGCCCCGCACTCCTCACCGCCGCCATCGCCGCCGCGGCCTTCGTCCCCGTGGTCGCCGCGCAGGCCGCCCCGACCGCGTCGGCCGCGCAGGACGCCGCGGCGCTCGTCGGATCCGTGCTCGCCGTCCCGGCCACCGAGGCGGCGAACGCCGACTCGAAGGTCGCCTTCGCGAGCAAGCCGATCCTCGTCAAGACCAGCGGGGGCGCCTATGTCGAGTACGTGCTCAACCGCGACGCGACGAAGCACGCGATCACGATCGGCGGCCACAAGGCCCGCTTCTACGTCGACCGGCACGCCGGCAGCGGGCACTACCGCGGCTTCGTCGAGGTCCCGCGCATGGTGGCCGGCAGGACGTATACCGTGAAGATCGTCGTCACCCGCCCGGGCAAGGACATCGTCCGCGTCGACCGCCTCGTCCTGCGCTCGCGTCACCCCGTGACGGCCGCCGTCGCGGGCTGACGTAGCGCGGTTTCGACCTCGACAGGGCGGGCACACCCGTGTGCCCGCCCGAGCACGCCACCGGCTGCGCGGGCCGCGGCGTTTCCGGGGCGAGATCGACGTACTGCTTCGGCCGCGCGATTCTCGTCGCTGCGCCGTTCGCGCCGCTGACGACGGGCGTCAGTCGTCGAACTCCTCGATCACGCGATCCAGCAGCGCGAGTGACGGGCGCCACTCCACGCGCGCCGCCGATGCCCGGACGGCCGGCAGATCGAGCAGTCCGCGTTCGCGGGCGGAGCGAAAGAACCCGCGCAGCTCGTCGATGGACGCGTCGTCGGCGAGGTCGACGAGCGTCCGCGCCACGCTGGTCACCGGGATGCCGTCGACGACGGTCACGTCGTCGGGATGCAGGGATGGAACGCGGTGGATGACGACCCCGTCGAGCGTGCCGACGTCGCGCGGATCAGCGGCCGATCCCGGAATCGTGATGTGTATGGGTTGGTCGTAGCTCATGACCGCGATCGTCGCCGGGATATTGCGGCGAGACAACACCGATGTGTGACAAAAGCGCGGCAGAACTCACCGCGCTTTGCGCGGTCACGCTGAGCTAGTCCGCCTCGTCGAGCGCCGCGGGGCGGCCGGCGAGCAGCATCGCCGAGCCCGTCGCGACCGCCACGACCTTGCCGTCGGCGTTCAGCACGTCGGCCTCGGCGATCGCGATCGTGCGCCCGGCATGCCGGACGCGACCCTCGGCGCGCAGCTCGCGACCGTCGGGCTGCACCGGGCGCAGGAAGTTGACCTTCAGGTCGACCGCCGCGACGGCCGTGCCGGGCGGCGCGGTCGTCTGGATCGCGGACACGAGCGCGCTGTCGGCGAGCATCGCGATCGTGCCGCCCTCGACCGTCCCCAGCGGACTGCACAGCCACTCGTGACACGGCAGCGCGAAGACGGCCTCGCCACGGGTCGCGTCGAGCGGCCGCAGCCCGGTGAGGTGGTGGATCGGCGGGCCCGGAAGCTCTCCGGCGATCTGCGCGTGCAGCACCTCGAGCCCGCTGCGCTGCTCCCAGACGTCCTGCCCGAGGACCTCGCCGAGCGCCGGGCGCTCCCAGGGATCGGGCGACGCTGCGCGCGGCCCGGGCTCCCCGTCGCCGGCGGGTGCCGCCACGGCCGCGTCGCTCGCGGCGGCGGGCACGCCGCGCAGCGGGCGGACGAAGCACAGCGAGCTGCCGTCGGCGAGCAGGCGCCCCCCGGCGTCGACGATCTGCACGCCCGACAGCGCCAGCGAGCGGCCGGCGTGGATGAGCCGCCCGCGCGCGACGAGCGTCCCGCCGGCGCGTGCCGGACGCAGCAGCCGCAGTGACAGCTCGGACGTCGCATAACCCGTCGCCGCCGGCAGCGCGGTCTGCACCGCGCAGCCGAGCGGGCCGTCGGCGAGGATCGCGAGCGTCCCGATCGAGATGATGCCCTGCGGGCTCAGCAGCCAGCGCGTCGCCGGCATCGTGAACGTCGCGCCGTCGCGGCCCACCTCGGTGAGCGCCATGCCGACGAGATGCCCGATCGGCGGCGGGGGCGCCGCGCCGTCCCGCAGCGCGCGCAGCTGCTCGGCGCCGGACACCGCGGCGAACAGCGCCGGGTCGGGGTAGCCGCCGCGGACGGGCTCCTGCCATGGCGCGGTGTGCGGCATGCGCTCGGCAACTCTATGCGCGTCACCCGCTGCGCTCGCTCGCGCCGGGCGTCGCCGTCGCGTCCCCGCGACTGACCCCATCCCGCCCCTGTGCGTATGGACGGCGAGCAGGTGACGGGCGTCTCGTACGCTGGACGGGATGTCGAACCGCACGTACCGGCCGTCCTCCCTGCGCCGGCAGGCTTTTCCCTGCGTGCTCTGCGGCCAGGCCGAAGGGCGGCGCTGCGCGAGCAGCCGCGGATGGAGCATCGTGCGCTGCGGGCGCTGCGGGCTGCGCCGGACCTGGCCCGCGCCCGACCCGCGCCTGCTCGCCGACCTGCACGACGACGACGCCTACTACGACGACCGCTGGATGGGCACGGCCAACACCGCGGCATGGGCCGAGCGGGCGGACGAGGTCGTCGCGCTCGTCGGGTCCGGGCAGGCGCCCGTCCTGGACTTCGGTGCGGGCGACGGCGGGCTCGTCGCGGCGCTGCGGGCTGCGGGCGTCGAGGCCGAAGGCGTCGAAGCATCGGAGGCCGGCCGCCGCCTCGCCGGCAGCCGCGGCGTCGTCCTGCACCCGGAGATCCCATCGGACACCGACGGACGCTTCGGCGCCGTCACGATGCTCCACGTCCTCGAGCACCTCCCCGATCCCGTCGCCACGCTGACGGCGCTGCGGCGGACGCTGCGGCCCGGCGGGCGCCTGCTCGTCGAGGTGCCCAACGCCGGGAGCGTCGACGCGCTGTGGCCGCCGGTGCGGCCGCTGGTCCTCGACCTGCCGCTGCACCTGCATCACTTCACGCCCGCGACGCTCACGGCCGTCGTCGCGCGGGCCGGATTCGAGCCGCTCGACGTCCGTCGCTTCAATCCCCTGGCACTCGAGTGGGCGCTGGCGCGCCGACACGTCGCCGCGCCGCGCGGCGCGGGAGCCCCCGCCACGACGACGGCGGTGACCACGCCGCCGAGCCGGGCGCCCGCCGCCGCGCTCTGGCACCGCGCGCTGCCGCACGTCCGCCGGATCGTCCCGGGCCTGAAGCTGCAACTCGTCGCTCGCGCCTGATGCGCGCGCGCGGGCTGGCCGGCGCCAGCATCTCGCTCGGCGCGGTGACGATCTGGCTCGCCGCCCTGGGCCTCGTCACGACGCCGTACCTCATCCACCATCTCGGCGCCTCGCTCTACGGCGTCTTCGCGCTGCTGACCATCATGTCGGCGTATCTCTCCAACCTGGAGCTCGGGTTCGGGCACGCCACCGTCCGCTTCCTGGCGCGGGCCCGGGCGCGCGAGGACCTCGCCGAGGAGCGCGCGGTCATCGAGACGTCGTTCTCCGTCTTCCTCGCCGCCTCGCTGCTCGCGACCGCCGCCGCCCTGTTCGGCTCGCGCTTCATCGCCGACACGTTCATCAACGGGGCCCAGGCGCAGGACCACGTCGTGCTCGACAGCGTGCGCCTCGGCGCGCTGATCCTGTTCGCATCGCTGCTCGGGTCGTTCGCGTCGGCGGCGCTGTCGGCGCTCGGCCGGCTGCAGTTCCTCGTCGCCGTCCGCCTCGTCTTCGGCACGCTCGCCTCGGTCGTGGCGGTCGCGGTCGTCGCCGCCGGAGGCGGGCTGCGCGGCGTCCTGCTCGCGCAGGTCGTGATCACCGCCGCGCTCTGCGCCGCGCAGCTCGTCGCGTTGCGCGGGGCGACGCATGCCCGCCTGCGGCCGCGGCTGCACGGGGCGACGTTCAAGACGATGGGCCGCTTCGGGGCATCGATCCTCGTCGCCGGCCTCTTCTACCAGGCCCTCATGCAGGGGCCCCCGACGATCCTCGCCGGCCACTCGACGACCGATCAGGTCGCGGCCTTCGCGGTCCCGAGCGTCATCCTCCAGCAGCTCATCGTCCTCACGACCGTGACGAGCCTCGGCTTCCTGCCGTTCGCGAGTGCCGAGTCGGCCGCCGCCGATCCCGGCCGCCTCGTCGCCCTGTTCCTCGCGAACCTCCGGATGACGGTCCTCGCCATCGGGCCGATCGTCGCGTACCTCGTGATCTGGGGCCATCCGCTGATCGCGACGTGGATCGACCGCGGGTTCGCCGACGACGCGATCGGCCCGCTGCGCTTCCTCGCGGTCGCCGCGGCGCTCGTGGCCCTCAGCGCCCCCGCCGCCGACGTCGCGCGCGGCCTGAACCGCCCTTCGTGGACCGTCGCGTACACCGGCGCGGCGGCCGCGATCAGCGTCGTGGCCGGACTCGTGCTCGTCGGACCGTACGGGGCGACCGGTGTCGCGGCGGCGCTCTGCCTCGCGCTCGCCCTCGCGACGCTGCCGTTCGGGGTCGTCGTCGCGCGGCGCCTGCTCGGACTCGGCGTCGCCGACCTGGCGCGCGCACTCGCGGCCCCCGTGCTGGCCGTGGGCGTCGCGAGCGCGGTCTTCGGCGCGGGGCGGCTGCTGACCGGAGGCGTCGGTGGAGCGATCGCCGCGGGCGCGATCGGCGTGCTCGTCTACGGCGCCGTCATCGTCCGCGGAGTCCTCGACGACCGCGAACGCGCGGTCCTCGGCGGGCTGCTGCCCGCGCGGATCGGCGGCGGCCGCGGCGGCCCGCCCCAACCGACGGCGATCGTGCCGTCAGAGAGCGCGGACTAGACCATGTGCGGGATCGCCGGCGTGCTGCACCCCGACGGTCGCCCCGTCGACCGGGCGATGCTCCAGCGCATGGGCGACGCGATCGCCCACCGCGGTCCCGACGGCGAGGGGTTCCACGTCGTCGACGGCGGACCGTCGGTCGGCCTCGTCAGCCGGCGCCTGGCGGTCATCGACGTGCCCGGCGGCGCACAGCCGATGACGACCGAGGACGACGCGTTCACGATCGTCTACAACGGCGAGATCTTCAACGCGGCCGAGCTGCGCCGCGAGCTGGAGTCGGCGGGGCACCGGTTCCGCACGCGCTGCGACACGGAGGTCGTCCTGCGCGGCTACGCGACCTGGGGCGCCGACGTCGTGCAGCACCTCAACGGCATGTGGGCACTCGCGATCTGGGACGCGCCGGCGCGGCGGCTGTTCCTCGCCCGCGACCGCCTCGGCGTCAAGCCGCTCGTCTACGCCCAGACCCCGCACGGGCTCGTCTTCGGCTCCGAGATCAAGGCGCTCCTCGCCTCCGGGCTCGTCGAGCGCCGCCTGGACCCGCAGGCGCTCCCGCACTACCTCTCCTCCTTCGCGGTCCCCGAGCCCTACTCGCTCGTCGCCGGCGTGCGGCGCCTGCGCGCCGGCCACGTGCTGCTCGCCGACGCCGACGGCGCGCGCGAGCA
>Ga0310811_10013610_pt1 | contig 10600 bp, 6 predicted proteins | sample YCmetagenome_FD_207642 | JGI IMG/M metagenome (GOLD analysis project Ga0310811, IMG submission 207642) | Soil microbial communities from experimental microcosm in Duke University, North Carolina, United States - YC | ecosystem: Engineered > Artificial ecosystem > Soil microcosm > Unclassified ... | reverse complement strand
GAACTTCCGGTGTTGTTCTTCGAAGACGGATCGGTGCTGCGAGACCTGGAGCCACGCCGGGTCGCCGAGCGCCTTGGGAAATCGCTGTCGGCGACGCACGATGTGTACGACCTGATGATTGTCGGCGCCGGTCCGGCAGGTCTCGCGGCCGCGGTCTACGGCGCGTCGGAGGGACTGCGCACGCTGATGCTCGATCGGCACGCGCCCGGCGGGCAGGCAGGCATGAGTTCCCGGATCGAGAACTATCTCGGATTTCCGTCAGGCATCAGCGGCAGCGAGCTGACCCGGCGCGCGCTGGCGCAGGCGCAACGCCTGGGTGCCGAGTCGGTGGCGCCGCTCGAGGTGACCGGCGTGTCGATCGACGGCGGGTACAAGCATGTCAGGCTGTCGGACGGTCGCGAGCTGGTGACGCGAACGTTGTTGGCCGCGACCGGCATGACCTACCGCGAGCATCCCGCTCCGGGGATCGCCGAGCGTACGGGCGCGGGCGTGTACTACGGGGCCGCGACCACCGAGGGACCTGCCTTCAAGGGCCGCCGCGTCGTCGTCGTCGGCGGCGGAAATTCGGCCGGACAGGGTGCGATCTATCTGTCACGCTACGCGGAGGACGTGCAGATTGTCGTCCGGCGTGAAGATCTCCGCGCCACGATGTCGCACTATCTCATCGATCAGATCGAGAAGACAGCCAACGTCCGGTTGCGCGCGCGTACGGAGATCGACCGCGTCGAAGGCGACGGACACGTCGAACGGGTGTATTTCAAATCAGACACCGGAACATGTCAGGCCGAGGAAGCCGACGCGCTGTTCGTCTTCATCGGCACGCGGCCGCGCAGCGAGTGGCTGCCGCCTGAGGTCGTGCTCGACGGCAAAGGGTTCGTCGTCACCGGCAGGGATCTGATGGCCTGCGACACGTTCACTCGCGTGTGGAAGGAACGGCGCGAGCCGCTGATGCTCGAGTCCAGCGTGCCCGGATTGTTCGCTGCCGGAGATATCCGGGCGGGGGCGATGAACCGCGTGGCCTCAGCGTGCGGCGAGGGAGCGATGGTCGTTCGCCTCGCGCACGAATACCTTGCGTTGAGCTGATCGCGCTCCCGTCAGTTCGTCGCCACTCTCGGCGTGACGCGGAACAGCGCGCCGGGATTGGCGTCCTCGAGCATCCAGACCGCACCGTCCGGTGCGACTTCCACGTCGCGGATGCGGTGACCGACATCCCAGCGTTCGGCCGGTTTGGCGCCGCCCTTGCCGTCGAACGTGATGCGATTCAGCGTTTGCGTCGCCATCCCGCCCATCAGCGCCGACCCGCGCCACTGAGGGAACATCGCGCCGTTGTAGAAAGTGAGGCTGCCCGGCGCGATGATCGGCGTCCAGTAGATCACCGGCTTCGCCAGATCGGGACGTGTATCCGGGCTTGGAATGGGTGTGCCGTTGTAATTGACGGCGTACGCCACGAGCGGCCAACCGTAGTTCTTGCCGGGCTCGATCAGGTTCAGTTCGTCGCCGCCCCTCGGCCCATGCTCCACTTCCCACAGCCGGCCGTCGGGCGCGAACGCCAGCCCGTAGGGCGTTCGATGACCGCTGGTCCACGTCTCCGACGGCACCAGATTCGGTCCTGGGAACGTGTAGGTCTTGACCACGGGCGCGGTTTTCGCCAGTTCAGTATCGCGAGGCGGATCGATCAAGGGAACACTCGCCGCACCCGTCTTTCCGGCCATCGGGTTGCCCGGCGCGGGTTTGCCGTCGAGTGTCAGCCGCAGGATCTTCCCGAGCGCCTGATTCGGGTCCTGGGCTGGCGTCATCCGCTGGCGTTCGCCCACCGTCAGGAACAGATACTGACCGTCGGGCGAAAAGGCGATCTGCGCGCCGAATTGTCCGCCTCGCCCTTTCGGCATCTCACGCCACAACACCTGCAGTCCTTCGAGGCTCGTCTTCGTGTCGCTCACAACAAGCCGTGCGCGTGCGAGCGCCAGGCTCGATCCGCCGTCGCCCGGCTCCGAATAGGTGAGATAGACGCTCTGGTCGGTGGCGTAATGCGGCGAAATGAACACGCCGAGCATGCCGCCTTGCCCCTGGTACAGGACCTCGGGAACGTTGGCGACCGGGGTTTTTTCGCCCTTCTGGGTGACGAGCCAGATTGGGCCGACCTTTTCTGTAATCAGCATGCGTCCGTCAGGCAGGAACGCAATGCGCCAGGGGAGCTTGAATGTCGCCACCGGTGTCATCGTGAACGGCAGGTTCGGCTCGGCCTTCATCTCCCCGGCGTTGATTTGGGCCCGCACCGTGGCGACGGCGAGAGTGAGCAGCAGTGCCGTTTTCACAAACGTCTTCATGAGTTCTCCCCTTCGTCCCACTGTCCCAGACGACCAAGAATAACCGGTTTTTCCCTTGTGCCGGGTCGCGGGCGGCTCTACACTCGCCCGTTCCCGCGGTGATGCTCAGCCGCGTCGCCGCTTCTTCTCTCTTCTTCGGAAGCACTTTCATCAGGAAGGTGCTTGAACAGCGCGGTGATAGCCATGACGACATTCACGTGGAAACTGAGTGCGGGCCTGGTCATTGCGGGAGCAGCCGGCGCCCTGGCCCTCGGCGTCGCACAGCGCGCGCCGGGGTCGTCAGGCTGGTCGGCCAGCAACTACGATCAACGCGCCAACCGCTACAGCCCGCTGACCCAGATCACCCCGGCAAATGTTGGTACGCTGCAGCGAGCCTGGAGCATCCATCTCAAGCCCGCCGGCTACTCCGGCAAGCTGCTCACCGACGAAGCCATTCCTCTCGTGATCGGCAACACGATGTATGTCGGGTCGCCATACGGCGCGGTGATCGCGCTCGATGCGACCTCCGGCGCGGAGAAGTGGAGATTCCAGCTGCCCAACAACGACATCCCCGCCAAGCGCGGCATCGCCTACTGGCCGGGAGGGAGCGGCCGTGCCGCGTCGATCGTGTTCGGGTCGAACGCCGGGGCGCTCTACTCTATCGACGCGGCGACCGGCCGACTCAATGACTGGTTCGGCGACAAGGGCATCGTCGACACGAAGACGCCGGAAGTGATGCAGACCGGCGTGAACGTGGCGTATTCGCATCTCTCGTCTCCGACGATCTTCAAGAACCTGATCATCACCGACGCTGGAACAGGCGAAGGACCAGGCGGCTCGCACGGCGGCTCAGGCCCCGCCGGCGACACACGCGCGTGGGACGCCACGACAGGCAAGCTGGTGTGGACGTTCCACACCGTGCCGCGTCCGGGCGAATTCGGGTACGACTCGTGGGGCGAAGGGAGCGCGACGAACCGGTCCGGCGTCAACGTGTGGGGCTACATGTCACTCGATGCCGAGCGCGGCATTCTCTACATGCCGCTCGGCGCACCGAACAACGATCGCGTCGGCATCGATCGTCCCGGCAACAATCTTTTCTCCTCGTCCGTGGTCGCGGTTGATGCGAACACCGGCAAATATCTGTGGCATTTCCAACTCGTGCACCACGACGTGTGGGATTACGACGCGCAGTCGGCCCCGCTCGTCGTCGATCTGCAGCGGGGAAGCGAGACGATTCCCGCGCTTCTCGTCGTCAACAAGAGCGGACTGTTGTTCACGCTGAACCGCGTCACCGGCAAGCCGATCTTCGACGTCGTCGAGCGGCCGGTCCCGCCGAGTGACGTGCCTGGGGAGCAGGTGTCCCCGACGCAGCCATTCCCGGTGAAGCCGGAGCCGCTGACGCAGATGACGCTGTCGCGCGACAACCTGTACAAAGGCGAGCCGCAGCATCAGTCGTACTGCGAGCACATGGTCGACGACAACAACATCAAGCTCGGTGGTCCCTACATGCCGATTGCGCGCGACCGCTACAGCATGTCGCCTCCGGGCCCGCAGGGTGGCATCAACTTCTGGGGACCCGCGTACGATCCGAAGCTGCATCTGTTCGTCTCGAACACGACGAACCTCTTTCAGCCGATGCGGCTGGTCCAGCAACCCGATGGGAGCTGGATCAATTCCGGGCCGCTCGCGGGTCTTCGTCGCTTCGGCGATGCCGATCGACATCTGCCGTGCGGCCCGACGCCGTGGGGCGAGCTGGTGGCTGTCAACATGGACACCGGCGACATCGCGTACCGAAAGACGCTCGGAGTCTCGGACATGCTGCCGCAGGGGCTCCAGAACACAGGTCGCCCGAGCACCGGCGGTGTGATCCTCACGGCGAGCGGGCTCACCTTCGTCGGGGGCACGGACGATTTCAGGTTCCGCGCGTTCGCGACCGCATCGGGCGAGCAGTTGTGGGAGATCAAGCTGCCGTCCTCGATCGAGGCGACGCCAATCACGTACATGGGCGCGGACGGTCGACAGTTCGTGACGGTCGTGGCGACCGGTGGCAGCCTGACCGGCTCGGACGTCACCAACGACGAGATCATCACGTTCGCGCTGCCGAAGCAGTAAAGGCACAGCATGCCGCGACAGCCGAATCGCCGCATCCAAATTCTGGTGCTCGGTACCGCGTCGGCCGCCCTGCTGGCCGCGGCGTCGATGCGATCGTTGAGTGCGCAGCAGGGCCAGCGGCCGGCACCACCGCAGGGCTACATCACCGGTGTTGTGCGCAGCGACAGCGGTGCACAAGCCGGCGTGTGGGTGATTGCCGAGACGACGGACCTGCCGACGCCGTTCACGAAAATCGTCGTCACCGACGATCGCGGACGCTTCATGCTGCCGGAATTGCCGGCGGCCAACTACAGCGTCTGGGTGCGCGGCTACGGGCTCGTCGACTCGCCGAAGGTTCAGATGAAACCGGGGCCAACGTCGGTGACCCTGACCGCCACGACTGCGCACACGCCGCAGGAAGCGGCGAAGGTGTACCCCGGTAACTACTGGCTGTCGCTGATGGAGCCGCCGGCGGCGAAGGAGTTCCCGGGCACCGGTAGCAACGGCCTCGGCCCCGCGATGTTGACGCAGAACCACTGGATCAACTCGCTCAAGTCCGACTGCAACTTCTGCCACCAGCTTGGCAATCAGCTCACCCGCAGCGTCGATCACATCTTCAAGGCAAAACCCGAACTGAAGTCGCACGAGGAAGCGTGGGAGTGGCGGCTCGGGACCGGCGTGCGCGGTACGGCAATGTACTCGGTGCTGACCAATCAAGGGAAGACACGGCCCCTGCGCACCTTTGCGGACTGGACGCGGCGCGTCGCGAACGGCGACGTTCCGCCGGCACCGCCGCGACCAGCCGGGCTGGAGCGCAACGTCGTCGTGACGCTGTGGGACTGGGGCACGGACCACTCGTTCATGCACGACGAGATCGCCACCGACAAACGTCATCCCACCGTCAACGCGTACGGACCCATCTACGCGGTGTCGGCCGGCCACGGAACACTCGTCATCCTCGACCCGCTGACGAACCGCACCGAAGAGATCGAGATCCCGACGCGCGCGCCACGGGCCGAGGTACCCTCACGCTTCCCGAAACCCAATCGGCCGTCGCTCTGGTGGGGTGACACGCATCTTTGGGCCAATCCACCGTACAACCCCGCCGATCCACACAACCCGATGCTCGACAGCAAGGGCCGCGTGTGGATTACGTCGAAGATTCGCCCGAATCAGGATCCGTCGTGGTGCAGCGATCCGGCGAACAAGTACGCCGCCTGGTACCCGCTGCGCAACAGCGGACGGCAGGCGTCCTTCTACGATCCGAAGACGAAACAGTTCACGCTCATCGATACGTGCTATTCGACGCACCACCTGCAATTCGACAACGACGCAGATGAGACCGTCTACTTCAACGAACTGACCGGTCCGATCTTCGGCTGGATCGACACGAAGATTTTCGACGAGACGAAGGACGAGCGGAAAGCGGTCGGCTGGTGCGGCCAGGTGGTCGATACCAACGGCGACGGCAGGATCACGCGTCCGTGGAACCGCGTGGCCGGCGGCGGTCCGTCGGTTCTGTATCAGGGCGATACCGCCAGCGGCGGCACCGCCCCGGAGGGGCGCGGCGGCGGCCGGCTCGATCCGGCACTCGATACCGAGGTCGATTTCAACCTCTACTCGGCCGTGCCGAGTCCAGTCGACGACTCGATTTGGGGCGTATCCGAACGCTTCCCGGGCTATCTGGTGCGCGTCGATCGAGGCCGCAATCCGCCCGAGAGCTGCCGTGCCGAAGTGTTCCGTGTTCCCGAACCCGGATTCGATCCACGCGGCGTCGACGTCGACACCACCGGCGTGGTGTGGACGGCGCTCGCGGCCAGCAGCCATCTGGCGAGCTTCGATCGGCGGAAGTGCAAGGGCACCGTCGGCCGCACGATCGACGGCAGCGAGTGCCGGGAAGGCTGGACGCTGTATCAGACGAACGGTCCGAGGTTGAAAGGGACCGAGATCCCCGCCGACTTCCACTACTTCAACTGGGTGGATCAACACAACATCCTTGGACTGGGCGCGAACAAGCCGTTGGCAACGGGATCGAATTCCGATTCTCTGCTGGTCCTCGATCCGCAGACACGCGAATGGATCACGATGCGAGTGCCCTATCCGCTCGGGTTCTACTCACGCGGCATGGACGGCCGCATTGATGATCCGAACGCCGGCTGGAAGGGGCGCGCCCTCTACGCGAACTACGGAACGCACTTCGTGTGGCACATCGAAGGTGGAAAGGGCACCAAGGGCAAGCTGGTCAAGTTCCAGCTTCGTCCCGATCCGCTGGCGCGATGAGTTCGTTGCCGATGCGACGATCAATCTGCTCTATGGAGACACGCATATGACACGTGCACTCGCTGCGACACTCGTCGGCGTATTCGCCCTCGTCTGCTCGTCGCTCGCGCAGACCGGCGGCGGTCGTCTGCAGATTGCCTGGATCGATGTCGAGGGCGGCGCTTCTACGCTCTTCGTCGCGCCCAACGGGCAATCGCTGCTGTTCGATACGGGCTTTCCTGGCAACGGCGACCGCGACGCGAAGCGTATTGCCGCCGCAGCGAACGCGATGCGGCTGACGCGGATCGACCATGTGGTCATCAGCCATTGGCACGGCGATCACGTCGGCGGACTGCCGGCGCTGTCGAAGCTGATTTCGATCGGCACGTTCTACGATCACGGGGACGGCGTCGAGCAGACCGACCGTCCGTTGTACGAGGGCTACAAGGCGCTCGCCGGGACGCATCGACATATCGTCAAACCGGGCGAGACCATCGCGCTCGGCGACGTGCGCGCGCGCGTACTCGTCGCCGAGGGACCGGTGATCGCCAACGCCGTCAACGGCGGCACGGCCAACCCCTTGTGCGCCAACGCCGTCCGGCAGGAACCAGCCCCGCCGGAGAATATCCGGATGGTCGGGTTGGCGATCAACTACGGACCGGTGTTCAAGATGGCGACGTTGGGGGATGCGGACTGGTCGCGCGAGCTGGAGCTGGCGTGCCCGGTGAACAAGCTGGGGCACATCAACCTGTACACGATGAACCGCCATGGAAGTCTCGACAACTCGGGCGCACCCGCGCTCTTAGGGGCCATTCAGCCGCAGGTCATCGTGGTGAACAACGGACCGCGCAAGGGTCTGGGACAGAAGGTCGACGTCAAGTACATCACGCGGCAAGGCGAGACCCCGGCGCCCTATGAGCTGAACTCGTATCTCCGGCTCGCGAAGCTGCCCGGCATCGAGGGCATCTGGCAGTTGCACCGTTCACTGCTCGATGCCGACCCGGCGCACAACACCATGCCCGACATGATTGCCAACCTGGAGGAAGCAGCTGCAGATCAGGCGTACACGATCACGGCAGCCGTTGCGGCCGACGGCACTTTCACCGTGACGAACTCGCGAAACGGATTTTCGAAAACGTACCGGTCACGGTGATCCACGACCGCGCCATGAGGCGTACCATTTTCATCGTCCTGCTGCTGATCACCGCGGCGGCTATTTCAACGGCTGCACAGCACTCGATCCCGAAGCCGCCGGCGGCTGCCGACTGGGCGGCGCTGGCGCGGCTGCCAGACCTGACCGGCGTCTGGGAGGCGCCGACTGTCGGACGCGGTGGACGGGGTCGGGCCGTCGCACCGCCGCCGGAACCGCAGCTCACGCCAGCCTATGCGGTAAAGAAGCGCGAGCTCGACGCGCGGAATTCCGACGACACGGAAGCGGCCAACTGTCTGCCAACGGGGATGCCGGCGATCATGGGCCATCCCTATCCGTACGAATTCCTCCTGACGCCGGGCAAGGTCACGATCGTCAGCGAAGCCTACATGCAGGTGCGTCACGTCTATACCGATGGCCGACCACTGCCGGCGGATCCCGATCCAACGTTCAACGGCACGTCGGTTGGTCGCTGGGATGGCGGTACGCTCGTGGTCGAAACGATTGGCTTCTCGCCTCTCACCACGATTACGCGGAATACGCCGCACAGCGACAAGATGCGCATCGTCGAGCGGTTCCACCTGACTGGACCCGACACGATGTCGATCGAAACGACCGTGATCGATCCGGAGGCATTGGCCAGGCCGTGGACGACAACGAGGACGCTGGCGCGGCATCGGGACTGGACGATTCGGGAGTACATCTGCGAAGAAAACAATCGCAACTTCCTCGACGCGCAGGGAAAAGCCGGTGTGAAACTCACCGCTCCGGGGAAGTGAGGAGGAAGCGATGAGGCCGATCGCACGCGCAGCCCGTCGGACGCTGTTAGTAGCCGCGATGATTGGTGGAGTGGCCGCACTCGCCTGGTCTCATCACGCCGCCGCACCCGTCTTCGACATGAGTGCGGAAAAGACCGTAACGGGCGTCGTCAAGCAGGTTGACTGGACCAATCCGCACATCTGGATCTGGCTCGAAGTGCAGAACGCATCGGGCCAGGCGGAGACCTGGGGATTCGAGGGGATGAGTCCGAACTTTCTCGCGCGCCGCGGCTGGACGCGTACGTCGCTGATGCCCGGCATGCGGATCACCGTGACGTTCCGGCCGCTCAGGGACGGGAAATCCGGCGGCATGTTCATGACGGGAAAGCTGGAAGACGGCAAGGTCCTGACGAGCGCAGGCGCTGAATAGCAACAACAGCCGGCTGATTTGATGCTCGAATGTGATACGGCATGCGCGGTTTTTCTGAACATGTCTCATTTGATCGACGTGATGTTCAAGATCGCGCTTGCGCAGTAAACGTCCGATTTCTTAGCGCAATCACACAAGTTGCTCTGATCTCGGTCAAGCCATTCGGACCGATGTTCGCTTGTAGCACAACGTGCGCTCGCGGCACACGTTCATTTCTTTCCTGTAACTCCCTTAGATAACGACACTAACGCGGCTCGCGACGTCTGTCGCGATGTTGGCGCTGCAGTTGCGGACAGCAGCGGCCATGACCCACATCGAGAAGACTCGGCCGACTGCCATGCGAAACGCTGCGCCGCTGTCGCTGCCTGCCAACATCCGCGCACGCTCGGAGGCACACACCGCGCATGCTTAACCTGCTTCTGCCTGTTTTCGTGGTCGCGTCAGTGTTGGCGCTGACCCGATGGATTCCGCGTCATCCGCGGTGGCGGTCAGCCATGGTCGTTGTCAACGTTGCCGCAACCAGCCGGTATCTGTGGTGGCGCTACACCGAAACGCTCAATTGGAATGGCGGCTGGTCGACGGCCGTCAGCCTCGCGATGTTCGCCGCCGAGTGCTACGGCTTTCTCGTGGTGCTGCACCATTACGTCGTCGCGATGCGGACGACGCCGAGGGTGCCCGCGCAGCCACCCGGACCCGAGTTCTGCCCCAGCGTCGATATCTATGTCACCTCCTACAACGAGGATGTCGACATCATCCGGCGGACGCTTGTCGGTTGTCAGGCCATCGACTACCGCAACAAGCACATCTATCTCCTGGACGATGGCCAGCGTACGCACGTGGCGAAGCTGTGCACCGCGCTGGGCGTCGACTACATCACGAGAGACAACAACCAGGGCGCGAAGGCCGGGAACATCAACAACGCGTTCCGTCAGACCTCAGGCGACTTCGTCGTCACGTTCGACGCCGATCACGTTCCGGTCAGCAGCTTTCTGAACGAGACGCTCGGATACTTCCGGAACGAAGACGTGGCGCAGGTGCAAACGGCGCATCACTTCTTCAATCCCGATCTGTTTCAGGACCGGCTGAAGAGCGCCGACTATGTCGCCAACGAGCAGGACATGTTCAATCACATCGTCCAGCCCGGTCGCGACGTCGACAACGCCAGCTTCTATTGCGGCTCCGGTGCCGTGTTCCGCCGCACCGCGCTCGAGGGCATCGGCGGGCTGCCGATGAGCACGGAGACCGAGGACCTGCACACCTCGATGCTGCTGCACAGCAAAGGGTGGCAATCGGTGTACGTGAACAAGGACCTCTCCGCGGGTCTTGCGCCGGAGTCGTTCGAAGGCTACCTGACACAACGCCGCCGATGGTCACGCGGCACGTTGCAGGTCATGCTCCGGCAGGGCGGATTGACGCTCCCGGGGCTCACCGCCACACAGCGGATCCACTACTTCGCGACCATGTGGTACTGGCTCCACGGTATCCCGCGGGTCATCTACCTGGTGTCGCCACTGTTTTTCCTTCTGCTTGGCATTCGTCCGTTGCTCGTGCACCACATGAGCGACCTGCTGGTGTTCTATCTGCCGCACCTGTATGCGTCGGTGGC
>Ga0310811_10013608_pt1 | contig 10600 bp, 21 predicted proteins | sample YCmetagenome_FD_207642 | JGI IMG/M metagenome (GOLD analysis project Ga0310811, IMG submission 207642) | Soil microbial communities from experimental microcosm in Duke University, North Carolina, United States - YC | ecosystem: Engineered > Artificial ecosystem > Soil microcosm > Unclassified ... | reverse complement strand
ACTCTTTCTATTCTTTTTGTTTTGTTCGTATTCCATCCATTGTATTAAAAAAAGAGGTATAGGGAATTCCCTATACCTCACCATCTATTAAGATTACCATACTCTCACACATTAATTGAAATTTAAATCTCTCGTTTTCTCGTCTTTTATTTCGCAATTCATTGATGTAATCAAGTAAGCATTGTTCTTCATTTTCTAATTTTTTATTAATTGAGTCAAGCATCTTCCAGGCAATTTGAATTTGTTCTTGTGTCATCATCGTTTTCCTCCAAGAATGATAAAAATTATCCGCTACCAAAGAAAAAAGATTTTGAAATGCTTTATAAGTTTTATCGTTTTTCGAGTTCCTCACGAATAGCTCGTTTTAAAAGATGTTCAAATTGATTTAAGCCATAAGCAAATGGTGCATTGAGTGCCATTGAATAAAGACGATCAAGTTCTTTATCTTGATGACGAACGTGCTGTATAGCAGTATCAATTTTTACAAATGGGTTAGTCTCTTCGGGATAAATCTGTTCAATAGTGGTAATAATTTTAAGTGCTAAAGCTGGTATACTATCTAGTATTTTCTTCGCCTGAAGTAACTCTTCTCGTTTTTCCTCAACATAGGCAGCAATACGAAAAGCGTCATCAGGAGTCAAGAATAATGGTTCATTAGCAGCAAGAGCATGTTCTTTATCATAATTAAAAAGATGGTCATGTTTTTCGTATAGACATACACCAAACTCAGATATATGCACATTGGCATAATCAGTTTCCAGATAGGGAAGATTACTATATTTTAAAAAGCGACTATCGGTAAGTAAAAGAAATTCTTCGAATAACTTCTGCCCAAGAGCATCTAGTAAATCTTGTTGCATCTGTTTTGCCTCTTGAAAATAGATTCGAGCGCCATCTTCTCCAAAATTGTATTCGATATCATCATTTTCTTTCATCCATACTTCGAATTCATGATAATGGGCAATACTTTCAAGAAGGCCTAAATTAAAACGAAGTACTTGTATAGTATTATATACCATACCAATACCGCAGTAAGCATAGGCATAACCATAGCTTTCTCCACAAGTAAGTTTTGTTTCAAAACATCTTGCTCCCCAAATTTTGCTAATGTTAGGGGCTTCGCGTGTTTTATGTAAGATGTTATTTATTTCAAGAAAACTTTCGATACGTTCGTCAATGTTCATTTGTTTTTCCTTTTTGTTTAAATTTGTTCGAGATAAAAAACTATATCTTTATCCCAACATTCTAATTTAAGTATTCGCACTACATTACAACCGAAAAATCGAACGTGAATCAGATTAGGAACGATTTTACTTTTTTTAGTATGATCAATTATTAACTGATATTTTCTTGTTAATTTTATTATATTTATCAAAGGAACATCAAAATCAGGAAGAAGATTAATATAAGAAGTATCTTCACTCCACTGATTTGTATGCGGAACACAAGTAACTTTACTTATTGGTATTTCTAATAGCTCTACAATTTCTGATAATGTTTTATGTAACTTCTTTGCAGGATAACTATAAATCCCTATTTCTGGCATGTAAAAATCAGTTTGCATCAGGCCAATCCTCATCAATATATCGTTTAATTAACGAAGCATGAGATAAAGGAGTTGATGCATTGTTAATATCTCCATTCATATCAAAATCTAGCAATATTACTGTTTTATTTGCTGCTAGTTCTCGTAATTGAGCAATTTCTTTTTGCAAATTGTGTTCTAGTATCCAATGATAACTTGGCAAGTAAATTGCATAGCGTGCTTCAATATAGGGAAGAAGTCTTGTGCCATGAACTCCTTCACGATGTCCAAGCATCATACCAAAGTACGAAGAGGAACGCTTCAGTCCACTCATAGTTGCTTTTGAAAACTTACTGATATCAATATCAGCCTGAGAAAAAACTTTTAAACCTTGCCATATTCCTTCAACGCTCTTGCTGGTATAACCAGGAGAAAAAGGCACTGGAATATGATCGTGAGGATAAAATGGACTGAAACGTTTCCAGGGTTCTGGCCCTTGTCCAGTAACGTCAAGAACCAGAACATCACCATATTTCTTTTGTATACTTCGTTGAGCTGTATTATGAGACTGAATAATAATGGTCATATTTTTCTTTCTTAATTGAGAACTTGTGTTTCCTCGGTAGGAAAAGCATTTTTATCATCATACAAACATTCTCCGATACGTTGTACAATATCCTGCCAATAGCCATTTTTAACTGCTATGTGGCGTGGCTTGCTATAAGCTCCTTCGTGAAAATCTTTACTTACTACTATATCGGCTTGATACAGATACCAGTCCAGTGGAATAATAGCACTACCGCTTGTAACCAAAAAATTATAGCGTCTAATGGTCGTCTCACCACGTTCTGTAAGACCAAGTAATGCTACATAGATGGTAGTTCCCTTTGGAAGTTTTTCGAGTAAGTATTCCATTGCTTCTCTGTTCGTCATGCATTTTTCCTTTAATTAATTTTTTGTTAATTATTCTAGATGAATAATTTTTGAAAAGAAATAAATCCCTCTTGCGAGGGAACTATATAGCTCCAATTTCGTAAAGATACGCGATGAGCGCACGATCAAAATTAGGATGAATTGTTAGTTCACCATTTACAAAAACAGAATATGTATTATTTTGCTTATTGTACTCTAAATTCACATCATTACCCTGATGTGTTTCTGTGCTAATTGGATTTCCACATTCAAGATAAAATTGCAAATCAGCAATACTTTCTACTTCGTACGAAGTAACCATCAAATTGCCATCGCGTCTTTGCAAGGTAATTGATCCAGTTTTATTATCTTCGAAAAATGGCTTAAACATGTTTGGAAGTTCATCCAATGATACAACCTTTTTAGTCTTATCTGGATATTTAATTAGATATTTCATAAATTTTACCTTTCTCTTGATTAATTATCTTTCGATGTGCAATCGCACTTGCAAATCATGACGCACTAAAAATTCACGCTGTTTAAGAGTAAGAGGAGCCGAACCTGTAATTCGAATAAATTTGAAATTGTCAAATTCTTCGACACTGATTGTTTGTTCCCCCGGAAAAAATCGTTGAAGTTCTTTACAAAGAACTTCCAATTCGATTGGATGAAAAAGATTTTGAACTTCATAAAGAAATTTCATAGTATTGCCTCATCATAATTGTCATCAATCATTTGTTCCGTGTAAGCAACAACTTCCTGAACAAATGCTCTTTCATCGCAAACTAAATTTACGATACGACTAAAAAGATTGTAGAAGCATACAAAATACTCTACATCTTCATCCTGAATAAGAAACGAAAAACGATCAATACGTTTAAGCATAAAGTTTAAACAAAAATTTCTTGCAAATTGTGGAAGAAAATTCGGAACAATATTTTGAAAACGAGGAACAAATTCAATGATAAGTAACGAACCATAAAACCAAAGCATTGTTTTTGGTGTTACTGTCTCGTTATTATTAAGTTGCAGGAACATACCCGCAAGATTGTTATAAAATTCAGCCATATCACGTGTTGCATTTTCAAGCTTAATATCCTCTTGAAAACACGCAATCATTTCATCTTTGGTCATATTAGTGATAAACGTTGCCATTATTTTTCCTCATTTGATGAATACAAAAGTTCAATATGCAAATCATAACTTGAAAAAAATTTGCGTTCTTCTTTAAAACTCCTCTCGGCAATTAACGTATACTTCGGTTTCATTAGTACCACTATGATGACGACAATATGTCATCACAGGAGTAGACATTCCTGCTGCGTCTGGTAGGAAAATTGTAGTATGACCAGGACGGAAACAATACTTAAAGACACAAGGATTATAACGAACAACACGAATAGCGATATAAGGCGTGCCATCCTTACGAGTTTTATTTAAAGCATATGTTGCCATTTTTTGTACCTCCAATAAATAATTTATTTTATTAATTAATCTTACAAAATAATTATAACATAAAATAAATAATTTGTCAATACTTTTTCTAAGTATTTTCAGAAATTATTTCACTGTCGTCAATTTTGATGGAATACCATCGTGGTTCTTGTCGCAGTTCAGGAAAACTTTTTTTTACGATAATCTGTAAACGATTATTCCATGCATCATTTTGTACATTTTTTATAGCTTTATTATCCTTAATTTGGACACTTTCTTTTATGGCAATGTAATAGTGAACATCTTTAGCATAAGGCCGAAATTTTTTCATTTCAATATTATTTTCTTCGAGAAAATCAACACCAGTTAAAGCCGAAAATTTTATGATTTTATCATAAAAAAGCTGCCAACTTTCCTCTTCGACATACAATTGATAAAATCCGTAAAATTTTAAATACTGTGACATTTTATACCTCCATATTTTTTGTTCGACAAAACAAATTGACAAATAATTATTTTATGTTATAATTAATTATAACATAAAATAATTATTTGTCAATAATATTTCTAATTAATTTCTGATTTAGAAAGTTGCGAAATTGCGTCGAGCAACAAATCTTGGTCGTTGATACTATCGTAGCCAAGATGTTTAATAACTGCTTCTGCAATACTGCGTAAACGATAAGCATCAATGCAATCAAGACATTCTTCAAGAATACTACTCACTGTTGTTACCATGCGTCGTCCTCCAATCCTCTTTTTGCTTCGTAAATTTCTTTTTCAGTGAGATGTTTCCCTTCTAATTCTTTTCCAAGAGCACTAAGAGTGTTACCAATATTTGGTTTATTGGCGATATCTGGTTTGCTGTAACAAAAACGAGCAATATCAGCAATTCCACCAGGACCATCAACACGAAATCTTCGAACAGTCTTATCCCATTCCTGTACAGGTATCTCGGTAAAACGGTCTACAAAGATACGCATACGTTCAAAATGAACTGGCAAAAATTCTCTTCGACCATCTTGATGATACCAACCTTGATCTGATATCATGCCAGCGGCACTTAGAATACGTTCGTGTAACTTTGCAGAACGGGGAAGTGGTGTGAAATGCCAAGCTTCATAAATGATAATACTTTCTGGAACAGGTACTTTATCCCACTCACCATATTCTTTTCCATCCCAGAGTTTAACTATCGAGTGATTGCAATAATGACTGGTAATTTCGCTCATAGAAATGACTGCTTCTGGATCTCTTTCCCAATCGCGCTTATAATGGATTTTTATCCATGTTTTTCCATCAAGTTCTGTATAAGACCATTTATCAGAGTGTTTAGAAAGATAATCCTCACCATCTTTTTGATTGTAAACAAGGAATCTTCCTTCTTTATCTAATTCAGGATAAAGATACAAATTTTCACTATCCCAAAGATATGCCTTCATTTGCAATTTATAAGTAAACATTGCATCGTTTTCTTCAACAAACTCAAAACGGGCATAAGAACCATCAATAACTTCTTTATAAGTTATTGCTCCACATTTTTCACAAGTATGATTATGCGTTCGAATTCCACCAGTGGAAATGTATTCCTGACATGTTCCACATTTTCCATAACGTGGAACATCAAGACTTGCATACCAGAGGTAATATCCATTTTTTTCATATTCGTTTCGAGATCTGCCTTTTTTATCTTCTTTGAAAGCATCTTTAATGGTATAGTTAAGACTTTTCAATTCTTCGAGTACTGGCTGTAATGATTCTTGTTTTTCAACATAGAGACTATCCATAATCCAGGTTACGTCTGGTGTTTTTAAGTTTAACATTTCAATTTCTCCTTATTTTAGTTCTCGTTATTCCTTACTTCTCCAATAATTTTAAGAAGCTGCGCACGCAATTTCTCACGAAAATCAGGATTAAATTCTCTTGATGCTTTTAGTTCTTCAGCAAGTTGTTCAAGTTGTTCGTCTTTTGAATTTGGAAAATGCATGGGCTTTTCAGGATATGTTGGATCTTCTTCCACACGAAGTTTTCCTTCTGCTACTAACTCTTGTAGAAGAAGATTAACGTAATTTATTGCATCTAAATGTTCAGAAAAACGTGATTTAAAGATATCATTAACCAGGAGTACATTACTGGTGAAACCGCCTACTTTTGTATCTTCAAGAATAAGCATTTTATCTTCTGTAATTTGTTCCTCATTATTCTTGACTATTTTTCTTAGAAATTTGTAATTTTGCTTAATTTCTGGATCATCAAGATTCACATATCCTAATTGATATACCAATTTCTTTACGACGCTAAAAAGTTGATAAAGATCACAAACGTCAAGCGATAAATGTGCCTGTAATTTATTATGTGCTTTTGCAAGTACATAAGTTGTCTCTTGTGTATCTTCTAGAAAGATTTCTAGACCATCTCTAAACCAATCTCTCGTAACAAGGATTAAATCAATGGTATCAAAGCTTGGGTAGTAATAATATTCATTCGCAACTTTCTGACGAATATTAATAATTTCTCCTTGCTCATCAACATCAAATTCAATTTCTGAAATTATTTCGTCTGATGTTACAGGGAACAAGGATGTAAGTTCTGTTTGTGATTTTCCATAACGTGAAAGAAAGCCACTAGCTACTTGTTTAAACAGAGAATCAGAAATTTCTTGATGCATTTGAATACTAAATTTATCTTTTTCAAAGTTGAACGTATACATTGGTACACTCTTTTCTTTTTCAAAAGAAATGTTACCTATCAGCTTTCGCATAAATGACTGAAGAACTTCAACATTCTTATTTGATTCAGACGTATTTCCTTGCTCGTTCTCAAGCTGCAAAGAAAGAAGATGACCAACAAGAAACGCTTCTTGTTCTGAAACATCATGAATATCCATGATTTTAGATTTTCTCCAATTCTGAACTAATGAAACCAACACTGATTAGTTCTTTATCAAAAGATAAAGTCCAGGTATCACCATTCATATCAGTGAGCGGCAAAGGAAATTCAACAATCCAGTACAAACCATGTTCTTCTCTGATTATTCCAACGGTGTCTATTGGAACTGGAATAGTACGAACACCCTTTAGTACTTTTTTGACTTTGACTTTACATCCAATGAACAGTCCACTTGTTAGTTTTTCAGCCTCAAATTTTTTATCAGCAAATTCGTTTTCTCGAAGTTTCTCTTCTTTCCATTCTTCTAGTAGTTGTTTCTGGTTATAATCTTTCCACCATGATATATCAGAATGACGATTAGCTGCGCGGTAAAGAGCACGTTTTTCAGTTTGCATTTCTTCGTACGTACCATAAAATCTAAACTCATCATATTCTTGTTCAAGAATATTTTTACGTAAATCTATATTTTTTAAAATTCGTGATGTAAAAGAATCAAATGGCAACTTTCTTTTTTCTTCGTCATCCAATATTATAAGCTTTTCTCCACGTTCTTTTTCGAATTCTTTAATCTTTGTTTCTATACCACTATATTCTAGAATATAATCAAATATCCAGCAAAGAGATAATCTATCGTTATTATCGTCAGGGAATATGAATGCTTCTCCAAGATAACCACCAAGTTCCAGAAAACGACGTTCTAATTCTTCTGGCATAGGCTGTTCATCATCATTGAAAACATAGGTTTTACCCTCATCTTCTCGTTCATCAACGAAAAAATTTGGAGTAGGTACAAAAATCATGATATTTCTCCAACGATCGGAATAATTCGTGAGGCATCAGTCGATAAACCACTAACAGTACGACCATCTAGATAATATGATCCGTCGTATCCCTTTAATCGAATAAAACCTGACGAAGTAACTTTTTCTATTTCGTATATAAAACATTTTTCGTATCGAGGTAGTCCAACAACTCTTACTACTTTGTCACCCGTTTTTGAGTTTTCTAGAACTGTCATAATTTTTCTCCTATAAGGTTGCATATTGCTCAAGTAAAGCTTGTAATTCATCTGCAATAACTTGTAGCATTGCTCTGGTGTGAGGATTAGTGCTATTAGCGACAAATTTAATCATTTCGCCATAAGTGACTTCAATACGATTGTATAATTCAATGCTACTCCCATTATTTGCAAGATCTTCTTTTGCAAGCAATTTAAAAGAATTAATTGCATCAATCTGTGCATTAATTCTTTTAGAGGAAGTATAAAAAAGAAAATTTTTTACCATGCCATCATAAAAGTCGTAGATTTTCTTATAGGCGGTTTGTAGAATAGTTAATGTTTCAACCGATGTTCGCATATTTTCTCCCAATAATTAATTATTTTTTATTTTAAATATAATAACACAAAACTATTTATTTGTCAATAATTTTTGTGTAAATTTTCCGAAATAAAAAAGAACAAAAAATTATATCAAAACAGAGAGATTCTTAGGTTTAAAAAACTACTGCGATTTCGATACTGCTTTTTTGCGAATTCTTGCCAGGACGCTAATTGATCTGATACTTCTATGGTTTTTTATTGTGAGGCGTTGTATATAATTGCGAGCTTCATCATTTGATGGTTGAACATAGACAATAACATCTTCGGATTCGATGCACCATGGTTCTTTATCGTCTTCGATATATTCTGTATTAAGCATGATATATTCGTTTGCTAATGTTTCAAACAAATAATCTGCATCTACAGTTTTTGAGGATAAATTGAGTCTTATGATTTCTCCTGATCGTGGAACTACCGAGCATGTTGCTGCTGTCAAAAAAAGAGGGTTTGTATCTTCATTATTTATCCTATAGAGGTACATTAAGTGCATCCTTCATCTTCTTTCTTGCGTTGAGTAATGTATTGCTATATTTTTAAAAATTATCAGAAATTATAATACCATATATTAAATAACTGTGTTATTTATTAGGAAAGAAGAGTGAAAGAAGAAATAAAAAAATTAGGGAATTTTTTGTTCCCTAATTTTTTAGCAATTAAGCAGCTTGTATTTTGTCTACTTCGTACGAAGGAAACAAGCGTAAAAAATCTTGTTGTATTACTATTTTTACATCCACTGTTTCACCTCTATAGAAATCTGTGTTAAAACAGCGGGTATCACTATAAATTTCGCTATATTCTCCTGCATATACTTCGCAAGTGTATTTACGAGAATAAGCATACACAGCGCAGGTTGTCGAGGTTTTTGTTTGCACCGTATAACCGCCATGACCATTTGAAACCTCTATTTCTCTATGGGTGGTTGTAGATGCAACACAGTAGCGATATGGAATACTACTTTCCTCCATTCTGGTAATGTGAGATGTAATATAACTCACATCATTTGTGTGCGAGAAAAGAAAATCTCCCAAAAGCAACAAAATCACTATTACAACGAATGTTATTCCTACTTTGATCCAACTTATTTCGTCATATTCGTTTGTGAACATACTGTTGTTTCTCCTAAATTAATTAATTAATTAATTATTTTTTATATTAAAAATATTATAACATAAAAATATTAAAAAGTCAATAATATTTGTGTTAATTTTCTGAAAAAATAGGGAATTTTTTAGTTCCCTATTTTAAAAAGTACCAATCGTCACTAAAAAAATTAAAAACATTGTCCTCTTCTTCCCATGTACCATAAAAAGTTAGTGCTTGTGGTACTTCTTGCCAAACCAAAGCAGCAGATGCCGAAACACGCATAAGAAGATTTGAATCATTATCGTCCCACGAAACAAGAACGCATTGTTTATATTTTTTTCTTAATGTTTCAAGTTTTTTTAAGATGATTTTATTGTCGTGAACAATATCAAAACCATCACAATAATCAACTGGTTGTTCGAATAGTGTTTGTAATTTTTCAATCAATTCAGGTGTTGCTATGACATTAATGAGCAACAAAACAGTATCAACCATCTATTACCTCATATGCTCTTCTAAAGAATATTCAACGATCCAAAGTTTATTATTTTCTTTGTAAGAGCCTGCTCGTAAAGGTTGATAATATGCTTGCATGTTGCTTCTCTTAAACTTTCTGGTAAATCAATTAGTTCATCTTCACAAGAACAAATCACAGTTGCTTTAAATTGTTCTTCGCTAATTATTCCATTTATGACCGAAGGAATGTCTGCTTTAAAATGATTAATCAGTGTGGTTACGCTAAGATAAGTAATAGCAGCATCGTAGTTCAAAAAACTAGTAGGCTGGTTATTATCATCCAGGTAATAATTCCAACCACTTGTTTCCAACTTTATAATGTAAAAACTATTGCAAACCTCTATGATATGATTACAATTATTTATTTTATAAAAATTCATTATTCGCTTTCCTTTTTTAATTTATCAAGAGCACTTATTAAAAGTTCTTGCAGTTTTTCAGCACTACCTCGCGCAAGTTCTTTATCTTCTTCATTTACAATAATCCAGGTATCTTTGCCAATGTTACCTAACCAGAGAGTGTCACTGATTTCTTCGTATCCAAAAATCGTCACACATTTTTTAATTTCAAATGAAGCAACAATACGTTGCATTCTTGTAAGTGTCAGCATTTTAATTCCCTTTTTCAATGATTTTATTATTTTTTACCATCAATCCAATAGTATCAAGCCAGATATTGATTTGTTCAATAGCTTGGATTTTCGTACAAAATCGCCAAGATCGTTCGCTAGTTAAACTTTGACCTTCCATCCAGAAAAGCCATGCTTCAGGTTTTCCTGGTTCTTCAGTTTGCATAAGACCAACTTCAGTATTGAAACCACGTATAATCTCACAGTTATTTTTCAGAACAATGTGCATTGT
>Ga0310811_10013607_pt1 | contig 10601 bp, 9 predicted proteins | sample YCmetagenome_FD_207642 | JGI IMG/M metagenome (GOLD analysis project Ga0310811, IMG submission 207642) | Soil microbial communities from experimental microcosm in Duke University, North Carolina, United States - YC | ecosystem: Engineered > Artificial ecosystem > Soil microcosm > Unclassified ... | reverse complement strand
GGCTGCGCGTTGTGCGTGAGTGTCAGGTCGTCCGCCGGTCCATCGAAGCACAGACGGCTCAGGGCAAATCCGAGTGCCGCATCGGCTCGCTCGAAGACGTCCCGAGCCGCCGGATGCGTATCGGCGAGATCGCGTCCCATGCCGGGCTTCTGCGAGCCCTGTCCGGGGAAAAGGAGTACGATGTCCATCGGTTACAGGCGCAGCACGATCGAGCCCCACGTGAAGCCGGCGCCGAATGCGACGAGCAGTACGGTCGCCCCCTCTCCGACGATGCCCCGCTCGATGGCTTCGTCGAGCGCGATCGGAATCGATGCCGCCGAGGTGTTTCCGTACCGGTCGACGTTCACGTAGACCTTATCCATGGGAATCGAGGCGTGCTTCGCAGTCGCCTCGATGATGCGGATGTTGGCCTGGTGCGGAATCATCAGATCGATGTCCGCGCCGGTCAGCTTGGCCGCGTCGAGCGCGCGTGTCGAGGCCTCGGACATCGAGCGCACGGCGTTCTTGAACACTTCCCGGCCGTTCATCTTGATGTACTGCGAGCGCTCGGCGAGCACGTCGTTCGAGAACGGCTTGGCCGCGCCGCCCGCGGGACGACAGAGCAGATCGCCGAGCGAGCCGTCGCTTCGAAGAAAGGCCGACAGGATTCCGCGATGCTGCCTGGACCGCTTGAGCACGGCGGCTCCGGCGCCATCGCCGAAGAGCACACACGTCGAGCGATCGGTCCAGTCGGTGATCGCGCTCAGCTTCTCGACGCCCACGACGAGCGCCGTCTCGGCGTTGCCGCCGGCGATCATCGCTTCAGCGATCGTGGAGCCGTAGATGAACCCGGAGCACGCAGCGCCGACGTCGAATGCCGCGGCGCGCGACGCGCCAAGCGCGGCCTGCAGGTCGACCGCGGCCGACGGGAGCAGTCGATCGGGCGAAGCGGTGCCGAGCACGATGATGTCCAACTCACCCGCATGGACGCCCGCTTTCTCCATGGCGGCCCGCGCGGCGCCGCCGGCGAGGTCCGTCGAGCTCTCCGTCGTGGCGATGTGCCGTTCCTTGATACCGGTGCGCTCGACGATCCACTGGTCGGTGGTTTCGATGCCGATCTTCGCGAAATCGAAATTCGTCATCACGTTGGACGGCACACACCGGCCGGTTCCGGCGAAGTACGCGATGGGACGCTTCATGAGACGACGGCTCCCTGGGCGCCGCTGCCTTCGGCGAGGCGGCGACCGATGTGCTCGTCCATTCGCGTCTCGATCGCCTGCACCGCGACGTTGATGGCGTTCTTGATGGCGCGCGGCGACGACTTGCCGTGCGAGATGATGCTCACGCCGTTCACGCCGAGGAGCGGCGCGCCGCCGTGCTCGGAGTAATCGAGTGACCGGAGGGCGGCCATCATCTTGTCCTGATCGAACCCAGAGCTCGAGAGCAGTCCGATGATGAACGGCGCGATGCCCTCGTAGAACTTGAGCACGACGTTGCCGACGAATCCGTCGCACACGACGACGTCGATCGGACCGCGGTCGCACTTGCCGGCCGGCAAGTCGCGGCCTTCGACGTTCCCAATGAAATTGAGACCGGCAGACTGAAGGAGTTGATGCGCTTCCTTCACGACCGCGTTCCCCTTCTCCGGTTCCTCGCCGATGCTGAGCAATCCGACCGCGGGATTGTCGCGGCCCAGAATGTCCTCGGCGTACACGACGCCGAGGCGCGCGAACTGCGCCAACTCGTCCGCGGAGCAGTCGACGTTCGCGCCGGAGTCGAGAACGACGACTGGTTTGAGCGCCGTGGGAAACACGGTGGCGATGGCCGGACGCTTCAATCCAGCGTGCAGGCGGAGCACGACCATCGATGCCGCCATCTGCGCGCCGGTGTTTCCGGCCGAGACGAACGCGTCGGAGTCGCCGTCCGCCTGGAGCCTGAGGCCGACGATCATGGAGCTGTTCGGCTTTCCGCGAACGGCGGTGGCCGGTTTGTCGGTCATCTCGATCACGTCAGGCGCGTCGACGACGCTCAATCGACCGCGCTGGGCGACGAGCGCGGAGTACTCGGCCTCGGCGAACAGCTCGTCGAGCTGTTCCGTGACGACCGCGGTTCGCCCGACGAGCTGGATGGAGTGTGCGGAATCAAGCTCGCGCAGGGCGAGCAACGCGCCGGTCACGGTCGCCCTGGGAGCAAAGTCGCCCCCCATGGCGTCCAAGGCGATGCGCGCCAAGGCTACGCTTCCTTGGCTGCGACCCGCTGTGTACCGCCGTAGTACCCACACTCGCCGCAGACCCGGTGTGGCCGTTTGGGCGCGCCACACTTGGGACAGCTCTGGATCGCGACGGCGGGCGCCGACTTGTGGGTGTTGCGGGCGCGCTTCTTACGCTTCGAGGTACGTCGCTTGGGGACGGCCATTGGTAGTCTGAGGAGAATTCGTTGGAGTTGGTGCGAGCACGTCAGGGAGGCGTGTCGCAGCAGCCTTACATCGACGACTTGAGCTTGCGAAGCGCGTCCCATCGCGGGTCCACGGCTTCGCTCGCACATTGGTGCGGACCGGCGTTGAGATCCGCACCGCACTGCGGGCACAGGCCTTTGCAGTCTTCACGGCACAGCGCGAACGTTGGAGCGGCGAGGAGCCACTCTTCGCGGATCGCCGGCCGCAGATCCAGTTCTACCGAGTTGGGATCGAGCTTGTAGACGTCAGGATCGTCCGTGTCCTCGTCCCCACGTTCGGCAAAAATGATGTGTGCTTCGTCCGATACGTGCGCGTGTGCGTCCGCGAGACAGCGGCTGCACTCGAGCACCACGTCGCCCTCGATGCGGCCGTGCCAGTAGAAGCGTCCCGCTCCCGCCGAGGACAATCTGCCGGTCACGTGGACCACGGAGGCGGGCCTGAGATCGCCTTGCGCCCACACTGGATCATCGGCCGGCAGCTCGTCGTCGACGGTGGCTGCGTGCTCCTCGAGCGACCGAATATCGAATGACAGCATCCCATAAACGTAGCCAACGGGTTGCCTCATTACAAGTCGCTGCGACACCACAGCTTAGGCCGGCCTCAGCGCGCCGCCAACAGCTCGGTCTCGGCGAAAAAGAACCGGCTCTCGCGCGCCGCGTTCTCGTCGGAGTCGGACGCGTGAATCGCGTTCCGTTCCTTGGACTCCGCGTAGAGTTTGCGCACGGTGCCAGGCGCGGCTTCCGCGGGGTCCGTGGCGCCGATCGCCGTCCTTAGCGCCGCCACTGCGTCCCGCTGCTCGAGAACCATCGGCATGCATGGGCCCGATGTCATGAAGTTGACGAGCGAGCCGTAGAACGGCCGCTCGCGATGCACGGCGTAGAACTCCCCCGCCTGGGCCTGAGTCAGGTGGAGCACGCGGCTCGCCAGAATCCTGAAGCCTTGTTGCTCCAGATGCGCGATGATCTTGCCGGCCTTGCCGGTCGAGAATGCGTCTGGCTTGATGATCGTCAACGTGTACGTACCGGCCATGATCAAAGTCCTATGAGTTTGCGAACGATGTCTCCGCGCGTGAGGAAGCCCACCAGGCGTCCTTCTCGCACGACGGGCACTCGCTCGACGTTCTTGTTGCTCATCAATGCGGCGACTTCGGCCGCGGGCTGTTCCGGGCCGACGCACAACACCTGCCGCGTCATGACGTCGCGCACCGTCTTGTCCAGGCCGCGACCTGGCGGCGGCAGATGGTGCGTGGGGCCGTGCGACAGCAACGCTTCGGTCGCGAGCAGATGCCGCATGAGCTCGCGCTCGCTCAAGATACCAAGAAACCGCTCCTCTTCGTCGACTACGGGCAACGCGCCGAGGCCGGTGCGAAGCAGTTCGCGCGCCGCCTGGCGCAGCGGCGTTTCGGCGCTGATCGTCCGCGGCCGGTCGGTCATGAGGTCGCGCACGAGCAACTGCATCGGCATCTCGTACTCGACGAAGACGTCGAGTCGCGCGACCGCTTCCGCGCTCGGAGCCGCGAGCAGCGCTTCGACGGCCTCGGGCTTGGGCAGCACGCGCCCAAACGCTCGCACGACCTGCAGCTGCCGCGCGGCAAACCGCGGCGGGCCAACGACGACGACGACGATCGGAGCACGCTGTTCCGCTCCCTCGTCGAGCGCGCGGCGGATTCCGTCGCGACAGACGCCGATCGCCACCTCGAGCGTGGCGGCGGTGTCGGTTCGATAGTGGAGCAGGAACGCGTGATCGGCGATGGCGACCATGTCTTCACCGCGCTCCTCCGCCACGCGCGCCTGCAGCCGCTCCAGGTCGGCCACCGCGCCCGACGCGGCGAGCCGGTCCAGCAACGCGACTCGCGCGTCGTGGAGCGTCTCGCACACGAGCGGGACGATGATCCGCGAGGGCGCGAGAAAATCCGCCAGATTCACTCGGTCCTCGATACGCGCCGGGTCACCGCATTCGTTCCTTGAGCAGCGCCACGAAGTCCATGGGCCGCTTCGCGACACCGATACCCGCCGCCTCGAACGCGGTGATCTTCTCCGCCGCGGTTCCCGCCGACCCCGAGATGATTGCGCCGGCGTGTCCCATACGGCGGCCCGGCGGCGCGGTTTGGCCGGCGATGAATCCGACGACCGGCTTCTTCATCTTCGACTTGATGAACGCGGCGGCGTCCTGCTCGTCGGTGCCGCCGATCTCGCCCATCATGGCGACTGCGGTGGTCTCCGGGTCGGCCTCGAATGCCGCCAGGCAATCGATGAAGTTGGTGCCGTTGATCGGGTCGCCGCCAATGCCGACGCAGGTCGACTGCCCGAGTCCGGCACGAGTAAGCTGATATACGACTTCGTAGGTGAGCGTTCCGGAACGACTCACGACGCCGACACGGCCAGGCGTACAAATCCGTCCCGGGATGATGCCGACCTTGCTTTGTCCGGGCGTGATGAGCCCGGGGCAATTCGGCCCGATGAGCCGCGCGCCGCGCTCCTTCACGAAGGGGTACACGCGCGTCATGTCCAGCACCGGTACGCCTTCGGTGATCGCGACGATGAGCTTGACCCCCGCGTCGGCCGCCTCGAGCATCGCGTCGGCGGCGAACATTGGCGGCACGTAAATCACGCTCGTGTTGGCGCCGGTGGCGGCGACGGCGTCGGCGACGGTGTTGAAGATCGGGACCGTATCCTCGAACTTCTGGCCGCCCTTCCCCGGTGTGACGCCGGCCGCGATGGTGGTTCCGTACTCCATCATCTGCTTGGCGTGGAACGAGCCGTCGCGGCCGGTGATCCCCTGCACGACGACGGTCGTATTCCTGTCGATGAAGATGCTCACGCGGCCTTGCCTCCCTTCGCCAACTCGACGGCCTTCTTCACCGCCTCGTCCATGTCGGATGATGCCGAGAAGCCATGTTCGCCGAGGATCTTCATCGCGATCTCCTCGTTCGTGCCGGTGAGTCGAATCACGATCGGTACGGTCAGCGGGTTTTGCGACGTCGCGGTCACGATGCCGTTGGCCACGTCGTCGGTGCGGGTGATTCCGCCGAAGATGTTAAACAGGATCGCCTTCACGCTGCGGTCGGCAGTGATGATCTTGAGCGCATTCACGACCTTCTCGGGATTCGACGACCCGCCGATGTCGAGGAAGTTGGCCGGTTCGCCGCCGTAGTACTTCACGAGGTCCATCGTCGCCATCGCCAATCCGGCGCCGTTCACGATGCAGCCGACGTTTCCATCCAGCTTGATGAAGGTGAGGTTCGCGTTCCGCGCCTGGACCTCGCTGGGCGCTTCGGACGATTCGTCGCGCAGCGCCGCGATCTCCGGATGGCGATCGAGCTCGTTGTCGTCGATCACCATCTTGGCGTCGAGGGCGACGACGTCACCCGTCGGCGTCGTGACCAGCGGATTGATCTCGGCGAGCGAGCACCCGTTCGACATGAATGCGGCATACAGCTGCTGCATGATCTTGGCAGCCGCGCGCACCTGCTTGTAGTCGTCGTACAGGAAGAAGCCGAGGCGCATTGCCTGGTAGGTCTGCAGGCGGTAGCGCGTGTCGATCGGGAGCTTGAGAATTTTCTCCGGCGTGGTCGCGGCGACTTCTTCGATGTCGATGCCGCCGGCGCGACTCACCATGAAGACGGGCTTCTTGGACGCACGGTCGAGAATAACGCCCACGTACGCCTCGCTCGTGATGTCGGCGGCCGGGGTGATCAAGACCTTCTGCACCGTCAGGCCCTTGATCTGCATGCCGATGATCCGGCTCGCGATCTCGCGCGCCTCGCCCGGCGAATGCGCGAGCTTGACTCCGCCAGCCTTGCCGCGACCGCCGGCGTGCACCTGCGCCTTCACGACGACGGTGCCGCCGTACTGCGCCGCGATCGCCTCCGCTTCTGCCGGGCCGCTCGCCACCTCTCCCGGCGGAATCGGCACGCCCTGCTTTCTCAATAGCTGCTTCGCCTGATACTCGTGAATGTTCACGCGGTCTCCGCTGTTATCGTTGTTCCTGCTTCGCCCCGCACCGCGGCCTGGCCGCGAGCGAGCGATGTGATGATCGCACGGCCGCCCGTGCGGCGGACAAAATCGACCGCCGCACGAATTTTAGGCGCCATGCTCCCCTCGCCGAATGCCTTCTCGGCATCCATGCGCTCCGCGTCGGCGATCGTGAGCTGCCGGAGCGGACGCTGTTGCGCTGTTCCCCAGTCTGCGTAGACGGCGTCGACGTCGGTGAGAATCAACAGCAGAGCGGCCTCCAGATCGCGCGCCAGCACCGCCGCCGCGAGATCCTTGTCGACGACCGCGTCGATCCCCTCCCACCCGAGCGTCGGATGGCGGTAGACCGGTGCGCCGCCGCCGCCACAAGCGACGACGAGCATGCCGGCTTCGACGAGCGACTTGATCGCGTCCAGCTCGCAGATGGCCTGCGGAGCCGGGCTGCCGACGACCCGCCGCAGGTTGCCGTGCCCGTCGCGCCGCACCACGTGACCTTCCGCCTCCAGCTCGCGCGCGCGGTCATCGGACAGCGCGCGCCCGATGAATTTCGTCGGATTGCGCAGCGCGGGATCGGTGGGATCGACCTGCACTTGTGTGATGATGGTCGCCACGCCCCGCCGCTCCGCCCGATCGGCCGCTCCACTCGCCGCGGCGCGCGCGAGCGCGTTGTCGAGCGATTGCTGAACCATGTAGCCGATCCACCCCGCGGTTGCCGCCACGAGTACACCGAGCGGGAGCGGATTCGCTTCTTCCCGCGCGAGCTCGTTGCGGACCAGCTCTTCGCCGACCTGCGGTCCGTTGCCGTGCACGATGCACACGCTCCACCCGGCGAGCGCCAGCTCGACGATTGGCGCGAGGCTCTCTCGGGTGTGCCGGAACTGGTCGTACACGGTCGATGTTTCGCCGGCAGGCGCCAGCGCGTTTCCCCCGAGTGCAACGACGGCGGTGCGGTGGTGCAGCTGAGTCATTCGTGAGTGTGAATCATGGTTTCCCGCTCTGACCGAGCGCGCGTCCCAAGGCCTCGAACGCCCGTCCAAATGCGACCCAATCGCCGCGACGCAGCGCGTCCCGCATCTGCGTGTACAACGCCGCCGCGGTCGTGTTGGCGTTGGTCGGGCCCGGCCTGACGTCCGGCGTGTGGGTGAGCGTGCTGCCCGTCGGCGGCGTGAGCGTCCGCGTCGAATCGCCGGCCAGGAGCGCAATTCGGATCAGCGATGGTACGTTCTCCGGACGCCAGCGGAATGCGGGCTGCACAAACCCGATGCCCGTTCCGACTGGCACCGTTCGCACGCGACCATGTGTCACGGGGCCTTCGCGCGCCGTCACGCCCGTGCTGTCGAGCGACCGAAGCCGGTCGAGGACGATGCTCCATCGGGGACCCGGCTTGCTCGGCTGATACCACATCGTGCGCAACGCACCGCCTCCGGTTCCGATGAACAGGCCGCGCAGCCGGTCGTTGTCATCGACGAGCGGGAGCGCGATCGCCGTACTCTCTCCGCCGGGGAGCACGAACGGAACGTCTCCGCTCACGAGCGCGCTATCCGCGCCGTTGAGCAGCGGGACGTGCCGCGGAACATCGCTGTCGTTTCGCATGCCGAACTTCCCGAACGCCATCGCCTGCGCGTAGATGCCGTCGAGCGGTGGCGCGAGCAACGGACGGAGGCCGGCAGGCAGCGCCGACCACGATCCAAACATCGACGGCAGATGACGGACCCACGTCGCGGCGACTGGATCGGGCGCGGAGTCGGCCACGACGACCGTCTCGCCGGTCGACGCCTGCACGACCGCGACCGCGGCGTGATGGAAATAGCTCCGGTCGGCGCCAGCCGCGGGAACCCGCCAGCTCAACGGATACGTGTCGGACGCGGAATAGAGATCCACGCTCCAGTACAGCGTGTCGCCGAGCAGGATGGGCTGGACGCGGCGACTCTGCTCGAAGAACGGAGCGTACAGTCCGACGCGCTCGTGGATGTCGCGATGCGAGATGAGCGTTGGACCGGGCTGCACCAGATCCTGAGTGAGAATTCGAAAATTCTGCATCGACCAGGCAGTGGCGAGCCGAACGAAGAATGATTCGAGCGGCGTTCCCGCGGCGTGGTTGAGCGAATCCGGTATGATCGTGATGGCCGACGCGCCCGGATATACCAAGGGCGCATCGAGCGGTGTGTCGTCGGCCACTGTCGCATCGGGCCCGGGAACGCGCACGGGCGCGCCGCGTTCGTCGGCGTCGGCGGCGCGCACGCGGGCGACGGTCCATGGCGCGCGGGATGAAGCGCCGGTTGGCGGCGTGCCCACGACCTCCGCGAACACGCCGGACGGAGTCGCGACCCAGTTGGTGGGCGCCGACTGGTCGTCGGCCAGGCGGCCCATGTCCACGGCGCGCGACAGGGCCGGCGGGTCCCAGACCGGAACCCAGGGCAGCGCCGCCGAGAGCGTCGGATACGCCAGCGATGAATCGGCTCGCCCGACGGCATCGACCGCGTAGGCGCGGCGCGTGTAGATGCGGCGAGTTGCGATGTACGGTCGCTCGCGCAGCGAACGTTCGGCTTCGGTTCCCGAATGCTCGGCGACGATCGGCGCAACCTCGCGCACGAGGATCGCGATCGCGATCGCCGTGAGCACCGAGATCGCCGCCAGCCGGAACTGCCCGACGAAGCCCGCCCACACCACGATCAGCGCCGCGCCGAGGGTGGCGAGTGACAAGAGCAGGTCGCCCGGCACGGCGACGCGGTGGTCGACGTATCCAAAGAGTCCATCCGGACCGCTGCCGCTGGTGAGCAGCGAGTACATGTCCAGGCGAAAGCTCCACGCGGTCATCAGGAGAACGACACCGGCGAGGACCGTGAGATGACGTCGCACGTAGCCCGACATCTGGAGCGTCCCCCCGCGCCAGCGAAGGCTCGGCGTCAGGGCGTACAACAGGATGACAGCCGCGCCGACGACGATCACGACGATGAACGCCCACGACCACAGCGCCGTCTCGAACGGCAGCCAGTAGACGAAGAAGCTGAGATCGAACCCGAAGTACGGATCGGTCTCCGAGAACGCGCCGCCCCATCGAGCCAGCGCGAAGCTCATCCAGTCGCTGGACGGAAACGTGAGCAACACGGCGAGAATCGCCGAGAGCGTGACCGCCGCACCCATGAGATACCGACCCGGCACCTCTTCGCCGATCTCGAGATTCGCGAGTCGCCGCGGGAACACCAGCGACACGACCGACTGGCGAACCGCGTAGAAATTGCAGAAGGCGAAGAACGCGGCGAGGAGCGCGGAGCCGAACTCGAGGATCAGCGTCGACTGAACGCGCGCGCGCCAGAGCGCGCCGGCGCCGACCGACTCGTACCAGAGATAATCCGCATACGCGCCGGCGACGGCACGCCCCGCGAGCAGCAGGACCGCGGCGGCCGCGAGCGCCAGCATGAGCCACCGCCGCCTGGTCATGTCACACTCGCACGCCCTGCTCGCGCAGCCAGCCTTCCATCTCGCCGCGGATTTCGGCGAGGCGCTTGGGCGACGCGGCCTCGTAGCGCGCCACGATCACCGGCTGCGTGTTCGAGGCGCGGATCAATCCCCAGCCGTCGCCGAACAGCACGCGCACGCCGTCGACATCGATCACATCGTGGCGCTCGCGGAAATGATGGACGGCCCGATCCACCAGCCCGAACTTGAGCTTTTCGGGCACCTCGATGCGGAGCTCCGGCGTCGAGGTGAAGTCCGGTACGTCGGCGAGGAGTTGGGCGACGGTGCGCTTGGCGTCGGCAATGATGCGAAGAAGGCGCGCCGCGCCGTACATGGCATCGTCGTGACCGTAGAATCCCTCGCTGAAGAACATGTGCCCGGACATTTCACCCGCGATCGGCGCGTGCATCTCGCGCATCTTCTCCTTGATCAGCGAGTGACCCGTCTTCCACATCACCGGCACGCCGCCGGCGTTCTCGACGGCCATCGGCAGCGCCTGCGAGCACTTGACGTCGAAAATGATCGGCTGGCCGCGACCCGTTCGCTCGAGTACATCGCGCGCGTACAGGATGAGGATGCGATCGCCCCAGATGATGTGTCCAGCGCCGTCAACGATGCCGATGCGATCCGCGTCGCCGTCGAAGGCGATGCCGATTTCCGCGTGGTCGGTGCGAACTGCTTCGATGAGATCGTCGAGATTCTCGGGGACGGTCGGATCGGGATGATGGTTCGGA
>Ga0310811_10013606_pt1 | contig 10602 bp, 5 predicted proteins | sample YCmetagenome_FD_207642 | JGI IMG/M metagenome (GOLD analysis project Ga0310811, IMG submission 207642) | Soil microbial communities from experimental microcosm in Duke University, North Carolina, United States - YC | ecosystem: Engineered > Artificial ecosystem > Soil microcosm > Unclassified ... | reverse complement strand
CGCAACGGTCGCCGTCAACGACCTATCGGCGGATGCTGCCGATCGGGTCGTTGCCGAGATCGAGGCTGCCGGGGGAAAGGCACTTGCTTCCCCCGGATCGGTGACCAACGAGACCGCAGTTGCTGAATTGGTCGCTCGCGCGCTGGAGCCTTCGAACCGCATCGATATCCTCGTGAACAATGCCGGCATTCTCCGGGACAAGAGCTTCTCCAAGATGACGATCGACGACTTTCGTGTGGTCGTGGAAGTCCACCTCATGGGTTCCGTGATTTGCACCAAGGCGGTTTGGCCGACCATGCGCGAGCAGCAATATGGCAGGATCGTGATGACAACTTCGTCGTCAGGCCTTTACGGCAATTTCGGTCAGGCCAACTATGGCGCCGCGAAGTTGGCGCTCGTCGGGCTCATGCAGACCCTCTCCATCGAAGGGCAGAAGTACAATATTCGCGTGAACTGCCTTGCCCCGACGGCAGCAACAGGCATGACAGCAGACATACTTCCCGATGAGAGCCTTCGCGTGCTTGCGCCCGAACGCGTCAGTCCGGGTCTTCTCGCACTCGTGTCGGAAGATGCGCCCACACGAGCAATCCTTTGTGCCGGCGGCGGGCATTTCGCCGCGGCCAATATCACTCTCACGCAAGGCGTGCAGATTGGCGACGGTGAAGCGGCGGCCGATCAGGTCATCGATCAGTGGCCGGCCATTATCGACAGAGCCGGCGAGCTGGTCCCGGATTATGGCTTCGTCCAGGCGGAGCGCGAAGTCGCAAGCGCAATGGAACCAACGCCGTTAAGGGCCGCGGCAGGCGAATAGCCGCAACCCTTGCGACCCAAGAGCCCAAGCCGAACCTCACCAGCGATCACGCGGCGCGAACTGATCGGTACCGCGGTTGCTGCTACCGCGCTGCCGGTCGAACCGAGCGATGCGGTTTCCGTCACGCAGAAGCGCGCAGCGCCACCGGGCTTCCTTTGGGGTACCGCCATTTCGGCGTACCAAAGCGAGGGAAACAATACGAACGCCGACGCCTGGCTGATGGAGAACATCAAGCCCAGCATGTTCAAGGAACGGTCAGGCGACGCCTGCGACAGCTATCATCGGTACCGTGAAGATTTCGCGGTTGCAGCACAGCTTGGCTTCAACTGCTATCGCCTCGGAATCGAATGGGCCCGTATCGAGCCGAGCGAGGGCTATTTCTCGAACGCGGAGCTCGACCATTATACGCGCGTGCTGGAGACCTGCCGAGCGCAAGGCCTGCGTCCAATCGTCACGCTGAACCATTTCACGACGCCGCTATGGTTCACCGAACGCGGCGGGTTCGAAGTTGGCGACGCACCCGGACTATTTGCCCGCTATTGTCAAAAGGTGATCCAGCGTCTCGGGCACCTCATGCACATGGCAACGACGTTCAATGAAGCGAACATCCGTTTGCTCGTCGAGATGATGCCGCAATTCCAGGCGGCAATGCCGCTGGTAAAAGCGTCGCTTGCAGCCGCCGCAAGGGCAACCAACTCGCCGAAATTCTCACGCCTGGCGTATGCCGATCCCAAAATCGCAACGCCGCTCCTGCAGGAGGCTCATCGCCGGGGCTACGATGTGATGAAATCGGCAAGACCGGAGCTGCCCGTAGGGCTGACGTTGACGACGCAGGACATCCAGGCGTCCTCGCCTTCTCTGGTCGCCCGTTACCGCGACCGCCTTTACGGCGACTGGATCGAAGTAGGCCGCGCACACGCCGATTTCTTCGGCGTTCAAACGTACACGCGCTTCGTCTTCGACGAGCACGGGATGCGTCCTCCGCCCAAGGGTGCCGAGCTCACCCTCTCGGGATACGAATTCTATCCGCAAGCGCTCGCGAACACGATCCGGTGGGCGCACCAAGCGATAGGGAAGCCGATCTATGTGACGGAAAACGGCATTTCGACCCGCGACGACCGCCGTCGCATCGCCTTCATCGACAAAGCTCTTGATGGCGTCCGGCAGTGCGTTGACGAGGGTGTTCCCGTGCACAGCTACATTTACTGGTCGCTGCTCGACAATTTCGAGTGGACGTCGGGCTATGAGGTTCCGTTCGGATTGGTTGCCGTTGACCGGACAACCTTCAAGCGAATGCTCAAACCAAGTGCGGTCTACCTGGGGAAACGCGCAAGAGCTAACTTGCTTTGACCAAAAGGGGAAACTCGAGACCCGGCCGCTATCGGCCTGGATCGTGACCACATCGGGAAGCGGTTGTCGATTACCCGAACTGGGCCTTTGCGCTAAACGAAAGCGGCCAGCTAATTCGGTTCGCCGCGGAGCCAGGTCCGCGTGACGATGAAATCGTCTCCCATGGCGACGAGGTCGGCCCGAAGCCCCACTTCGATGGAGCCGGTCTCTCGTTCGAGACCGAGAAAGTGCGCGGGCGTGGTTGCCGCCATGCGCACCGCCTTCGACAAGGAGAGATGGCCCTGCTCGATCGCATTGGCGACAGCATTGGCCATCGTCAGAGTCGACCCCGCAAGCACACCGTCCTCGCTCACAAGCCTGTCGCCCTTCAGCCGGATCGCGCGACCCTGGAGGATGAATTCGTCGGTGTCGGCTCCGACTGTCGGCATTGCGTCGGTCACCAACATCAGCCGATCGACGCCCTTCGCATTCAGGCCGACACGGAAAGTCGCTGGATGGACGTGATGCCCATCAATGATGATCCCCGCGTAGATCGCCGGATCCTCGAGAGCCGCGCCAACCATCCCAGGTGCTCGATTTGTGAGCTGTGACATGGCGTTGAAGAGATGGGTGACGCCGTTCATCCCGGCATCCAGCGCGGCCCGAACGGTTTCGTAATTGGCGTCCGAATGGCCAGCAGACACGATGACCCCCGCATCGACGAGGCGCGCGATCTGTTGGGGCGCAATGCATTCGGGAGCAACGGTCACGAGCGTCCGCCCATTCCTCGCCGAGCAAAGGACCTCGATGAACCGATCGTCGAACGGCTGAAGCATCGAGGCGAGATGGATGCCGCGCCTCGTCCGGCTGAGGAACGGTCCTTCGATATGGACTCCGAGCACTCCCGGAACACCGTTACCGATCGCATCGTCGACCGCCGAGATTGCTCGCTCAACGACGGAGAAATCGTCGCTGATCAGGGTTGGCAAGAGTCCCGTGGTGCCGAAGCGGCGATGCGCCGCGGCAATTGCCGCAATCGTATCGACCGACGGATCGTCGTTGAACAACCGCCCTCCGCCGCCGTTTACCTGGACGTCGATGAAGCCCGGCAGCAGCAACTGGCCGGCAAGATCGATCTGCTCCACGTCTTCCGGGGGCTCCTCGCAGATTTGCGCAATCCGGCCAGCCTCGATGACGACGCACCCGCCGTTTCGAATGCCGTCGGGCATGACAAGGCGCGCGTTGACGAGAGCGCTGCGCATCACAGCGTCTCCGTCACTTTATTGAGGTGCGGCGGCCGGTCCGGATCGCGACCCAGCGCAAGCGCCAGGCTGTTCGCGAGGCGGTAGAAGCTCGCAATCTCGAGGATCGGAGTGATCAGCGGATCGGCGTTGATCAGGGGGAGGCAGATGCCTGGGGCGCCCGGAACTCCGACACTGATCACCTGCGCACCATTCGCAGCAAATTCCGTTGCCAACGACTCTACGCTCTCGAGCGACTCGTCGGGCTGGCCGAACAGCAGGACGGGAGAGTATCGGCGAATAGTCGCCACAGGTCCATGCCGGATTTCTGCTGCGCTGAAGGCTTCGGCGTGGATTCCACACGTTTCCTTTAGTTTGAGCGCCGCCTCCTGAGCGACTGCCAGACCGTGCCCGCGGCCCGCCACGTACATGGACTCGGCGGTCCTCAAGACGGGCACGGCGGAATGCCAGTCGAGCTCCCAAGATTCGGCGAGCGCATCCGGCAATGCCGACAAGGCGGCCTCTATTCTGGAATCCCCTGTCCAGGCGGCGAGCAGGTCGAGCACCGCAGCCAGGGCGGCAATGAACGACTTGGTTGCGGCAACGCTACGTTCCGGTCCGGCGCAAAGCGGAAGAAGAATGTCGGCCATCGCCGCGAGCGGCGACTCCTCGTCGTTGACGAGAGCGACGAGCATGGCGCCATTCGCGGCTCCCCGCTCCGCTGCATTAAGCAGGTCCGGGCTTCGTCCCGACTGCGAAATCGCGAGGAGAACGGTGCCGGCCAGGTCCGGCGTCGAATCATAGATTGAGCCAACCGAAGGCGATGCCGAGCTCGTCAGAACGCCGGCTTTGGTCTCGATCAAATAGCGTGCGAACGTGGCCGCGTGATCCGAGCTTCCGCGTGCAAGCGTGACCACAGCGCGCGGGGTATCGGAGCGCAGCCGCGCTGCAAGGGCGGCGACGACGCCGGCATTACGCTCGCGCTGGCGGCCGACGACATCGCGAGCTTCCTTTGCCTCATTGAACATGAGCGTGCAGTCGGGAGCGAGCAGCTGGGCCAAGGACGGATTTCCCCCCACGTCCCGTCTATCCGCGAGCGACGCTGAGCTCGGCGACGAAATCATAGGCGTCGCCGCGGTAATAGGACTTGGTGAACTCGACCGTTCGCCCGTCAGCGGCAAAACCGCGCCGTTCGATCTCCAGACCCGCTGAGCCCGGCTCGATGCCGAGCAACTCCGACTGCTCGGGCGTGAACAGGACTGCGCGCAGCCGCTGCAGGACTCGGATCGGCCGCGCCTTGCCGAGCGCGTCGTAGAGCGAGTCGCCGATCGACTCGAGCGACTCGAGCGCGTTCTTTGGAACGGTGGAATGTTCGAGAGCCATCGACTCATCGTCGGCGTAGCGGATCCGGCTCAGCCGATAGACCGGACTGCCGGGGCCGAGGCCGAGCGCGAGCGCCTCTTCGGGCATGACCGTGCCTTCGCTTCGCGACAGCCACTTGCTGTGCGGCTGGCGGCCACGCGACAGCATGTCCTCGGTGAATGACGAAATGGTCGCGAAGTTCTTTTCGACTCGCGCGGCGACGAACGTACCCGCTCCCTGCCGCCTCGTGAGCAGCCGCGCGTGCACGAGTCCGTCGAGTGCCTTACGCACGGTCACTCGCGAGACGCTGTATGCCTCGGCAAGGTCGCGCTCGGGCGGGAGAGCTTCGTCGGGTGCGAGGACGTGGCGCTCGATCGCAGACCGCAGCACCCGCTGCAGCTGCATGTAAAGCGGCGCACCGCTCCGATTGTCGAGCTTTCCAACGCGATCGACGAACATCGTTCTTCCCTTTGCCCTCTTTACTTTGCGGTGTCGCTAAGTCCTTTTCAATACCAAAATGCGACAAAAATTGCATTGGTGTTATTTTTGGTATTGCAATTGGTATCGGATTAGCGACTAATGCTGCCGTTCACCCAGCGGTCGCCGGTAGCGTCGTTACGTGCCCGCTGGAAATTTTGGTCATGCTTTGGTCCGGTCCAATCGGACAGTCTTCAGAGGGGGAAGGCCATGTTCCAGGCTTCGGCAAATTCACGCAAGGTAATCCTTGGATGCACGGCAAGTGTGCTGGCGATTTCGGCTGCCATGCCGGCGTATGCCCAGGCTACGACTCCGGACAATCAAAAGCCGGCGCAGGTTCAAAGCGATACGAGCGACGACAAGAATTCCATCATCATCACCGGAATTCGCGCGTCGATCCAAGCGTCGCTGAGCCGCAAGAAGGCCTCGGACATCGTCAGCGAAGTCGTGACTGCACAGGATATCGGCAAGTTCCCGGACAAGAACGTCGCCGACTCGCTCGGCCGCCTCACCGGCGTGAACGTCGTCACTGGCTCCGCGAACGCCGGAGGATTCGCCGAAAACCAGAACATCTCGATCCGCGGCACCGATCCCTCACTCAACCTCACGCTCCTCGACGGGCATGGAATCGCAACCGGAGACTGGTTCGTCCTCGATCAGACCAACGGCGGCCGAAGCTTCGATTTCAGCCTTCTCCCCTCCGAGATCGTCGGTCGCCTTGAAGTCTATAAAGCCAGCGAAGCAGACATTCCTGAGGGCGGCGTCGGCGGTACCGTCAACGTCATCACGCGCCGTCCGCTCGACCTGCCGGCAGGCAGCTTCACCGTCAGCGCGCAGGCCAATTACAATGACCTCGCGAACAAATGGGCGCCGCAAATTTCTGGGCTGGCCAGCTGGAAGAATGCCGAGGAGACCTTCGGAATTCTCGGCACCGCATTTTACCAGGAGCGCTTCTTCCGCCGCGATGGCCAGGAGTTCCTCGGTTACACGAGCTACGCCAACTTCTACGGCACCGGCCAGACCGTCGCTGCGCCGAACCTGATCGGCTCGGCTTATTTCACTCAGAAGCGCGTCCGGAAGGGCGGCACGGTTTCCGTACAGATCAGGCCGAGCCCGGCTTTCGAGCTCGACGTCAACGGGCTCTATTCTCGAATGAACGCCGACAACGTCAATCGCAACTCGATGGCGTGGATCAGCAACCTCATCGCCAACAATGCCACGCTTGGCGCATACACCGTCACGGATGGCTATCTGACGTCGGCGACGTTCGGCGGCACAACGGCGAGCGGAAGCCCGTCGAACGGCCGCGTGCAGGACGACATCTACCGCCAGGCGCTTTCATCGACCTGGGACATCAACGCGGACGCGACGTGGCACATCACGGATCGCGCCAAGTTCACCGGCCAGGTCGGCCTCACCAAGGGCAAGGGAGAAACCACCGACACCTATGCCTGGGAGACCTACTGGCACACCGGGACCACCTATCAGTTCGTCGATAAGGGTGCGACCGTCACCTATCCGGGGCTTCCGACTGACGTGACGTCGCCGGCCTATCTCAACAACTTCTACAGCTGGTCGTGGGGCGGCCACATCACCGCGCCCGATCGTGAATTCTACGCCAAGGCCGATCTCGAATATAATTTCCCGGGAAGCGCCCTGAAGTCGATCAGCGTCGGCGGCCGCTATACCGACCACAAGCACTCGCTGAATTACATCGCCTATGCGTGGCCGGGGAACGGGCTCTATTCAGGGACACAGCTCGTCAATCTCGGAACCGTGTTCAACGGAGGCGTCACGCCGTCCGACTATGGCGATGGGCTCAACGGAGCGACCGGTTATTCGTTCTCCGATCAGGACAAGGTGCTCGCGGAGCTGGCCACCAACGGCGGCCGCACCTTCGCTTTCTATCCGCAGGCGAGCTTCTCTGTGCGCGAGAAGGATACGGCGCTTTACGCGATGGCTCGATTCGACGACGACACGCACTGGCGCGGCAATATCGGCGTCCGGGCGGTCCACACCGATCTCGCTACGCTCCAATATTCGCAAAGCGCGCCGGTCGCGAACGCGACCAGTATCTTCTGCGGCACCTGCGGCTCGGTCGAAACCAACCGAAAATATTGGGACATCCTGCCGAGCGCCAACGTCACCTACACCGTTCAGCCTGACCTCTTGCTTCGTGCGGGCGTTGCTCGAGTGATGTCGCGGCCGGGCTATGCGCAGCTGGCCGGCGCGTTCACGCTCAACGATACGATCTACACCGGGACTGCGGGCGGCAATCCGAAGCTGAACCCGTTCCGTGCGTGGGACTTCAACGGCGCCGTCGAATGGTACTACGGGAAGCAGGCACTGCTCTCGTTCAACGTCTTCTACCTGGACATCCAGAATTACATCACGACGGCAACGTTCCAGGAATTCCACACTACGATCCGTGACACGACCGGCCATCTCTATACGATGTCCGGCCCGGTGAACGGTCCTGGGGGTCACAACAAAGGCTTCGAGATCAACTGGCAGCAGCCGATCGCCTACGGCTTCGGAGTAATCGCGAACTACACCTATGCCGACGCGAAGGCGAAGGGCGGCGGCGTGATCGACGGCAATTCGAAGCACACGTACAATGTGACGGCTTACTTCGAAAATTCGCTGCTGAGCGCACGGCTCGCCTATACGTACCGGTCCAAGTTCCGCAGCGGCATCGATCGCTCGACGCCGATGTGGCAGGACAATTACGGATCGCTCGACGGCTCGCTGATCTTCAACGTGACCAAGAATATTGCGCTTACCGCCGACGCGCAGAACCTGCTCAATCACAAGCTCTATTATTTCGTCGGCGACCCGGCGATCCCGCGCGCCTATTACAACAATGGCCGCACCTTTTGGGTCGGCGCAAAGGTGACGTTCGGCGGCAATCCGCCGCCACTGCCGCCGCCGCCTCCGCCGCCGCCTCCTCCGCCTCCGGCAACGCAGACTTGCCCGGACGGATCGGTGATCCTCGCGACAGCAACGTGCCCGGCTCCGCCGCCGCCGCCGCCGCCACCTCCGCCGCCTGCGCCTGAGCGCGGGCAGTAGGAAGAGGCCTGACCGGTGCTGGCACAGGTTCGCTAGTCCGGTACCGGAGGAACGCCGCTGGAGCCCTTTCCCGGCGGCGTTTTCTCTTGAGAGCCGCTACGGAACAGCCCATGCCTCACGATCATGCGACTGGTCTTGAAGATGAGCGGCCGCTGATGACGAAAGTACCGGGCCGACGGATGCGTGCTAAGCTGTTTGCCGCTGTTATGTCGCTCGGCATGACCGCCGCGACCTCGAGCGCGAGCGCGGCCGATTTGCCTCTGTTGCCGCTGCCCGCTTCGGTGCAGATGCAGAAGGGCAGCTTCTCATTTGCCCATGCCCGGATCACTGCCTCGGACGCTGGCGAACGCGCGGCCGGCGAACGGCTGCGATTTCTCCTTGGGCGGAGCCACGGACCGATGCTCGAATACTCGCGAGCGGGAAATATTCGTTTCCGCCGCGGTCCCGCAACCGGCGGCAGTGAAGCTTACCGCCTGAGCGTTGCGCCAGCGGGCGTCGAAATCACCGCGCCAACCGATGCGGGCCTCTATTACGGCGCTGAGACCCTTTGGCAGCTCATGGCGTCAAGCAGGGGCCGACGGATTCCAGCAGTCAAAATTGCCGATTATCCCGCCTTTTCATGGCGTGGGCTGATGCTCGATTCCGCCCGGCACATTCAGCCCGTTTCCTACATAAAGGGGCTGATCGACAGAATGGCGGCGGACAAGCTGAACGTCCTCCATTGGCACCTCACCGACGACCAGGGATGGCGGATCGAGATCGACCGCTATCCACGGCTGACGAGCGTTGGGGCTTGGCGGCAGGAAGCGGGAGCTGCGGCCTTTGATCCGAAAACCGGCAAGCCTGTCCTCTACGGCGGATACTATTCGAAGAAGCAGATCCGCGAGATTGTCACGTTTGCACGCGCGCATCACGTGGCGGTCGTTCCCGAGATCGACGTGCCGGGGCACGCGACGGCAATGATCGCGGCCTATCCCGAGCTCGCCTCGACGCCGAACCCGCCCAAGACGCCCAGCCACGATTGGGGAATCCTTCCGAACCTTCTCAATCCTTCGGACGGGACCTTCAAATTTCTCGAGAATGTCCTCGACGAAGTGATGGAACTCTTCCCTGGGTCGATTCACCTTGGCGGCGACGAAGCGGTGAAGGACCAGTGGAAGGCCAATGCCACGATCCAGGCCAAGATCAAGGCATTAGGGCTCAAGGACGAGGATGCGCTACAGGGCTGGTTCACCGCTCGGCTCGGCGACTATCTCGCGAAGCACGGTCGGCGCCTCGTCGGCTGGGACGAAATCCTCGGCGGCAAAGTTCCTGCGAATGCACTGGTCATGTCGTGGCATGGGGTCGATGGCGCGGTCACCGCCGCGAAGACTGGACGCGATACGGTACTTGCCGCATCGCCCGTTCTCTATCTCGACCATATGCAGAGCGCCTCCGGCGCAGAGCCGCCAGGGCGCGCCGAGATTATCGACTGGCGCCAGTTCTACCAGTTTGATCCTGCGCCAGGCGCGCTGACAGCGGAACAACGCAGACATGTTCTCGGGCTCCAAGCGAACCTGTGGACCGAGCACGCGCGGACGACGGCATATGCGGACCGGATGATCTGGCCGCGCAGCGCAATCCTTGCCGAACTCGCATGGTCGAACCCGAAGAAGGATTGGTCGGAATTCTCCCTTCGGCTCGTGTCGGCGATGCAGCGCTGGCGCGAAATGGGTGAAGCTTACGATCAGACGCCGCTCGAGCCGCTCGCGAACTTCACCGGCAGCGAAGCGGTCACGGTCGCCATCCAGCTCCCCGCGTCCATCGGAACTCTACACTATTCGACCGACGGGTCGGACGCATCCCCAACGTCTCCCGCTTATGATGCACCGCTGACGCTGAAGTCAGGCACAGTCCTTTCAGCCCAAGCGTTCGACGGAGCCATACCGATTGGCGTGCCGAAGCAGTGGCGGATCGGCCCGGCGCTGCTCCACACCAAAACTGCCAGTGAAATGGAGCTTTGCACCAATGCCATTCAGCTCCGGCTGGAGGATGATGGGCCGACGGCAGGCAAGAGGCTGGTCCACTGGGTCGACGTTATGCACCCGTGCTGGATCTGGCGCGGCGCTCCGCTGGATGGCGTGAAGCACCTCGTCGCTGAAGTCGGCGAGATGCCGTTCAACTTTGCAATCGGCGACGACATCAACAAGATCACCTTCCGGCCGCCTGCGACACCGGCCGGCGAGCTCGAGGTCCGGCGCAACAGCTGCGATGGACCGCTGGTCGCGGCGATTCCGCTGGAGGCGGCAACGCACACCTCCGGCGATGCTGACG
>Ga0310811_10013604_pt1 | contig 10602 bp, 10 predicted proteins | sample YCmetagenome_FD_207642 | JGI IMG/M metagenome (GOLD analysis project Ga0310811, IMG submission 207642) | Soil microbial communities from experimental microcosm in Duke University, North Carolina, United States - YC | ecosystem: Engineered > Artificial ecosystem > Soil microcosm > Unclassified ... | reverse complement strand
CTCGATCACCTGCTGCCGCTCGTTTCCCAATGTGTCATCATGAGCTACAGCACTAAGACGTCGAATGTGATCAACAAAATCACTGAAAAATTGCGGCGTGCTGATCTTTTAGGAACGCGTCGTATTGTGTTTGGGCTCGAAACACACGCTGGCGCTGGGATGAATATATCTTACGCGGACACGCCGGATAAAAAGCGACGAGCCGCTGTGATTGCCGACCTAGGGTTCATCGAAGAACATGTAATTTCGCATCCGTCCTATCTAGGTTGGGCACTGCACGATTGGGCGGGGTGGTCGATTCTTCCGGGAAAGATCGAGTAGCTTGGTCCGCTGCCTCATCCACCAGTATTGCTATCTGGTCGACTATCAGTCTATTGCGGCGTTCCGGCGTGTATTCACCACCACGATCGGGATGACGCCAGGGCAATGGCGCCGAGAGGCGCGCGGCAGCGAGTAACCGGCGTCCATTTTTCCGTTCAGGGCGCTGCTTGCTTCCTTGGATATTGGATAGTGATCGTGAAAATATCCGTCCGATAATACTACGACCTCAGCCTTGTGGGCTGCCGCGCGAGAAGCTCGAGTTTCAAAAACTATCGCATCGCCATCGCGACGGGAATCTTCACCCATTAGTCGGCTTTTCGACATCCCCTTGAGGCGCCCCGGTTAGCGAGGGACAAGAGGATTTTCGTCTCGTCCTACAGGGACTTTTGCCGCGTACTTTTGTAGTCAATATTTGAAGTTGCTTATCAAGCTCCGATATTTGGCGAAGCAAACCTACCCTAATGAGGGCGTTTGCACGATCTGGACCGGCCGGAAGCGCTCGCGCAGCTGCAAGCGCCTCATCAGCTTGCTCGGCCCAACGGCTAACAGGACTTCGAGACCGTATTTTTGTCATGAGCACCACTTGGGCTTCATCAGCCCGGCACACAGATGGGCACGACAAATCGGCTACTCATCGTCCGAAATATCGCGAGAGTGATTCCCGTATATCTCTACGTAGGGTGCCGGAATAAAATTAGCGCAGCATTAGCTGCGAAAAAATATATGTACAGAGTTCTAAAAATGATCGCAGTCCGCTGTGGCAAGCAGGGAATCATCGACCGCATGAACAACGTTCGGGCTAAGAGCGAATGTCGTAATATGTTTGATACCAATCTGCGAAAGCCCGGATGCCATCATGAAAAGGCGTAAAGTCAACCTTGCCAATAACTGCTCTCAATTCCTTGAGGTCTGCATGACTCGACAACGCCTCACCGGGTTGCATCGGCAAAAGGATTTTTTCCGTAGATCGATCGAAAATGGCTTCTAACGCCGCGACCAGCGTCTTTAGATTTTGGGATTCGCCTGATCCGATATTTAGAATGCGCCAAGGTATTTTGGCCTCTGCGACACCCATTTCCGCATTGAGCGTTCCTGGAACATTATCAATAAGTTTAGCAATTATTTCAGCAGCATCTTCTACATAAACGAAATCACGCTGCATGTGGCCGTAATTGAAAAGATTTATCGGTCTTCCCGCCATCAGTGCTTTCGCAAAAAGCGAGATTGCCATATCCGGCCTCACCCAAGGGCCGTACACTGTAAAAAGCCTAACTCCTGTCGTAGGCAACTCGAAGACGTGGCTAAACGAATGTGCGATCAATTCATTTGCGCGCTTACTCGCGGCGTACAAACTGATTGGGCGCTCAGCATTATCGGAGGTTGACTGGGGGGTCTGGGGCCCCTCTCCATAGACAGCGGAAGACGATGCATACAGAAAGTGCCTGCATTTGCTCCGCCGACATTCATTCAGCACATTAACAAAACCAACGACATTCGTGTCGATATGTCGGTTGGCGTTCGCAAAAGAATTACGAACATCCGGATCCGCAGCCAGATGGATCGCGCCTTCAAAATTATTTCTACGAAATAACAGCTCCGTTGCCCGCTGGTCCGCCAGATCAATCTCGGCGAACCGAAAGTTGAGATCGTTTTGCAGCACGGCCAAACGTGCACGCTTTAGAGCCGGATCATAGGAATCATTGAGCGAATCCACGCCGAGGACCTTTTTTCCTAAGCGCAGCAATGTCCGTACGGTGTGATATCCGACAAACCCGGCAGCACCAGTGACGATTATGTCTCGCATTTTTCGCTTATTTGGCCGCAATCCGCGGGCTTGCGGAACCTCTTGGAGAGGTTACGGCCATAAAATTAGCTCAAAATGAGCTTTGCAGAACAAGGCTCAGAATGCACTAATCAGGGCCCGGTACTTCCTCAGCAGAGCCGTCATTCTTCAATGCGGGTTTTACTTATCGAAGACGATCCCATGATCGGCCAGGGCCTTCAGCGCGGACTGAGCGATCAAGGCATGAGCGTGGACTGGGTAAGAACCGGGCGCGAGGGTAGTATCGCCCTAAAGCAAGGCGACCACTCACTCGTTCTGCTGGACCTCGGAATTCCAGAGGTGTCCGGCTTTGAATTGATACAGGAGACCCGATCCGCTCTCCGGTCTGTCCCAATTCTCGTAATTACAGCTCAAGACGATATCAACGATCGTATTAAAGGCCTGGATCTTGGAGCGGATGACTACCTCGTCAAGCCCTTTGAGCTCAAGGAATTGCTGGCCCGCATGCGGGCAATCGAGCGAAGACAGCATGGCCAAACGAGATCGCTACTCGTAAGCGCCGACATGATGCTCGATCTCGCGACATTAGAGCTCGAATACAAGAGCATCAGACGACTTCTATCTTCTAGAGAATTCGCGCTGATGCGCGTTCTCATGCAGAGGCCCGGGAGGATATTTTCGCGCGCGCAGATCGAACAACAAATCTACGGATGGGGCGAGGAAGTGGAAAGTAACGCCGTGGATGTACTCATTCATTCCATCCGCAAGCGGTTCGACAAAGAAATCATACGCAATATACGCGGCGCGGGCTGGATGGTTCTCAAAGACACCCGATGATTTCTCTCAGAAATATTGCGATGCTATGGGCGACATTGCTTTTAGTCGCGATTTCCGTTGCCGCTGTGTTGGCATCGCGTGCGCTTGCTGTGATTGAGCTTAACAAGCTACTCGATAACGAATTGCAGCAAATTGCTTTAAACGCGGGAAGCGGACTTTATCCCGAGATACACCAGCTCATTTCCCATATGGAGGACGAAAATCGCATTTCCGTACAGGTATGGGATGACAATGGTGGCTTGATCCATGAGAATCCCATGGCAATCCGCCTGCCACGACAATCGGATTCCGGATTTCATGATCTCACATTTAAAGGAAAGGCCTGGCGCATTTATGTGGCCAACGACGGGAAGCATACGACCCAAGCCGCACAGAGATGGAGCGCTCGAACGGAGATCGCAAACCATACCGCGCTGGCAGCAGCTGTCCCGATCCTTGCTGCGTTGCCGATTGCATGGATTGCGATCATCTTAGGCGTTAACGCGCTTCTCGCCCGCTTCTCCCGATTTGCAAATGAGCTCGCAGAGCGCGGGCTGGAGGCCAAAGAGCCAGTTCCCGCCACCGGCATGCCTCATGAAATAACTCCACTGATCAGCGCGATGAATGAGCTCATCGCAAGACACAAAGCAGCGGCAGAACAGCAAAAACAGTTTCTTTCGGACGCCGCCCACGAACTCAGAACTCCTCTTGCAGCTCTACAGATCCAAATTGACAATTTCCGCAACCAGCCATCCGCTGAAGCGAAAGATGCTGCGCTCCGAGAGTTAAAAGCCGGCATTCAGCGAGCAACCGCCATGATCCGGCAGCTAATGCGCATGGCTCGATTGGATGATGGAGCCCTAGGGTCTGGATCTCAAACGCTAGACCTAAAAGACGTCCTGATAACGATCGTATCCGATTTCGTACGCATGGCTTCGGCACGCAATATCGATCTTGAAATGGAAATCGACGAGTCGGCATCGACGGCAATACCAGACACGGAAATCCGCTTTCTATTTACAAATTTGATCGATAACGCAGTCCGGTATTCCATCGCCGGAGGCCGCGTAACTGTGATCCTCCGCAGGGCTGGATCAGATATCTTCGTTGAAGTGAAGGATTGCGGAATTGGCATCCCTGTTGCCGCGCTTCCGCGATTATATGATCGGTTTTATAGAGCCGCCCCCGCTGACATCGAAGGGACCGGCCTAGGCTTGGCCATAGCTCGTAAGATTGCCGATCGTAACGGGTTCGGCCTCGAGATCTCAAATAACATTGATGGCCCGGGCGTATCCGCTGTCGTCTTCATTCCGCAGGCGACTTAATTACAGAGCAGTTCGTGGCCTTACAAAAATCCGATATTCAGCGAGTTGCTGCAGATTTTTCCAAATCACGCCAGTGCGGAGACTGCGCTGCTTGTTGTGAAGGATGGCTCAAGATCGAAATTCGGGGGCAGCCCGTCTATCCGGGCCAAAAGTGTCCCTTCTGCACGAGAAGCGGCTGCTCCATCTACGATGAACGGCCCGACGACCCATGTCGCAAATTCATATGCGGATGGCTGGCTCATCGCAGCCCCCTGCCCGACTGGATGAGACCTGACAAAAGCAATGCAATCCTGCTTGTCGCAAGCTTCGCGTGGTGCGGCATGCCAGTAGACGTGGCGGTACCAGCCGGCGACAGAATCAAAGAAAAGGCCCTCGTCTGGCTTCAACACTTTTATTCGCGGCAAAAAAGACTTCTGGTCTTCAATCTCGACGACGAATGGTATGCGTTCGGTCCGCCAGCGTTCCAGCAAGACATCCGCTCGCGCTTACAACGCGGAGAAATTCTCTGGGAGAACTAAACGCTCTCCGTAACCTTTCCTGTCACGCTCAAAAGAAATTCTTCTAAACCTCGAATACAGGCTTTGTCTTCGTAGACAAGATGCTTGTTGAGCGCCATCCGAGCGGAAAATTCGGAGCGTACCGACTTATTCAGGCCCAGCATTACAGCCTTCTCGACATAATGCGGGACATCGGCAGCAACAGCATCACCCATGTTCATCATGTTGAGTATCGCGGAAGTATGTCGCCCCCGCATAAATTCACCGTCGATTGTTATGATCGGCAAGTTATGCGTCAGGGCATCAAACGTCGAGTTACAGCCTGACCAGCCGACGCTATCCAGCATCACATCAAACAACCCCATGGCGGCTCTGAACTCATCGGCGGGCAGCCGCGGCAGCATGACACAATGGTTCGGTGCTTCTAAGCCATAGCGAGAAAATACAACTTCCAACCGCTTTAAGAAGGATTCAGTCAGGTACGGGCTATCTGGAAACTCGATAAACACGAACTGGCAATTGGGAAGTTGTGCAGCGATGCGTGGAAAAATATCGTCATAGATAGGCGCATATTTTGGCAATGATTGACAGCACCAGAACGCAATCGCATCCGCTCTAATATTGTATTTTTCTCGCCCCGCCACAGCTGAGATTGGAGGCGGCCTTTCGCAAAATACTGAAAGATTTGGAAGACGAATGAGTGTTTCGGTGTAATGCTCCTGAGCATCGGCAGGCTCCATCAAATCGCTGCTCAGAAAAAAGTCGATCGTGCTGAATCCACTCGTTACAGGATGTCCCCACGAACAACACTGTACAGGCGCGAGCCTCTGCGCCGCCAACTGACTAGCAAGCTTGTCCATCCCGATTTCCGGATAAATGAGCACGTCCAGATGGTCTTCCAAAATCAGCTGACGCCACTCGTCCAGCGATCTGAGGCCTTGAACGAATTTGAAGCACCTCGCGACGACCAGCGCCGTTTCTCCATCAGACTGATCACCGGTGTAATAGCCGTAGATTTCATGACGGGCTAAATCTAATTGGCTAATCCATCCCTTAATGGGCATCCGCCAGTTGGAATGCTCACGAAAGAACCCGCTGACAAAGCCGACCCTAATTGGAGAGGATGCATCCTTTCGAGATCGTGGTAGTGCAACGCTATGCTTGCGAGCCATAGCTTGGACCGCAATCTCACCATAGTTTGCCTGAAGCGCTTTATCGTTGCCCTGCTGATAGGGTAGATAAAATGGCTGATGCGAACCGATCGCTTCGGCTAATGAGGCAGGATAACCAAGCTCCATGAAGCGCTGAGCCAGATCCATCAGGCTCTTCGAATAATTGATACGGCAAGCGTCAGCGTCTTCGGCACTTTCATAAATAGGTTGCAGATTCGCCATACATGACGCGAGCTTAGCTTCCAAGAACTGCGGGTTTTTTCGCCAAGCCTCGTCAAAGCTCTTTTGAGCTTCTCTGAACTTTCCGATGCCGCGAAGCGCGAGACCCTGATTATAGCAGGGTATGTGAGAGGTTGGGTCGAGCCGAATAGCCTCATTATATTGATCAAGAGCTTCGGCTGGTCGTTTCAGCGCACGCAGCAAATTCCCAATGCCATTTCGTAGACCAGCGTCTTTCGGTCTGATTTTTACGGCCCTATCAAAATGGTCGAGCGCCAAAAGTTTCTGATCCTGACGGGCATATATCTCCGCAAGATTATAGTGACATTCAAACTGATCTGGATATTTCGATAGGATACCCTTGAATAGCTGGATTGCCCCCGCGAACTCGCCAGTCCGCTTCAGAAGCAAGGCCAGACTGATCTGCGGACCCATCTCGCGTGGTGATTGTTTAATGGCCCGTCTGAGTTGGACAATTGCTTCGGCATACCGCCCTGTTAGATCGAGCGCCTGAGCATATTGCGATCTAGCGTCCGGGTTTTTTGGTTCCAGCTCAACGGCGGAGGCAAAACTTGCGCATGCCTCCTCCATTCTTCCCAGTGAGACAAGAATAACGCCTTTATCTTGATGTAATGAACCCAGCCGCGGCGAGAGTTCTATGGCGCGATCGATTGATTTGAGAGCCTCAGGCCGACCTAGCGCATGCAGGACGCTGCCAAGGAGATGATGAACTCGATAGTCGTCCGATCTTTCCAGCAAAACCTGGCGGTACAGTGTTTCTGCTTCCTTCAACTGACCGGATCGGTGATGCGCAAGCGCCCGAGCAAAAACGTCTTGGCCTACATTCTTTATAACCATGCCGTTTATCGAGCAGCGTCATCCAGGAAAAAACGCCTCTCATCGCACGGACGGGATGCACCCTGACCTAAATCAATTTCACATGGGCTACCGTATACCCAGACAGGTTGGTTACACGGTATCGCTCTATAGGCTCTATCCACGTCATCGCACGCAATGTTTAAGGCAGGATGATAAACAAGGCGACCACCAAAGGCGTTGTAATGCGGCGGAATAGATCGGACGACAGGATAGTAGTGCTTGTGTTTATGTCGAGAGTTCGCGTGCGCAGTCGACATCAGGCCAATCACAAGAAGTGCTGACGATAATATGCCTAGTTTGCGTGACATCATTTGACCTTCTCCTATCAACAGCCTCGCCAGAGTATCGTCGCATCAAGGCTCGCGATAGTTGATGTATTGAATGCTGTATTTCACAGCACCGTAAAGCTTGATGTACAGGATAGGGCCATCAACTCGCACATCGTCGATCGAACTCCGGCCCTTGAAAACAGTTCCGCGATTTTCCTCGCCCGGCGCATATATTAGTGCGGTGGCATCACCTGGCTCCAATGTCACGCGCAAGGTCACGACATTCGCCGATTGAGGTATCTCTTTCGAGATATCGATCTTAATCGGTATGGGGTCGGCCGGAGCATCCACCTCATCTGCGCTAACCTGCAGGATGTAGGCTGGTGGCGGCGTCACATACATCGGCTTTGTCCTCTAAAGCGCCGTTCATCATTGGATGACGCGGCCAAAAAAGAAGGCGGGCCGGAGCATCGGCCCGCCTTCATGGGCTCAGAAGTCGAACGTTAGGCCTGTCGTAGCGGCCTTCAGAGTTGAGCCTCCAATAACGTTGTTGTTCGCGTCACGCCCGCAAAGGGCATAAGCGTGACCGCTTGGACCCAAGCAATAATGGCCACCCTTTCCTTGCGTCAGCTCGCTGGCGACAACGTACCAACTTGCCCAATTGTTAAATCGATAACGGGCGCCGATCGCATACTGGCTGGCGGCATCGCTATAAAGATTTGCCTGGATCGTGGGCGTATCCGCGAGACCTGCAACGTTCACGCTCAGCATCGCAGGATTGCCATTCGTTCTGAAGGCGTGCGTATATGAGCCGCTGAGCGACCACTTTCCGAAGTACTGTGTAGCACTTACGAACACATCGTCTTTCGACCGTTCGTTGAAGGGCTGTTGTGCAGCCGTGACATCGCGGCGAATCCACTCGTACACAGCATTCAACTGAAGGTCGCCCGGACCGGTGTTGAAGCGGTAACCGCCACCGACCTTCGCAGCCCATTCGTTATGGATGCCCGTCGAAACGATAGAGCCGTCGGGCAAAATAATCGGTGGAGCACCAGCATTTGCAACACCTGTATTATCGTCACCCTGGCGATTTGTCGCTTCATGCAGTTCGTAGGCTGCAATCGCCGTAAACCCACCATTCTTATATTTCAGAGCCGCACTGTACGCGTTTCCAAACGAACCATCATTACACCCGCGGTCTCCCAAAGCGATTGTTGGGAAGTTGCTTCCGCTGCCTCGCGTTGAGGCGCCATTACATTGGGCATAATCACCATACGCAAAATCGCTATTGTCTTTCGCATAGTTCTGCCCCGGCGAAAACAGCGCGCTCATCTGGAAACCATTCCAGATCGGAGATTCATACCAAACCGAGTGGTTCATGCGCCAATCGAACTCGGCACGATTATCACCACCGGTGTTGCCCATGATCGAGTTGTAATCACCCAAGGTTCCAGAGAACGGATCCATTGCGGAGGTCGCTAACTTATAAGGCGTCTGAGTTTTACCTGCCTTGATTGCACCCCACGGGCCTTCCAAACCAAGATAGGAGTCGCGGCTGCCAAAAGCAGCGCGTTCGTTTGGAGCAGCAGCAATATCCATTTGAGCTTCCATCTGGGCGACCATTGCCCATCCGTCATACCCATAGGGTGAAAGATTGTGCCTTACCCGAAAACCGAAATACGAAAGGTTGCTACCGATCGCAAGCTTCGTGCCCTGATCATAAACGCTTGAGTTCAGAAGATCGCCTGAAAGATCGAAGTGGCCGTAGAGCTGAACTGTCGTATTGTCGATAAGAGGCCCTAAAGCCCCCGCTTTGACCGGCATCCCAAATACTGTTCGCCCGGCGTATGGCACCGGTGAGGTTGCAGGCTTAGCATGAGTGACAACACTGCTTTCAGCGACAAGTTTGCCACTCTTGTCACGCTTTACAACGGTCTTGTGATTGATCTTCGCACGCAGCTCAGCATTTTCGTGCTCGAGCCTGTCAAGGCGCTTCATTACGTCGTCAAGCGTCGCGGCGCGTACAGTCGTCTGGAACGCGATGATGCTTAGTGCCGCGCAAGCGGTCCCTGCTAGAAGCTGTTTCCTCATATTTGGTCCCCTATCTTCCCACTTTCATTAGCGGGTCGCCTAGGACGCTATGGGATGCCAAATACCAGGGTAAAGCTTCGTATTACGATATAAATTAGATCGTAGGGAGTTGTTATAGTCACAGCACAAATTTGTTCCCGCGCCGCACCACGGATATGAAAGCTATCTGAGGCATCGACTTTTCTAGTTTTTTCAATCGATTACAAAAATTCACAACGAGAAACAAAAACGCCTTTGCGCTGAATGCTGATACAAACTGCGGTTTCGCGAGCACATAGCTGTTTTTTTAAATCACGTGCCATACCGCTAATTTTGAGCTAATTATCTCTCATTCATTCTGGCATGCCAGAGCACTTTTCCAAGTGCATAAAATGCGTCCGGTACCCCAGAAGACAGAATAAATGTAAATGGAGGATCGAATGAGCGGAAAGGACAAGATCTCTCTTTTTGGCTCAGTTCTCTTGCTAATCGCCATAGTAAGCTTTGGCCTATACGCCATGGATAGGGCTCGCTCCTATGGAGACGAAGGTTTGTCCGATATTTCTGCTCAGAGTAAATAACGACCCAAATATACGGATTGGCGCACCCCCACGGATGCCCAACCCGCCGCTGAAACGTATCCAATACATTGCGCGCCGTTGCATCGGCGATCCGGGCGACGAACCTTCATCACCAACGCAGCACGGAAGATATCGCTGGTGGGAGGGTCAGTACGAGACGTGCAGATGCTAGCCGGTCACACCAGCCTTCGTATCACCCAGAGATGCATCGACGGCGAGCAGGAAGCTCAGTGAAAGATCGTAGATCTCATTTGAGACCGGCTTTGAAAGTTCTTCGGCCGGATCAAGAGCTTCCGACCGTTATCTCCGCGCGCCGATAAAGGTCGTTCAAGAACCTCGTCATAGACGACGCCGTGAAACCCTTTCCTCTCGTCGAGGGGAAAAGCGGCAGCCGATCCAGCGAGCCGTGAAAAATTTCTGCTTTCTCGCGGTGAGGCATCAAGCACGGCAGCTCGACCTTTACGACCTCTCGGTCGTCCTCGCTTTTTTGCTGACATGCCCAAAACTAAATTTGGGACGTCCCATGTACAGGGCTGCAGAACTCAGTTTCGATTTGTTTTGGAAGAAATAAAATCGGATCTGAAGGTCGAGAAAATTGTGGGTTGTATTTGATCACAAACACTTATGTATTTGAAATATATATTGTTTTTTATGATCTACTGGCGGAGAG
>Ga0310811_10013603_pt1 | contig 10602 bp, 8 predicted proteins | sample YCmetagenome_FD_207642 | JGI IMG/M metagenome (GOLD analysis project Ga0310811, IMG submission 207642) | Soil microbial communities from experimental microcosm in Duke University, North Carolina, United States - YC | ecosystem: Engineered > Artificial ecosystem > Soil microcosm > Unclassified ... | reverse complement strand
ATCGATCGCGATCGGCGCGCCGATCGTTCCAGTGAGGTGACATGTCGGACAGCATCAACGTCAGACCCGGGCCGCCGCTCGGGATAAGGACTGAGAGCGGAATCACGCTCGGTCCGGCATCGCGCGGGACGCGGCTGATCGGTCAGTTGATCGATGCATCGTTCGCGGCCTTGCCGTCGGTCGCCGCTGGTCTCATCGCCCGGTTCAGCGGCGGGCTCGCCGCGCCGATCGCGGTGGTCGCTGTGGCCTGGACGTTCTTCTATCTGTTTCTGGGTGATGGTCTGCACGAAGGACAGAGCTTTGCCAAGCAGATGCTCGGCGTGCGTGTCGTGGACGCCGCCACCGGCAGGCCATGTACGTTCGGGAAGTCGTTCGTCCGGAACATCTTCACGATCCTCGGCCCGATTGACTGGATCTTCATATTCGGCGAGTCGCATCAGCGGCTCGGAGACAAGGTCGCGGGGACCATCGTCGTGACGGCGGACTAGTCGCTTGCACCGCGGCGAGTCTGGCGCGGGACATGGCGCTAATACATGATTGACGGCTTCCGACGATACCTCAACCCGGCACCTCAATGAAAACCCGGATCAGATTCGTTGGCGGCGCGCGCGGACGTCATGCGGGTGTCCGCGTTGCGCAGGTGGTTGGCATCGGCCTTGTCGTGATCGGCGGCTCGATCGCCCGTCGGCCAGCGACGCTCTCCGCCCGCAACGCCGATCCCACCTTTGCCGAAGACGTCGCCCCGATTCTCTACAAGAACTGCACGGCGTGTCACCACAGCGGCGGCATGGCGCCGTTCTCGCTCGTGGAGTACGACAGCGTCAGGGCGAAGACTGACGAGATCCACGACGCGGTGTCGGCGGGAGACATGCCTCCGTGGCACGCCCAGGGCCCGCACGGCGTGTTCCGCAACGACCGGCGACTTTCCGACGCGGACAAGCAGACCATCCTGCGGTGGATCGAGTCGGGCGCCAAGCTGGGCGACGCAGGCAGGCTCCCGCCCAAGCCCGAGTATCCGGACAAGTGGATGGCTGGAACGCCGGACGCCGTCGTCGCGATGCCGGAGGAGTTCACCGTGCCGGCGTCGGGCACCGTCGAGTATCAGTACTTCCAGGTGCCGACCGGTTTCACGGAAGACAAGTGGGTGCAGTCGATCGAGATTCTGCCGGGCGCGCGCGAAGTGGTACACCACGTGCTCGTCTACGCGCGAGCGCCGCAGCCCGCGACTCCAAGTGCGCCCGCGGCACCGCCAGCCGGCGCTCCCGCGCGCTCGCCGCTGTTCATTCGCATACCCGAGCAGTCGACGCTTCACGATCCGCCGCGATTGGACACGCTGCATCCGCCGCCGCGAAACATGGGCGTTCTCCTCGCCACCGAGGTGCCCGGGAACAGCGTGCTCGAGTTCCCGAAGGGCGCCGCCATGCGGATTCGCGCTGGCACCGTGCTGACCTTCCAGATGCACTACACGGCACACGGGCACGAGATGAAGGATCGCACCGCCATCGGATTCCACTTCGCCAAGGAAGCGCCCGGCGAGGAGATCTATGCATCACACTTCTATAACGGGGCGCTCCACATTCCCGCCGGCGCCAAGGACGTTTCTGTGCCGGCGGAGCTCGGGATCGGGCGGCCGGTTCGGATCTGGGGTCTCATGCCGCACACGCATCTTCGCGGGACGCGCTGGCAGTACACGCTCGACAAGCCGGACGGCACGTCGCAGGTGATCCTGGACGTGCCGCGCTACGACTTCAACTGGCAGACGTACTACATGTTCGCCACGCCGCTCGAGGTCCCGGCCGGCGCCAAGATCAGGTCGATGGCGTGGTACGACAACTCGGTGGAAAACAAGCACAACCCGGACGCCACCAAGGACGTATGGTGGGGCGATCAGACCTGGGAGGAGATGCAGTACACCGGGTTCCTGTACAGCGTGCTGAGTCAGCGGCCCAACCCGTGAGGCGCGCCGGAGGTCGCCGAGTGCGGCGGCTTCCGCCAGCCCACTCACCGCCGGGTCGAGCCGGGCGCGGAGCCGGTGGGTCTACTTCGCCTTTTTCTTCGGCTTTGCCGGAAGCGCGCGGACGTAGTCCCCGCCGCGCTCGATCCACTGGCGCAGCGCGCGTCTATCGCTGACGACGGTTGCCGGCAGCTCGACATACTCCTTCATGCCTCGCCCCGGCATCGGCTCGAACGGCTTGGCTCCCGCCGCGGTCGCGGTGGCGCGATCGGTCTCCGACAATCGGACCATGATGCGGTCCTGGAAGATCGACGCGAGCATGTTGCCGTTCAGAAACACCGACGGATACCCGAACATCGTGCGGCGCTCGGCGCCCGCGAGCCCTTCAGTGGCGCGCTCAAACGCGCTCACGGTCGCCGCCGACGGTTTGGTGAACGCGGGCATCGATCGTCCGGCCTGTTGCGCGGGCTTGCCGTGTTTGCGCGGCATGTTGGACAATACTGCGACAGGACTCGGCGAACAAACGGGAGCCTGGAATGCCGATTGATCGATCTCTGATCCGGTGCGCGGCGATCCTGTTCGACCTCGACGGCGTGCTCGTCGATTCGACGGCCTGCGTCGAGAAGAGCTGGCGCGATTGGGCGGTTCGGCGCCGGCTCGATCCCGATCGAGTGATGGAAGTGGCGCACGGACGCCGATCGATCGAGACCGTGCAGCTAGTCGCGCCCCACTTGAACGCTGCCGACGAAGCGGCGGCGATCGCAGCCGTCGAGTCGACGACGACCGACGGCGTGTTCGAGGTGCCGGGCGCGCGCGCGCTGCTCGAACGCTTGCCATCGAACGCGTGGGCGATCGTCACGTCAGGAGTTCGCGCCGTCGCCACGCTCCGGATTCGACACACGCGACTTCCGGTGCCGGAGGTGCTGGTTCCGGCTGACGAGATTCAACGCGGCAAGCCGCATCCTGAAGGTTATCTCACCGCGGCCACGCGTCTCGGCGTCGATCCGGCGATGTGCATCGTCGTCGAGGATACACCAGCCGGGTTGGAAGCGGCGCGCGCGGCGGGCATGCGCTCAGTCGCGGTGAGCGGAACCTATCCGGCAGCGGCGCTCACCATTGCCGACATCACCGTCCCGCGGTTGGACGCACTGCGCATCGAGAGCGCGGGGTGCTGGCCGCCGGTCACGATTCATCTCTCGCGCGAGTGAGCCGCGATCGGAGGCGGAATCTCGCATTCGGCATCGATCGGACGGCGTCGCGCGCGGGCCGGGTGATCACGCGGTACTCGGCATCGTGACCTGTTTTTGCGTTTTTTTGCGCTGGTGAAGAAGCGGCGATAGTGCCGTAACCTTCACCGGAGTCGCAGTAGATGATTGGCATTTCGAAAATCCGCGGCATGATCGCAGTCGCCGTGTGTCTCGTGAGCGCGTCGTGCGTCCGGCTCGGCGGCTCCGCGTCTGGCGACCTGGCGCCAAGGGCGACGATCACGTTCCACAACCAGGGTCGCGACCGGGTTCAGGTCTACCTGGTGGGCGAGAAGGAGGACTGGTTGATCGGCCGTCTCGAGCCGTTGGAGACCGCACGTCTCGCGTTGCCGCAGTTCGGGTTTGCATCGGCAGCGCGATCGGTTGCGCTCGCAGTCCTGCCAGGATGGTCCAAAAATCTGGAGCCCCGTCGCGATCCTCGGGCCACGTTTTCCATCGACGAAGTCACGGACGATTTGGCGGGCGAAGAGTGGTTCTTCGTCGGTGGTCAACTCCAGGGGCCGTTGCGCGGCCACGACCGCTAGCGCTGTTGAGGGCGCAGGCCGCTATTGCAGGCCTGCGAAGCGTACCGAGGCGGGTCACGCGACTGGCCGAGTGACGGCGCCATTCATATGTTAGCCGCTCCCGGTCGCGATGCGGCGGCGAACCTCTGAACACCGGCCTCAGACAGCCACTCCGATTCTCGCTGAATTGCGCGTACGCCATCGAGCGGCAGCTCGGTGGCGGCGCCGTGTGGCGTACTGATGCTGCAGAGCCGACAGGCAGTCGACCCGGATCGGCGGCAATCCGGTGACTGCCTCGCTGCACGCTCAGCTGCAGAAGACCCTCGGCGACAGCTACGCGATCGAGCGCGAGCTGGGCGGCGGCGGGATGAGCCGCGTGTTCGAGGCCGAGGAGCTTCGCCTCAAGCGCAAGGTCGCCATCAAAGTTCTCTCACCAGAGCTTGCGCAAGGGCTGTCGATCAGCCGATTTGAGCGGGAGATCCAGACCGCCGCCGCGCTCCAGCAGGCCAACATCGTTCCCGTGCTCACCGCCGGCGACATCGAGGGCCTGCCGTTTTACACGATGCCGTTCGTCGATGGCGAATCGCTCCGGGCGCGGGTCGGGCGTGGTTCGCTGTCGGTGAGCGAAGTCGTGAGCGTGTTGAAGGACGTCGCCAAGGCACTCGCCTACGCGCACGCGCGCGGCGTCGTGCATCGGGACATCAAGCCGGACAACGTGCTTCTGTCCGGCGGTACGGCCGTCGTGACGGACTTCGGGATCGCGAAGGCGATCAGTGCCGCTCGCACCGGCGGGCCCGGCGCGACACTCACCCAGATTGGCACGTCGATCGGCACACCGGCGTATATGGCGCCTGAGCAGGCCGCGGGCGATCCCGACGTCGATCACCGCGCTGATCTCTACGCACTCGGGGCGATGGCGTACGAGCTGTTGGCTGGCCGACCAGTGTTCGCCGACCGCACCCCGCAACGCATGCTCGCCGCGCACATGAGCGAGGCGCCGCAGTCGATTGCCGAGCTGCGACCGGACGTGCCGGCATCGCTCACCACGTTGGTGATGCAGTGCCTGTCCAAGGATCCCAACGCGCGGCCGCAGACGGCGAGTGAGGTCCTCCGCGTGCTGGACACCGTGACGGCGAGCGGCGCCAATTCGGCCATGCCGCCCGTGCTGCTCGGTGGCACCGGCATGTTCAAGAAGGCGCTCGCGATCTACGCCGCCGCGTTCATTATCGTAGCGATCGTCGCGAAGGCCGCCATTATGGGCATCGGGCTGCCGGACTGGGTGTTCCCGGGGTCGCTCGTCGTGATGGCGCTGGGTCTTCCGGTGATCTTGTGGACTGGCTACGTGCAGCGCGTCACACGACGCGCGCTGGCGTCGACGCCGACGTACACGCCGGGCGGTACGCCGTCGCTCCTGCAGGGCACCATGGCGACGATCGCACTCAAGGCGTCGCCGCACGTCAGCTGGTACCGCACGGCGCGCGGCGGATTGTACGCGCTCGGCGCGTTCATCGCCGTCATCGCCGCGTTCATGGCTCTGCGCGCGTCCGGCGTCGGACCGTTCGGCTCATTGCTCGCCAAGGGAGCATTGAGTCGCAGCGATCGCATTCTGATCGCCGACTTCCACACGACCAACGTCGATTCAACGCTCGGCCGCGTCGTGAGCGACGCCGTGCGCGCGGGGCTTGCGGGGTCGTCGGCGTTCAGACTCGTACAGCCAGCCGAGATCGTGTCGGCGCTCCGGTTGATGCAGCGCGCACCAGACACCCGAGTCGATTTAACGGTCGCCCGCGACATCGCGCAGCGCCAGGGAATCAAGGCGATCGTCGACGGCGACGTGACCGGCGTGCCGGGCGGCTACATCGTCTCGATCCGGCTCGTGCGCGCCGATTCGGGAAGCGAGCTCGCGTCCTTGCGTGAGACCGGTGACGGCCCGCGCGGATTGATCGACGCCGCGGACAAGCTCGCCCGCGCGTTGCGCGGCAAGGCTGGCGAGTCGCTGCGCGCGGTCAACGCTACGCCGCCACTCAACCAAGTCACGACCGGTTCGCTCGACGCGCTCCGCAAGGCCAGCGAGGGGACACGGGCCAATACACTCGGTGATCCCCGCTCGATCGATCTCTTGCGGCAGGCGGTGGCGATCGACTCCACGTTTGCGTCGGGGTGGAGGATGCTCGCTAACGTGCTGTCCAACTACGGCGGGACGCAGTCGGCAATCGATTCGGCGTCGACGCAAGCATATCGCTACCGGGATCGGCTCCCGCCGCACGAGCACGACATGGTCGTAGCGGATTTCTATACCGGGCCCGGCCGCGACCGCGACAAGGCAATCGCTGCGTACGAGGGCGCGCTGCAGCGCGGCGACAGCCTGGGTGGGCTGCTCATCAACCTCGGCGAGGTACTCCGTAGTCGGCGCGAGTTCGCGCGCGCGGAGTCGCTCAACATTGCAACAGCGCGGCTTTCCCCGGGCGGCGGCATCGCGCTCGCCAATGCAGTCGAGCTGGAGATCGATCAAGGCAAGCTCGCCGAAGCCATGGCGAGCGTCGCCCGACTGGACACGGTGGCGCCGCTGTACGGGGCACAGAGGCGGACGTTCCTCGCCGCCGCGCGCGGCGACGACCAACGCTTGCGCGCGCTCATCGACAGCACCCTGAAGGCGGGTGGCGACGCACGCAAACGGGTCGGCGTTCCGGCCGCGCGGGCCCTCGCCCTGCGAGAGGGCCGAACGCGCGAGTACGCCGCGCTCACCAGAGAGGATCTGGCGAGCGGCAACCTTGGGAGCGGGCCTGACGTCAGCATTCGCCTGATCGCGCTCGAAATCGGCGTGCACGGTCCGACGCCGGCGCTCGTCCAGGCGCTCGATACCGCGATTGCCCATGTGCCGTTCGCCACGTTGCCGCTGATCGATCGTCCGTACCTCGCCGCCGCTACCGCGCTGGCGCGTGCGGGCAACGCAATCCAGGCACAAGCAATGATCGCGCGCTATCGGGCAGAGATGACCGACACGTCGATCCGGCGGATTCAAGAGCCAACGTTGCACGGAGCATTGGCCGAGATCGCGCTCGCCGGCGGCAAGCCGCGCGACGCGCTCGCGGAGTTTCGACGAGCCGATGTCGCGTGGGACAGCGCGCCGGCTGACGAGTGCGCGCCGTGTCTGCCGTTCAACCTTGGCCGCGCTTACGACGCGGCGGGCCAGGCGGACTCCGCCGCCATGTTCTTCGAGCGCTATACCGCCACCCCATACTGGCTCAAGGCGAGCGCCGAGTTCGATCCAGTACGCCTGCCGGCGATCCGCGAACGCCTCGGCCAGCTATACGAATCGATGGGCAAGCTCGACAAGGCCATGGAGCAGTACCGTGCGTTCATCGAGCTGTGGAAGAACGCTGACCCCGAACTGCAGCCGCGTGTCGCGGAAGCGCGCAGGCGAATGGAACGACTCCAAGCGCAGCTTTCGAGGAAGGGGTAATTCCCGTGACGGATGGGCGGACACCGTCCGCGCCCTGCCCGTGAGCGTCGTGCTTCTCGTGTCCGCGATGTCCGCCCGCGGCTCGGAGTGGAGTAGACCGATTCGTACACATCGAGTCCACCCCACACGAGAGAGAGACTTCCATGCGTTCCATCATCATGAGCAGCATCGCGGCCGCCGCCGTCGCGTTCACCACAGCCTGCAGCAGTACCGACTCCGTGGCCCCGACGACCACGGCCGCGTCGGCGCGCCGCACCGTTTCCGCCGACGCCGAGGGCGTCACGACTCGAAGCCGGCCGATTGACCAGTACATCTGGTTCTCCTGCGGCAACGGGGGCGCCGGCGAAACGATCCACGTCACGGGCGAGCTGCACTGGGAGGTGGAGCGCTTTAGGGACTCGTCGGGCGTCTACCACTTCAACTTCAAATCCGCCACGTACGATCTCACCGGCGTCGGGCTGACGGACGGCACGGTCTTCCGCGGCCTGATGACGGAGCACATTTCGACGCGCGCCGAGGACTACCTGAACGAGGACATCCGGACGGCCGACATCATCCGCTTCGTGGCCCCTGGATCCGGCGAGTCCTACTCGCTCATGGCCGGCAGCCACTTCGTCGTGCAGGACGGCGATTACGTGCTGTGGGATCAGACCTATAACGAAGTCTGCCGCTGAATTGGGCGGCGGGTCACGGGCGGCGGGCGGCGGGCTGATCGCGGACGGGCGAGTCCGTCGCCCGTCGTCCGTCGCCTATCGTTCGTCACCCATGTCCGGTCCCTGCTGCATTCCGCGCATTCCTAAGACCAAGGGCCAGTGGCTTGTCACCCCCTGGTCCGCTGCACAAGTTTGCCTCCTCGCGCGAACAAGGGACTTCGCCCATGCAGGCTGCACCCGCGACAGCACGGACGGGAGAGGTAACGCGTCTCCTCCGCGCCGCGCGCGATGGCGATGCGGGTGCGATCGACCGCATCGTCCCGCTCGTGTACGAAGACCTCCGTCGACTCGCACGGCGGCAGCTCAGCCGGGGATTCGGCCCCCAGGACGTGCGTCCGACGGAGCTGGTGCACGAGGCGTACGTCAAGCTCGCTGTCGGCGGAGCCGAGGCGGCGGTGGACCGCGCGCATTTCTTCGCGATCGCCGCGCGCGCGATGCGCCAGGTGCTGATCGACGACGCGCGGCACCACCACGCCGCGAAACGCGGAGGCGGCTGGAAGCGCGCGACGCTCTCCGGGAGTCACTGGGTCGCCGACTACGACGTCGACGAGCTTTTGACGCTGAACGACGCGCTCGACGAGCTCGACCCACGGCAGCGGCAGGTCGTCGAGTGCCGCTTCTTCGGCGGCATGGAGGAGCGCGAAATCGCCGAAGCACTCGGCGTCACCGAGCGCACCGTTCGCCGTGACTGGGTGAAGGCGCGCGCCTGGCTCTACCGGGCGCTGGCTGAGCGCGGATCCCAGGTCAAACTCCCGGACCTGTGAGCCCGATACCGCTCTCGCCCGCGCGACGCGCCGAGATCGAGGGAGTGTTCGAGCGCGCGCTCGATCTCGGCCCCGAAAAGCGTGACGCATGGCTGAGTGAGCGCTGCGCTTACGACGCCGAGCTCCGAGCCGAGGTCGATTCGCTGCTCGTTGCGCACGAGTCGACTTCGGGGATTCTCGATCGACTCGTCACCCCCGCGACGACGACGCTCGCCGCGGAGCCGCTGCGCGACCGGCGCATCGGCCCGTACCGCGTCTTGCGCGAACTCGGTCGCGGCGGCATGGGCGTGGTGTACCTCGCCGAACGCGACGACGGTCAGTTCCGCAAGCGCGTTGCCGTGAAAGTACTCCGCGCAAGTCCGGACGCCGAGGAGCTTCACCGCCGCTTCGTCGCCGAGCGACAGATCCTCGCGTCGCTCTCTCACGCGCACATCGCCCAGCTGCTCGATGGCGGGGTTTCGGATGGCCAGCTTCCATATCTGGTCATCGAGTACGTCGAGGGGCTGTCGATCACGGAGTACTGCGATCGCCACCGTCTGGGCATCGCCGCTCGCCTGCGGTTGTTCCAGGACGTGTGCGCGGCGGTCCACCACGCGCATCAGAATCTCGTACTGCACCGCGATCTCAAGCCGGGCAACGTGCTCGTCACGCCCGCGGGCGAGGTGAAGCTGCTCGATTTCGGCATCGCGAAGCTGCTGAATCCGAGCCTGGCCGGAACGGAGCAGCCGGTCACTCGCACCGCATTCCGCATGATGACGCCGGCGTACGCGAGCCCGGAGCAGGTCCGCGGCGATTCGCTCACCACGGCGAGTGACGTTTACGCGCTCGGCCTGCTGCTGTACGAACTGCTCGTGGGCAGCCCGGCCCACCGGATCGACACTGACTCCCCGCGGGCCGTGTTCGAGGCCGTGTGCGAGCGAGAGGCCGAGCGGCCGAGTGTAGCCGGCGCGCGCGATGCGGCGGCTGCCGCGGCGCGGAACACAACGCCGGAGAAGCTCGGTCGCCAGCTTCGTGGCGACCTCGACGCCATTGTCGGTATGGCACTCCGCAAAGAACCCGGTCGCCGCTACGGATCGGCCGAGCTGCTCGCGGCGGACATCGGCCGCTACCTGGACGAGCTGCCGGTGCTCGCGCAGCGCCCGAGTGGATGGTACCGGTTCGAGAAACTGCTGCATCGTCATCGCGCGGCAGCGGCTTTCGCGGCGGCGAGCGCGCTGCTTCTCGCCTCGAGCGCCGCCGTGGCGCTCCATCTCGCCGCGGTGGCGGCACACGAGCGTGACCGTGCGGCGACAGCGCTCCAGCAGACGCGCGGCGCACTTGGCGAATCGGAGGCGGTCACCAGCTTTCTGGTCAGTTTGTTCGAGGCGAGCGATCCGACGGAGGGTCGGCTGGATACGCTGACGGCCGCGGACCTGCTGCGGCGTGGCGTCGCGCGCGCCGAGCAGCTTGGCAGCGAACCGCTCGCGCAAGCGCGTATGCTCGAGGCGCTCGGCCGCGTGTACTCGAGCCGCGGCGATTTTCCCACGGCCGCGGACCTGCTGCGGCGCGCCCTCGCCGTGCGGCGTGCACAGTCCGGACCCGATCACCCGACGACCGCGACGACGATGGCAGCGCTCGCGGATGTGCTCCGCCGGCAAGGACAGTATGCGGCCTGGGACACGCTCGCGCGCGAGGCGCTGCGCGTGCGTCGTCGCGTCCTCGGCGAGGCCCACCCGGACGTGGCGGCGAGCCTGGCCCAGCTCTCCGAGATCGCCCATCTACGTGAGGATTTTCCCGCGGCCGAGGCCTACCTGCGAGAGGCCATTGCCGTGCACCGCCGCGGGGGCAGCACCCAGGATTCGTCGCTGGCGCGCGACCTCGCGCGGCTCGCCCGCCTCCAGTGCGCGCGCGGCAACAACGCGGCATGCGAGCGCTCCCTTCGCGAAGCGGTCGCCATTGCG
>Ga0310811_10013602_pt1 | contig 10603 bp, 9 predicted proteins | sample YCmetagenome_FD_207642 | JGI IMG/M metagenome (GOLD analysis project Ga0310811, IMG submission 207642) | Soil microbial communities from experimental microcosm in Duke University, North Carolina, United States - YC | ecosystem: Engineered > Artificial ecosystem > Soil microcosm > Unclassified ... | reverse complement strand
GAGGTATTGTTTGAGGTGTATCACCCCGCTAACTCCTTGCCTGAGCCGGTTATTGTTGCTGTGACGACAGACCATTTTGCACGGTACATAGATCGTGCTGCACAAGAATATCTCCCCTCCTTTTTTGCTCCGCCCCGGATAGGATAGTCTTTCTTCTTACGGTTTTTCTTTTTCCAACTTCAATCAACCTTTGATGAAACTATTGCTATGCTATGGCATCATTGCCATGGCCTGGGCATGCCCGATGGATCTATTCGGGCAGGAGCCCGATTCACAGCGTGTAAGCAAGCTGGACGAGCTTGTCGTCACGGCGAACCGGACCGCGCAGAAACGCAGGGAGGCGCCGGTTGCCATCAGCACGATCAACAGCCGGACTATCGCGGACACCAAGGCCAATCAACTGGATCAATTGCTGAACAAGGTCAGCGGTGTATTTATGGTGGACCTGGGTAACGAGCAACATGAGATGAGCATCCGACAGCCGATGACCACGGCAGGCGTGTTCCTGTACCTGGAAGACGGGATACCCATCCGAACGACCGGTGTATATAATCATAATGCTTTGCTGGAGATGAATTCGGCGGCCACAAAGCAGATAGAGGTCATCCGTGGGCCGGCCTCTTCTCTCTATGGCGCCGAAGCCATCGGCGGGGCGGTGAATGTGATCACGGTGGCGCCGCCGGCGAACCCTGCGGGTATGATCAGTGTGCAGCGGAATAACAATGGATACACCCGGGCGGATGGGCAGATGGGGGCGAGCCTCGGCAAATGGGGTGTTGTCGCAAGCGGGTATTATGCGAACCGGACGGACGGACCGATCCAGTACAGCGATTTTCACAAGACGGCCGTCACCCTGCGGGTCGACGGCAAGCTAAGCGACCGGCTGAGCCTCACCAACTCACTGAGCTATATCAACTACTACAGCGATATGTATGGTTCACTGGACAGCGTGCATTTTGCGCAGAAGAACTATCATACGCCTTATTCCTTCACCTATCGAAAGGTGGAGGCGTTGCGGGCGCGATCGACACTTGATTGGCGCTGGAACGCCGAAGCCGCGACGCAGCTGAGCGTCGTATACCGCAATAACAGCATTGGGCAGAATCCCTCTTATTACATCAGTGACAGCCGGACGAATCCCCTGCTGGCGAACGGGCAGATCAATGATAACTCCTTTCACAGCTTTCTCGGGCTGATGCAGCACCGGCAGGATATCCAATGGCTGCATAGCCGCCTGATCGCGGGTATCAGCGCGGATATAAGCCCGAGTTCCTATTGGGCGAAGTATATCGCCATTCAAAAAGATGTGAAGGGGAACTATGGCAGCTACGCCGTTTCCGACTCCCTGCTTAGTAATTACGCCACGGGGATCACGAATCTCGCGGGATACCTGGATTATGAGTTGAGCCTGTCGACGGGACTCAAACTCGTCGCCGCTCTTCGGTATGATTATTTCCATTATGGGTTCCGCAATTTTCTGCCGCCATCGGCGTCAACCGGATCGCCCGATACGCGTAACGACTTCAATCGCGTGACGCCGAAACTGGGGCTGACCTATAACTACAAGGGGATCGGCTTCTATGCCAATTATAGCCAGGGCTATGTACCGCCACAGGTGACCGATCTGTACAATGGGGTCAAGGTGCCGTATCTGCGGCCGCAGACCTTTTTCAACTATGAAGCGGGTGGTTGGCTGGCTTTGATGTCCAACAAACTCTATGTGGACTGGAGCGTGTACCGGATGGATGGGACCAATCAAATCATCAATGTACGTCAGCCGGATGGGACGTTCATCAACCAGAACGCCGGTAAGACGAGACATGAAGGGGTGGAATATGGGTTGACGGTGCGGCCTTGGGAGGAGTGGACGTTGCGGGTCAGCGGAGCCAATTCCGATCATTGGTTTATTACCCAATATGAAAATGGTCAGAATTATAGTGGGCGGCAGATGGCGGCGGCGCCGCATTTCATCTTTAACAGCGAGCTGACCTGGCGGCCTTCGTTCCTGAAAGGCTTCCGCATCGGCGCGGAATGGCAACGTGTGGGAAGATATTGGATGGATGATGCGAATACGACGCGTTATCCCGGTTTTGGCGTCGTGAACTTCCGGGCGGGGTATCGTTACCGGGCCTGGGAAGTATGGGTCAACGCGCTGAATGCTTTCAACAAGTATTACGCTGCACTGGCAACGAGATCGACGTATGGCTATAGTTATAATTTGGGCGATCCCGCAGAGGTAACGATCGGGCTGGCCTGGCATTTCTTACGATAATTTATGAAACGGAAATTATACTTGTTGCACCGGCGGCTTTCGATCGTCATCGCGCTGCCGGTATTACTCTGGGCTTCCAGCGGGCTGATGCATCCCATCATGACCAATATCCGGCCGGCGATGGCCACGCAGGCGTATGTGCCGGTGGCGGTTCCGGTTGGCCGGATGACCATTTCGCTGGATTCGGTGTTGCGGCACAGGCATATCGATTCGGTGGCCGCGGTTCGGCTTGTGCATATCGATACGAATTGGTTCTACCAGGTGCGAACTCCCGGCGCAGGGGCTGTGCCGATGTATGTCAGCTGCACCAATGGAAAGGTGTTGCCGATGGGCGACTGGCTTTATGCGCAGTGGCTGGCGAGATATTTTTTGGAGGGTGGCGGATCGCATGGAATTGCAGGTGGGGGGGATGATTGCTGCGGCGCGGCGACGGAATGCGTCTTGCATCCGGCGAAGGGCGCGGCGGTTGGGAATGTGTCGCTGCTGAGGGCTTTTGATAACGAATACAAGAGCATCAACCGGCTGCTTCCCGTGTATCGCGTGGATTTCGAGCGGGCGGATGGCATCCGCATCTATGTCGAGACGACGCAGGACCGGTTCTCCTTTGCGATGGACCGTCGGCGTGCCTCGTTTGATGCGTTCTTCCGCATCTGTCATCTTTGGGGCTGGTTGGATTGGCTGGGGCGGGGGAGAATGGTGGTGGAGGTAGCGGTGGCCCTTACTGCATTTATCACGGCGGTTTTAGGAATATGGATCTTTTTCGTGACGCGTCGCAGGACGCGGGGGATCCGACGGCTGCATCGACTGACGTCGATCGTGGCCGTGTCGTTTACCTTGTTTTGGTCGTTTAGCGGCGGGTATCATGCTTTTACAAAGTTGACGGGGCCACCCGATCCGGTGGTGGTTCCGGCGCATTTTGCGGCTGGGGGATTGAGTCCGGATTGGAACCGGCTGTTGACGGCTGTGGGCAGGCCCATGACGAATTGTGGCGTGGCTCGCATCGGGGACGAGGACTACTGGCGGGTGAGTGTGGGGGGTGGGGGATTGTGCTATGTTTCGATGCGGGACTACCGGGTGTTGTCCGAGGGGGACAAGCAATATGCGATCTCGCTGGTTTCCCGGTATGCGGGGTTGGCCAGCTCCGTTGCGGTTGGTTCGATGGGACGCGAGGCCCGGTTGCTGACGGCTTTTGATGACGAATATAATTTTTCCGACAAGCGGTTACCGGTGTGGCGTGTCGGGACGGGTGGACCCGGGAATGAGCGGATGTATGTCGAGACCTGCAGCGGTGAGCTGGCTGCCCGCGTGGATCGTGCGGTCTATGCAGAAGGCTATAGCTTCTCTGTGTTTCACAAGCATCATTTCATGGATTGGGGCGGGAAGAAAGTTCGGGACGCCAGCACGATGGTCTGGGCCGGCATGCAAATACTGCTGGTAGCCGTCGGTTTGTTATTCTTTTTTAGATCTCGGAAATAAACCCTATTATTGCAACGGCGTTGCGTATGCAGCGCTGTTGCAATTGATTCCGCATCGCACCATACGAGGTTTTATAGCTGCAGGCCTTCTCGGGCTTTTTGCTTTGGCGATGACGCCGAAGATTGCGATCCATGCGTTGGTGGCGCATCACCAGGATGTGCATCTGCAGACCGACCTCAACGATCAACTGAATACTTCCAGCTTTCATTGCGCGACCGACAACCTGGTCGTCGAGCTTCCTTTTATCTATTCCCCGGTTTCGGTAGCGGTGGGAATTCCGCCCCGCCTTCCTCTTCATCGGGCCGTGGTGCTCCTTGCGCCGCTTGCGGGCGATCATCCTTTATTTGGATTACGCGGGCCCCCTGCTGCCTGTTGATGGCTTAGCCTTTCTTCTTCGATGGAGCTGACTGCCCGTACGGGTGGCGGCCGTCTTTTATTCCCATACACAAAACAAACAGTAATGAAAAAAACGACCATGTCCGGTCGTCAACTATTCGTTGGCGCCGGCCTGTTCTTCCTCGCCATGCTGGCAGGTTGCAACAAGAAAGAATCGACCGTTACCCCCGCGCCACCCAGTAACGAATTTTTGACCACGGTGGAATTGAAACTCATCAACACTGCTGATGCGACCGACACGCTGACAGCCATCTGGCGGCAGCTGGACCCGACGGGGGCGGCCCTGCCGGACACGAGCCTGGCGGTGATGAACCTGAAGGCCAACGCGACCTACAGCGCGCAGGTGATCCTGCTGGACGAGACGCAGAAGCCGGCCGTCGTGGTAAGCGACGAGATTGCACAACGGGCCAATTATCACCTCTTCTTCTTCCAGCCGACGCCGATAGCTGCCTCCAGCCTGGTGATCGGCGTCGGTTCCACGGATATCCCGGTCGCCGATGGAACGGTGGTCAGCGCGAGCGGTCCTTATCTGAACCTCGTCGTCAGCCGGACGGATCATGACACCAACAATCCGCCGCTGCCTGTCGGCCTGACGGACAACTTCGTCACCGGGGCGGCGAGTAATGGATGGCTGCGGGTGGTACTTCGTCATCAGCCCAATGTAAAGAACGGCACTTATGATCCCGGATCCGCTGACCTCGATGTCAATTATCAAGTAACCATAAAATAAATATCAGCCATGAGACTTTTGAAATGGGCCTCTACATCTGTTCTTTTGTTCTTTTGTTTTTCCGGCGTTGCCCAGAAGGGCCCGAGCTTTATCGGCGTCAGCGGCGGCATTTCCTTTCCCACGGGCAATTGGGGTAAATCGGCCTTTATCTCCAGCACCGACGGCTTTGTCAATTCTCCGGCCGGCTTTGCCGATAAGGGAGGTTTTGGCGAGGTAAACGGCGCCTGGTTTTTCACCCGGCATTTCGGCATCGGCGGCCTTTTCCGCTACGGCACTTATAAAACCAAGGATCTCGATGTGCTTTCGTCCGGCTACCAGGATTCCTTCGATGTCGACCAGGTGGCGACCAGCGCCAACAGCTGGAAGGCCTGGAGCCTGATGCCGGGAATTTATTTCGATCAAGCGATCGCGCGGAAGTTCTCCTTTACCGCCCGTGCGCTGGCCGGGATCACGCATGTCACGACGCCTACTATCAGCGTGACGGTGACGGATAGCGATATCGACGACGGCACGTTCACGCAGCAACCAGCCTCCAAGACAGCGTTTGGCTTTGACGGCGGTATCGGCCTCAGCTACCTGGTATGGAAGGGGCTGTCCGTGCGGCTGCTGGGCGATTATTTCTATTCGAAACCGAATATTTCCATTCAAAACTCCTCGCGGCAAAATGCTGCGGGCCGGTTTGTCGACGGGTACAACCAGGCGTTGTCGGGCTTCAATGTCTCGCTGGGCGTCGCTTATGCATTGGGTAAATAAACATATATGAATAAAGGCATTTTTCTTTATGCTTTGTTCCTGCTGTTAGCCGCGGGCACGAGGGGGCAATCCCCTGCGTGCCCGTTGGTCCTCAGGGGACAGGTGGTTTCAGCGGATCCGGCAGGGTTGCCGTCCGGTGCGGTCAGCATCCAGTTGCCGAGGCTGGGCCGGGGTGCTCGAGCCGACAGCAGCGGGAACTTTGTTCTGGATCATCTCTGCGCCGGCCAATTGCAGCTGGTGATCAGCTGTGAAGGATTCCGCACCCTGGATACGGTAGTACGGGTGAGGGGGGATGTTACCTTACGGATAGCATTACACGAAGTGGCGGACCAGCTGCATACGGTGGAGGTGACGGGCCGGGCGTTAAAAAAGGATCAGATCAGCACGGCCGTGACGAGCTCGCTTAGCGGAGTGGACTTGCAGCGAACGGGCGGCCTTTCGCTGGGGGAGTCGTTGAAGACCCTTTCGGGGATCAATAGTCTGCAAACGGGTCCAACCATCTTCAAACCCGTCATCCACGGCGTTTACAGCAATCGCATCCTCATCCTGAACAACGGGGTCCGGCAGGAGGGACAGAACTGGGGGAATGATCATGCGCCGGAGATAGATCCATTCATCGCCACGAAGATTACGGTGATCAAGGGACCGGCGAGCATCCGGTATGGCTCGGATGCCATTGGTGGCGTCATCCTGATCGAGCCGAAGGAACTTCCCACTGCGCCCGGTCTCGGCGGGCATGTCGATCTTGTGGGAATGAGCAACGGCCGCAGCGGCGCCGTATCGGGCTATGTCGAGGGGGCTGGTGGCGGAAAATGGAACGGCCTGAGCTTCCGGCTACAGGGAACGCTCAAGAAAGCCGGCAATGCCGAAGCCGCGAATTATTATCTCGGTAATACGGGTTATAACGAAGGCGATTATTCGGCGACGGCGAGATATGCCAGGGAAAAATTTGGCGCCGAGGTGTATTATAGTCGATTTGTTACAAAGATCGGGATCGCCTCTGCCTCCCATATCGGCACGGTACAGGATCTGCTGAGCGCCATCGCCCGGCCGGAGCCTGCGGTGAAGGCTGATTTTTCCTATGCGGTCGGCCGGCCTTACCAGACGGTGGATCACCAGCTGCTGAAGGCGGATGTTTTTTGGAAGATGGGTAAGGCCGGGCGGCTGGACTACGTGGTGGCGCGGCAGGTGGATACGCGAAAGGAATATGATGCCGATATCTCGTTTAACGACTCCCTGGCGAAGGCAAATCCGCCCGACTTGTATTTCCGGTTGACGACTTATACCAATGATCTCGTCTGGCAACACCCGGCGATAGGCGGAAAGGTCGTCGGCAGCCTTGGACTCAACTACCTCACGCATGGCAATCTCCAGCAGGGTACGGGCTACCAGGAACTGATCCCGAATTTTACGGATTATGGCGGTGGGGCTTTTTTGATTGAGAAGGCGGAATTCAATAAGCTAACGCTGGAGGCGGGGGCGAGATGGGATTACCGGTGGATGCGGGCGTACACTGTCGACACCCGGACCTTGCAGGAGCAGCAGCCTACCTATAGCTGGAGCCGGTGGACCTTCAATGCCGGGGCCATTTATCGGTTCAGCGATCATCTTTCGGTGGACTATAATTTCGGAACGGCGTGGCGGCCGCCGCAGGTGATCGAACTGTTTGCCAACGGCATCCACCAGAGCTCCGTGGACTATGAGCATGGGGACTCGACGCTGACGCTGGAGACGGCTTACAATAATACGCTGGCGGTGACGGGACATTGGGGACCGTTGCGCGTCGAGGTCGGCGGCTATATCAACTATTTCCATCATTATATCTTTCTGCGACCGGATGCTCCGAAGGTACAGTCGACGATCCAGGGGGCGTTCCCTTCCTTTACCTACACTCAGACCAATGCCTTGTTCCAGGGATTCGATGTTACTATGGAGTATTCTTTTTTGCGGCATTTTGTGCTGACGTCGAAGATGAGTGTCGTGCGGGCAAGAAATGTGTCGACCGATGATTGGCTTATCGGCATTCCTTCGGATAAGTTTGACAATACGTTGAAATATGAGTGGGCGTCGTTGGGGAAGAAGGTGAAGGGTTTCTTTGTGAGCATGAATAACCTGGCGGTGCTGAAGCAGGTACGGGTTCCGGCGAAGATAATGGACTATGCTCCGCCACCGGATGGGTATATTCTCTGGGGAGTGGCGGCGGGTTGTTCGGTGCCGGTGGGGAAGAAGATGATGGACCTGAGCCTGACGGTGAGTAACCTGACGAATGTGGCGTACCGGGACTATATGGATAAATTCCGGTACTTTATCGACGAGATGGGGAGGAATATCATTCTCCGGGTATCCTTATAAAAAAAACCGGCGCCAGAGCGCCGGTTTTTGGTTTTTAGTTGTTATTGTTTTTTGCCGCCACCGTCTTCGGGTTTCTTGCAGCAGGTAGGGAGTCGTTTATAGGCGTCGGGTTCGGCGGTGACGTCATCGGCGTCATAGCCTACATTGGCGATAAGGGCCTTTATATTCTCGACGTTGGTGCGATCGGTGATATAGGTAACGGTGGTCGTCTTCTTTTTATAATCGACGTTTACTTTGACGATGCCGTCTTCGTGGGCCATATAGCGTTCGATCCGGGCCTTGCATTGTTCGCATTGAACCGTGGGGGTTTTGATCACCGCGGTCAACTGGGTCTTGGTTTGCTGGGCCATGGTGGCCATGCTAAGGCCAAAGACGAGGGCGAGAAGGATTTGAATTTTTTTCATATATAACGGGATTTACCTTCTCAATATACGATTTTTTCAGGAGTTGGGTTGCCACGAGGCGGGGGCCTTACTCCATTCGAGAAGGACGCTTTCGTCTTGTGCGCTCACGAGTCCTTTTTCCAGCGCCAGGCTGATCAGGGTAGGGTAGTTGGACAGGGAGATATAGGGAACATTGGCCTTTTCGAACGCTTCTTTGGCGGCGGAGAAGCCATAATTGAAGATAGACACCAGGCCGACGACCTCGAGGCCTTCCGAGCGGAGGATATCCACCACCTGCAGGCTGCTTTTCCCGGTGGAGATAAGATCTTCGATGACGACCGTAGGTTGTCCTTTCTGGTAATACCCTTCTATCTGCTGGCCCAGGCCATGCTCTTTCGGCTTACTGCGAACATAAACGTAAGGGAGCTTCAGTTGATCGGCGGCCATAGCGCCCCAGGCGATCCCGGCGGTGGCTACCCCGGCCAGCAGGGCGGCTTCGGGCCATTGGGCGAAGATGATATTGCAGAGTTCGGACTTGATGAAATCGCGGATATAGGGAAAGCCGAGGACCTTGCGGTTGTCGCAATAGATCGGGCTTTTCCAGCCGGAGGACCAGGTAAAGGGTTGCTGGGGGCTCAGGCGGATCGCCTGTACCTGCAGGAGCCGTTCGGCTACGGCCCGCTCGTTCGTATTGATGATCTTTTCTGCCATGACGCGAAAGTAGTAAATTGTGCGGAACCGGATGGAATCCGGTTCGCCCGGAGGGCAGACATTAGCCATGTTGTGGCAAAAAATTATATTTGATTAAATTTTTGGCCACAACTTCATTCCCCTTTTAAGCATGTTTATCAAGATCTACTTCAATGACAAGCCCCTGTTCCTTTGCGATGCAATGACGCCGGAGATAAGGGAATATGCCCATCATGACGATGCCGTACTGATAGATGAGTTCTCTCATCCGGCGGTCAACTCGATGATCCATGAGATGCGGCAGCCCAAGGTGCATGCCGGCATCTTCGTCCATTCCGACCTCGAGGAACTACGGAAGGCCGTGTGGAGGAAATTCGTGTTGGTGCAGGCTGGGGGCGGGCTGGTCCGCAACGGGGAGGACAAATATCTCTTCATGTTACGGCGCGGCTTTTGGGACTTGCCGAAGGGGAAGCTGGACCCTGGTGAGACCATCGAGCACTGTGCGATCCGCGAGGTGATCGAGGAGACGGGTATCGAGGGGGTGATCCTGCAGGGGCCGTTGCTGATCACCTATCATACTTATGACGAAAGCGGCAAACATATCCTGAAGGAGACGCATTGGTTCCGGATGACTGCGCCCGCGCCCGGCGAGCTAATGCCGCAGTTGGAGGAGCAGATAACCGAACTCCGGTGGGTGGATGTGCCCGGGATGCAGGAACTCTTGCGGAATACCTTCCCGTCCATCCGGGATGTCGTCAAGACTCTTTCCTGATGATGGCGACCGTCAGGCGGCTGACACAGATGAGCTTCTCACGCGAGTCATAGATCTTTATATCCCACACATGGGTGGTCTTGCCTGTATGAAGGGGGGTGACGATCCCGGTGACCAGTCCTTCGCGGGCCCCGCGGAGGTGATTTGCATTGATTTCGATACCGACGCAGTTATATTGGCTGCTGTCTACGACGAGATGGGAGGCGATGCTGCCCAGTGTCTCGGCGAGGACGGCGGAGGCGCCGCCGTGCAGGAGGCCGTATGGCTGTTTCGTGCGATGATCTACGGGCATGGTGGCTTTGAGATAGTCCTCGCCGATCTCGGTAAAGACGATGCCGAGGTGATCGCCCATAGTATTCCTGCCAAAAGGCTGGATGTCGGCCGGTGTAACGGCGGGATGGAACCAGATGGACATGGTGATTCTTTTTTAATAGGTTCGGCGGTGCGGGGTCGTGGGGTTGCCGGTGAAGTTGTGGCCGTTGATCGAGCGTTGGACCACCTCGGGCAGGAATTGCATGATGTCGCCGCCGTTCCGCAGGACATCGCGTACAAGGGTGGAGGCTACAGAGGTGTATTGAGGCAGGCAGGTGAGGAAGATGGTCTCGATGTTGTTGTCCAGGCTGCGGTTCATATCCGCGATGGCCTTTTCGTATTCGAAATCGCTGACGTAACGGATACCGCGGAGGATGAAACGGGCGCCGACCTGCTGGCAGCAGCGGACGGTGAGGCCATCGTAAATGACGGGCTCGACCTTGGCGTTGTCCTTATAGATCTCGCGG
>Ga0310811_10013601_pt1 | contig 10603 bp, 9 predicted proteins | sample YCmetagenome_FD_207642 | JGI IMG/M metagenome (GOLD analysis project Ga0310811, IMG submission 207642) | Soil microbial communities from experimental microcosm in Duke University, North Carolina, United States - YC | ecosystem: Engineered > Artificial ecosystem > Soil microcosm > Unclassified ... | reverse complement strand
CTGTGCCCGCAGCAATACGATTTCGATTTCAAAAGCCTATTTACGCCAGTACTCGCAGAGCGCGAAGCGGCAGGTGAGCACATCACGATCGTCGGCCAGGTGCTGGACGGCAACGGCACGCCAGTCGGCGACGCGATGCTCGAAATGTCGCAGGTGGACAGCGCAGGCAACTACCCGGCTTCGCGTGCGCAAGCAAAGGCGAGCGGCTTTCATGGCTTCGCGCGAGTCGGCACCGGTACGGATCCGGAACTACGCTTTGTCGTGCCAACGGTGAAGCCGGCAGCCGCTGCGCCCGGCGAAGCGCCGCATATCAACGTCATCGTGATGATGCGCGGCATGCTGCTGCATACCTTCACGCGTATCTATTTCGACGATGAAGCGGCGGCTAACCAGCGCGATCCGGTGCTGTCCGCGGTGCCGGCAGAGCGTCGCGCGACGCTGATCGCGCGACGCGAGGGCGGCTCGGGAAGCACGCAATACCGCTTCGACATCCGCATGCAGGGGCCGGAAGAGACGGTGTTTTTCGATCTTTGATGGAACGGCTCGGGCTGGCGACAACGGCGGCCAATCGCGGCTTCGCACCGCATTGCCGCCGCCGGAATTCACAATGTGTTCACATTGCGGGTTTAAAGTGCGCCTGCGAGTGAATCTCGCAACGAAACTCCTAGCAGTTATTCCAGCCCGCAAAACGCGGGCTTTTTTTTGCTAGCAGCGAAAATGCTCGATATCCTGCCCCGCGTTGATCGCGCGTGTGAGCCAGTCGGGGCGTTCGCCGGTGCCGTCCCACGAATTGCCAAACGCATCGCGATAACGGGGCATGGCGGCCTCCGCAGTCAGCGCCGCAGCCAGTGCCTCGACCGAAATCCCATACTCTTCCATACGGTGTCTTATCCAGAGGATCAGCCGCTCGCGCGCTTCGCCGTCGTGGTCGAATAACCGATTTTCTTCTCGCTGGTTCATGCTGTTCCGGGAATTACGGCTGAATGAGCTGACGCGACAAGACACAAAGACTTCGCCGCCTTTCAGCAAATCTTATGCGGACCTGATGAACGCTGCGGCGCGTGTGTGGGTGAAATGTGCCGGCCGTGCTCAGGCTTCTGATTGACCTCGCGGCTCGCCAATACCCGTTTTACCGGGCGTTGCGCCGTGTACCTTCGCTGCAATGGAGCCGGACTAACATGACCGGCTGCGGTTATTTGCCTGCGATTCTAGCACTCCTTTTACGCAGCGCCAGCGTTATCCTTATCGTGCGCTGCAACGATAAAGCGAATAAGCCGGTAATTGCGCCGCATGCTAATTTCTCGCGAATTAGTAATGCTATTACGCACCGCTTCAGGGCCGCGCCTAATTCGCCGTGTTAAGGTGCCGGTCTGAACTGCTATAGCCGCGCCGCGCGGCGCAACCAATCTTCAGGAGGAAACGCTGATGACGCCCCAAGCCGCACTTGCCGCCATTCTCGGCGCATTATTGATCGGCGCAATGAGCCCCGGCCCCAGCTTTCTGGTAGTCGCGCGCAATTCGATCGGCCTGTCGCGCGGCGATGGTCTGGCGACTGCGCTCGGCATGGGAATCGGCGGCGTGTTCTTCAGCGCGATTGCGCTGCTCGGCCTTTATACGGTGCTTGCGGCAGTTCAATGGTTATATGTGAGCCTCAAGATCGCGGGCGGCCTGTATCTGATCTATATCGCGTTCAGGATCTGGCGCGGCGCCAAGGCGCCGCTCGCCTTCGAACTGCGGCAGGAAAACGGGCGCAGCGACGCGCGTCGTTCATTCTGGGTGGGCTTGTCCACGCAATTGAGCAATCCGAAGACGGCGATCTTTTATGGCAGCATTTTCGCGGCGCTATTGCCGCAGCATCCGCCGGCATGGTGTTATGCCGTGCTGCCGCCGGCCGTGTTCGCGATCGAAGCAGGTTGGTACACGGTGGTTGCGCTGTTTTTCTCGAGCCGCCATGCACGCGACCTGTACGGCAAGGCTAAAACCACGATCGATCGTATCGCTGCAAGCGCTATTGCCGCGCTTGGCTTGCGGTTGATCTTTACCGCGCATCGTACGGGAATCTAGTTTTCAGGCTTTAGTTGTCGCTTGAGTTATCGCTTGAGTTGTCTTTAGGCGCGGCGTTCTGCCTGGCCCGCGCACGCAGCTCGAACTTCTGGATCTTGCCGGTGGCCGTTTTCGGCAATTCGCAGAACACCACCGCCTTGGGTAACTTGAAGCCTGCAAGCCACGCGCGGCAATGTTCTACGATCTGTTCGGCCGACACCTGCGCGCCCTCCTTCAGTTCAATAAACGCACACGGCACTTCGCCCCACTTCGCATCCGGCATCGCGACCACCGCCGCTACCGATACCGCCGGATGCAGGTACAGCGCGTCCTCTACTTCGATGCTCGAGATGTTCTCGCCGCCCGAGATGATGATGTCCTTGCTGCGGTCCGTGATGCGCAGGTAGCCGTCCGGCATCAGCACGCCCAGATCGCCAGTGTGGAACCAGCCGCCGCGAAACGCTTCAGCGGTGGCGCGCGGATTCTTCAGATAGCCCTTCATACAGATGTTGCCGCGAAACATGATCTCGCCGAGCGTTTCGCCGTCGCATGGTACCGGTTCGAGCGTATCGGGGTCGAGCACCGCGGCCGCAGCCTGCAGGTGATAACGCACGCCCTGCCGTGCATTCAGGCGCGCGCATTCGTCGTCGTCGAGCGTGTCCCACTGCTGCTGTTTCGCGCATACCGACGCGGGGCCATACACCTCGGTCAATCCGTAAACATGCGTCAGATCGAAACCGATCGACTTCATGTGCGCGATCAGCGCGGGCGACGGCGGTGCGCCCGCGACCATGGTCGACACGCGATGCACAATGCCTTCGCGCCACTGCGCCGGCGCATTCGCGAGCGCACCCTGTACGATCGGCGCGCCGCAGTAATGCGTCACCCGCTCATCGCGAATCAGATCGAACACGGTCTTCGCGTCGAACTTGCGCAGACATACGTTGACGCCCGCGCGTGCTGCAATGGTCCACGGAAAGCACCAGCCATTGCAGTGAAACAGCGGCAGTGTCCACAGATAAACCGCATGCTTCGGCATGTCCCATTCGAGAATGTTGCTCAGCGCATTCAGGTATGCACCGCGATGGTGATACACCACGCCTTTCGGTTCACCTGTCGTGCCAGATGTGTAATTCAGCGCGATCGCATCCCATTCGTCGGCGGGCGGCTCCCACATAAAATTCGGGTCACCGTTCGCAAGGAATGCTTCGTAGTCGGTCGCGCGAGGAAAGCTCTGTGGATCGGCCGGCAACACGTCACTGACGCTGACGATGCGCAGTGCCGGTATTTCGCGCGCCACGCGCTGGGCCAGCGCCGCGTATTCCGTATCGACGATCAGCAGCTTCGCTTCGCCATGTCGCAGCATGTACAGAATCGAAGCAGCATCCAGACGCGTGTTGATCGTATTCAGCACAGCGCCTGCCATCGGTATGCCGAAATGGGCTTCGATCATCTGCGGCAGATTTGGCAGCAGCACGGCCACGGTGTCGCCGCGCCCGATGCCGCATTGCTGGAGCGCGCTCGCGAGGCGTCGCGTGCGCCGATACGTTTCGTCCCACGTGCGGCGCACATCCTGGTAGACCACGGCGATGCACTCGCCATAAACCTGCGCAGTACGCGCAATGAAATCGAGCGGGGTCAGCGCAACATGGTTAGCGTCGCGGCGTTCGAGACCTTCATCAAACAGATGAGCCATCGCGAGTCTCCTCGGTGAGATGCGCTCGCCGGCACACCGCGCGTGCGCACCGCCGGCGTGCGGACCGTTGCCGCACGCCGCCCCCGGCGCAATGTCATGAAGGATCGGGTCTTCAGACCCTGGGTAGATCGTCGATGAATTTCTCGACGTGGCCGTCCGGTACGTCCGTATCGATACCGTCGAGACCGTCGGCGTGCGCCACTGTCTTGATCTTCGGACCCAGCAGGTTCATTCCGCCCAGCGTGAATAGCGACCAGACGGCATTCCCGCCGTGGATGGCGGTAACGACGTCCGAGATTGCCACGATCTCATGTGGCGACAGCCACTCGTTCGTCTTCGGATTGACGAGCGCCCAGCGGACGTGGGTGACGCGGTCGGTCGTGGGGTTAATGCGTACGGCATCGATAGCGTAAGTAGCCATTTCCACCTCCATCATCGTCGTCAGGGCATCGTAGCACTTCTGCGATGGAGAACGAACTGGTCTGAACGATAGGGGAAAAGCCGGATGCCGATAAATCGGAATGCTGCGCACTACGTGCGCAGGACCGCGATCACGCTGAATACAGATCAGAAAAACGGCGCTAACCGGTTCGCGGCCACCCGTGTGCCGACGAACGGTGCCGTCGCGAGTTGCTCGCGCGCCGCGCCTGTCACGCGCTCGAATGTAAAGCGCTGCGCCGCGGTGAGCGGTGGCGCATAGTTGCGCTCGGTGAGTGTCAGTGGGTCGACCGGCTGATCATTCATCCGCACTTCGAAATGAAGATGCGGCCCGGTTGCTACGCCCGTGCTCCCGACTGAGCCGATGCGCTGACCTTGCGCGACCTGATCGCCCGGCCGCAAACCGTGCATGAAGCGCGATAGATGCGCGTACCAGGTGGTATAGCCGTCGCCATGGTTGATCACGACGTTGCGGCCGTAGCCGGACATTGCACCGACGAATTCGACCGTTCCCGCCGCGGCCGCAAACACCGGCGCGCCGCTATGCGCGGTCAGATCGACACCGGTATGAAAACGCTCTTCGCCACTGACCGGATGCAGGCGATCGCCGAACGGCGAACTGATGCGCTCGTAATCGAGCGGCATCGCAAAGACTTCGCCGGGCAGCAACTGACCGTCGAAAGCATAGTATTCGCCGCGCGCACTGCCGGGTGCGACGAACCACACCGCGCTATACGTGTGTTCGCCAAGACGAATCTCCGCGGCGCTCACGCGCGGGTGGCGCGTCACCGCATCGGTCTGATCGCCGTTTTCATAGACGACGCGAAAGGCGTCGTCGGGCAGTGCCATCATGTTCGTGCCAAGCCGGCCGGCAAACAGCCGGTCGAGCTGCGCGACGACATCGGGCGGCACATCGGCCTCAGTTAGCGCGTCGTGCAGATCATGTTCGATATGGCCGGCGCGTGCGACGTAACGCGCATCTTCGACGGGGGCGGACATTGTCCACGGTGAAGCGCCGGCGAGCGGCGCGCGGGCGGCGCCCGCGTCGCCTGTGCCCGCGCCGGTATCGGTCGTTGCGAGCGCAGGGTCAGCATCGGTCGCGGCGTCGAGCATTGCCTCCGGCACGCACAGCACGATCGCCGCGCGACACATCGACGCGAGAATCGGTGCGCCGTAGCGCAACGTCGTGTCGGCCGGCTCCGGCGTATCGCCGTGATTCGCCCACAAGGCATCCGCAGAATCGAACGCCAGCCGCAGCGATGGCATACCTGCGAAATCGCGCAAGGCAGGCTCGCCAAAATCGCGCAACCTTGCATCGCCCGCAACGAATGATCGGGAGGACTGATCGCCACGCGGTGCATTTTGCGCGGCCGTGCCGGTGAGCGTAGTCGGCCACGCAGCGCCGCTTGGCGTGAGCCCGGTCGCGCAATATGCAATCGGCGTCACGTAGCCGGCAGCAAGGCCGAGCATGAGTGCCGCGCGCACGGCGGCGAACAATGAAGAGTGTTTAATCAGCGCAGGGACTGCAGTCTTGCCAGACATACGGGGTCCGTGCGCGAAGAATGAACGTAGGCGAACCGTCACGTGGAAAATTCTCGCAGTCGGAAACAGAAGGCTGCGGGGCGTAGGCGGCAGTGCAGGAACACACAGCAGCGGCGCGACGTTCTACGAATGGAGTAAATCGACTATCGACTGATGAATAGCCACCTCAATCGCGCCGCGCGGCCCGGCAAATGAAGCATCAGTTTATGGGTTTTGCGCATGTTACAGGAATAGGACAATTCCTGAGTGGGTGATCGCACATGCGCCTGTCCTTTCCATTTGGATGATCGGCATGCGTGAACATGTATGCAATCGGTCGCGAACTGCAGATCATCAGCTTTACGCGTTGGAGCCCGAAGCGCGCGCTTTCGCGTGCTCGAATAGTGAGCGGCATGCACGTCGGGAACGCCGTTCACATCCGCCGATTTGCGACGCTGATTTCAGCGCAATCGGCCTTAGGTGTTTGTGCGGGGGTGGCGTCTCGCGGGCGCAGCGCGATCAGCCGCAAAGCCTTACCGGGTGTAATGCATAAACGATTGCTAATGCTTTTTTCGATAAACTTTAACTGTCCTCAATCATAGCCTGCCCCTATGCTGACACAATCGCCCGCCACGGCCGGGCCGCAGCGTCGCACGCCATAGCGCGACGCATAAGAGGTGCGGCGCACGGCACACGATGTCTGTATCGGCATCGAGGATAGCGGGCAAGCGGGTTTTCAATGTCATTGAGGCGAACATCATGAAGATCTGTGTTTTCGGGGCAGGAGCGATCGGCGCCCTGATGGGCGTGCAGCTGGCGCGTGCCGGGGCGGATGTCAGCTTCGTCGCGCGCGGCCCGCACCTGGCTGCCATGCGCGAGAACGGCGTACGCATTCTCGGCAACGATGGTGAAGAGGTTTCCGCAAAAGTACGCTGCACGTCCGATCCGAGCGAGCTCGGTGTGCAGGACTACGTGCTGATCACGCTGAAGGCGCACTCCGTACCCGGCGTCGTCGAAGCGATGCAGCCGCTGCTCGGCAAACATACGGCGGTCATTACCGGCGTCAACGGTATTCCCTACTGGTACTTCCACGGGCACGGCGGCAAGTTTGCCGGCACGCAACTCTCGAGCATCGATCCGGATGGCACGCAGTGGAACCGGCTCGGACCGGAACGCGCGATCGGCTGTGTGCTGTACCCCGCCGCTGAAATTATCGAGCCAGGTGTGATCAAGCACGTGTACGGCAAGAAATTTCCGATCGGCGAGCCGAGCGGCGAACGTACTCCACGCATTCAGGCGCTGCACGAAATGATGACGGCAGCCGGCTTCGACGCGCCGATTCGCGACAACATCCGCGATGAAATCTGGCTGAAGCTGTGGGGCAATCTGTGCTTCAACCCGATCAGCGCGCTCACCCATGGCACGCTCGATCTGCTGGCGGGCGACGCGGGCACCCGCAACGTGTGCCGCACCATGATGGCCGAAGCACAGCGTATCGCCGAGCCGCTCGGCGTGCACTTTCGCGTCGATATCGAGCGGCGCATCGATGGTGCCGGCTCAGTCGGCGCGCACAAGACATCGACGCTGGTCGACCTCGAACATCGCCGGCCGATGGAAATCGATCCGCTGCTGACGGTGGTTCAGGAAATGGGACGTCTCGTCGGCGAACCGACTCCGACCATCGACGTGGTGCTTGCGCTCGTGAAGATGCGCGAACGGATGGCGCTGCAGGCGGCCTGAAGCATGCGGGCGTGACGACGTGGCTGGGTGGGGTATGGCGCGGCCGCGCGTCGCGTTTGTCGCATTGGGCGACACGTCGTCGTGTGATTGATCGCAAGTCAGACTGTATTGGGCTTCATGAAATTTTCGGCTGCGGCTTCGTCGTGCTCGCAGCCGTAGCCCGAATTTCTCCCTCCCGTGCTACGGCAACCGAACATCGGTTTAGCCATCCGTATCGATCTGCACTGCGTCCTGCGTGCGCTTCCCGTCAGCATCCCCATAGGTCCATCATCCTTTTCGTTGCGTGACGGGTCCGGCCGCCAACCGGACCCGCTTGCATGACGCGGCACGCATCGGACTTGCTGGAGGCGCTACAACGGGACCACGGGGAAAAGGCAGGCTCAGGCCTGACGAGGCTCGCACAACGGCGCTACGTCGCTGGGAAGGGCCGGCAACGGCTCGTGAATAGCCGGTTGGCTTCGAGCCGCCGGCAACTCCGCGGCGCCGGACGCTCGACCGGGCGTACGGCCACGATCGCTGAACAACGACCACACCGCCTGCGCATTAGGCCGCAACGTGCGGTTGCGATGCCTGACGAGCATGGTCGTCAAGGTCACTTCCGGTAACAGCGGACGTGCAACGAGGCGCGCCGAGGGCGCTGGCCAATGCGCGCCGACCGGCAGTACACCGATGCCAAGGCCCAGTTCAATCATGCGCATGACCGCCGCAACGTGCCCGCATTCCTGCACGCGACGGCTCGGCACACGGTGTGCCGCGAGTGCGCGCTCGACGCTCGCGCGACTACCCGCGTCAGCGTTCAGCGTAACGAGGGGGGCATCGGAAAGCGCGCTCCACATCAGCGTCGTACCGCGCGCAAGCGAGTGCGAATCGGGCAGCACCGCGCATAGCGGCGTCGTGAACAATGGTTGCACGTGCAACGAGTCGGCCGTCGTGGCATCGAAGTCCGACACCAGACCGAAATCGACATCGCCCTGCTCGACGCTCGCCAGTACCGCGTCTTGCGGCTGGTCCTTCACGTCGATGGAAAGCCCGGGAAATAGCGCGATGCAACGCGCGATGCACTCGGGCACCCAGCGCGACGAGAGCACTGCGTTGCTCGCAATCGTCACGATACCGGTATGGCCATGATGCGCCGCGCGTTCCTCGCGCAAGGTCAGGTCGATCTCATCGAGCAACTGCCCGATGCGGCGCGCGAGACTCGCGCCGGCCAGTGTCAGTTCGACGTTACGTGTAGTGCGGTCGAACAGACGCAGCGAGATCGCTTCTTCCAGTTCGCGTACGCAGCGGCTGACCGCCGACTGCGTCAGATCGAATTCGCGCGCCGCGCGCGTAAAACTGCGCTGGCGCGCGACGGCGACAAACACCTTGAGCTGCTGCAGTGAGACGTTCATGTCGCCATTCGACTCCTTGCGGACTTCATTCGCCGGTTTGCTCCGGCCACGTGCTCAGTCGCGACGGGGTGCCGCCCTGGCTTTTGTTGTCGAGTTCAAGCGAGTTGCTCTGTGCGATCCAGCGAGCCCGCATCGGTGCGAGGATGAACTTGGCCGAGATGCCGGCGGCGATCGTAATCACCGCCGAAGCGATGAACACGGCATTCCAGCCACCCGTTGCGGCGAGCACCGAGGCGATCGGCACCACCAGCGAGGCCGTGCCCTTGGCGGTGTACAGCGTGCCCGCATTCGCCGCGGCATACTTGCTGCCGAATGTGTCCGCACAGATCGCCGGGAAGATCGAGAAAATCTCGCCCCAGAACAGGAAGACCAGCGCCGCAAACGTCATGAATGCATACGGATTCTGGCCGTATTCCATCAGTCCGAGCAGCGCGAGGCCTTCGCCGATGAAAATCGCGAACATGGTGTTTTCGCGGCCGATCTTGTCGGAGATGAAGCCGCACAGCGGACGCGTAAAGCCGTTGCAGATGTTGTCGATCGACAGCGTCATCGTCAACAGCGGCAGCGTCGCGCCGAAGATCGTCATCGGCAGTTTGGCGAGGCCCCAGTCTTTCGCGATCGGACCGATCTGCGCGGTGGCCATCAGGCCGCCCGCCGCCACCGCAACGAAGCACAGGTAGATCACCCAGAACACCGGCGCCTTGATCATCTGACCTGGCGTGTAGTCGGCATTGGTCACAGCGAACTTGCGTTTCGCAGCGGGTGCCTTCTTGCCATCCGGCTTGATCAGGAACAGCGCGAGAATGAAGATCGACACGCCCTGCACGATCCCGAAGAAAAGGAACGTGTGTTCATAACCCTTTGCGGTGATCATGTTTGCGATCGGAATCACCGTCACTGCCGCGCCGGCGCCAAAACCCGCTGCCGTCAAACCCGCTGCGAGACCGCGGCGATCCGGGAACAGCTTCAGCGCGTTGCCGACGCAAGTGCCGTACACACCGCCCGCACCAATACCTGCGATGACCGATGCGATGTACAGCTCAGGCAGCGTCGTTGCGAACGAATTCATCACCCACGCAATACCCGCGCACAACGCGCCGACTGCTACCACCGGACGCGGTCCGAAGCGGTCGACGAGATAGCCTTCGAGCGGCACGAGCCACGTTTCTGTCAGGATGAAGATCGAGAAAGCAAGCTGGATTGAAGCCTGCCCCCAGTGGTGCGCCGAATTCATCGGCGCGACGAACAGCGTCCATGCATATTGCAGATTGGCAACCAGCGCCATGCATAAGATGCCGACGAACAGTTGGAACCAGCGATTGCGCCATACAGCGGGCGCCGGCGCCTGCCGGGTGATGTCGTTCATGTGCTTTGTCTCCGATATCTATTAGTGCAACCGGCCGGATTGCCGGTTTACATACATGCCACCTTATTGTTATCCCCGAAACGACCAGCTTTCAGGTTTTAAAGCGCGACGCTGAACGAATTGCAGTGATCTAAACGGCCACGGGTTAATCCCGATACCTTCAGTCATATAAATCAGCAATCGGCGCCGTAAAACATGTATTCTGGTTCGCCCAGCCCCTCTATCTACGCGTAAACCCCTATATTTCAAGGGTTTTCCGCTACCTTACGAATCTATAAAAGCGCCCATTAATGCATGCTAGGGACATTGCTTGATTACGGATAATTAAAGTTTGTTACTATGTCGATTCATATTTGCTTATACATCAACCATGACAATGAGGAACGCTACGCTGCGCCAGCTGAAGGT
>Ga0310811_10013599_pt1 | contig 10604 bp, 7 predicted proteins | sample YCmetagenome_FD_207642 | JGI IMG/M metagenome (GOLD analysis project Ga0310811, IMG submission 207642) | Soil microbial communities from experimental microcosm in Duke University, North Carolina, United States - YC | ecosystem: Engineered > Artificial ecosystem > Soil microcosm > Unclassified ... | reverse complement strand
AAGCAGTTTAAATCATCCAATTTATGATTTAAACCAATAAACTCTTCACTTAAAGATGATATTACATTACCATCCTCATCTTCTAAATTAACTTTTAGTATCTTAGTTTTTCTTTTTTTTATGGAGTACCTGGACATGCAGCTATAAGATTTCCATAGCTGAAAAACTATTGTTAAGATTTTAGATGCAACCGCCCAGAGAGTTATTCTATTGGGAGCCAAAAGTTATTTTTTCACAATATTGTAATAAACTATTTAACTCTTCTTCTGTTAAATGATCTAAACCAAACGTAAAAAGATATTCACCATTTGCTGATTCATAAACATAATTATTAATAAAATCTTGATCTCCGCTCAAATCAGCATTATATGTATTTCCTTCAAATAGAATTTCCATACATTTATTTTCAAAAGATGGTTTTACATAAGGAAACTTAATAAGGTATTCATTATATAATTGATGTTCAAAAAAGCATAATCTAATTCCTGTTATCAAACCATTATTATTTCTTAACCAGTCAAAAAAACCAATAAATCCATCATTATTTTTAGAAGTAGTGTCCATTGTATAGCTAACATTTTTTAGATTTAAAATATTAGTATTAGTCATAACACTAGAGTAATACAATTCAAATAAATTATTTAAAAAACGTATTATTAACATAACTTTTATCTAGGTTTCATTTCAACAAATAATCTAAAATTTGTACTCCCGAAACATAATAATAAAAGAGGTGATACTCGTACCACCTCTTTTATTATCAAATAACTTCTAAACTGTTTTAAATGTCAATTTTCGATGTCACCTTCTTGTTTGATACACTACTAATCACTGTTGTAATTGAAATTTAATAGTTTTAAATTCTACAGGATAGCCAGATTTCATCAGCTTTGAATTTGCAAGTTTCTTTTGAATAGAATCTTTAGGCAAACAAGTTATTTCTTCAAAAGAAATTTTATATGATTTTGGAAAATGTTTTAAAATAACATCCTCAATATCTTTTGTATATTTTATCTCTGAATTAAACAAAGAGAAACATTCTTCATTTGACAAACCATTGCATTTTGACGACTCCCAAACGGTTGATGAGTTTACTTTGTTTATATACTCTATATTCATTTCTCCATAAATATTCAAATAAATTAATTTTAATTGTGGCATATCTAATTTATTTATTTTTTGGACAGTTAAAATACTATCCAATATTAAAGCATATTCTCGCTCAGTAATTTTAGAACATGCACCTGCAGTACCTATGTGCATGATTGTTTTTTCGCAATTTATATCTATCCAAAAATTGCAATCATTATATTTACAATTTTGAAAAGCATTTATATGATAACATTCTTTTTCCACCTTAGAAAAAGTGCATCCCTCTACATATAGGAGTAATAACATTACCAAAAGTAATTTATAATATTTCATAATTCATTTTCATCACGGCACCTGCATTTTTTATTTTCACTAGTGAACACCGAGTTTTCAAATAACTATTTTAATATACTGGAAGCTACCAATGAACGATATGCACTAGGTAACCAATAGGGGTATCACCTAATAAACATTTTCGGTGTATTAATTTCTAAAGCGTTCATCATATCATCCCCCCAAAGACATATCGTAAAATTTATTCCATCAGCAAAAATTCCATTTTTAAAATCACGTGTTAAGAAAAATAAAAAATCTCCATTTGGGAAAACTGGAATTATCCATTCGTTAAATTCAGTTTTCTCAAATGGCAGATCCACTTCGAATGAATAGCATTCATGTTGCCAGTTAAGTGCATACATTCTTTCTCCATTCGCTATTGTTTTAAACCATAATAATGCACAATTATGAAGATCGTCATATAATTCATCTATAAAGCCATCATTATAATAATCTGAGATATCAAAATGTTTATTTGGGATTGGGAGAAGTATTGTATCTTTTTTTTGATAAGGTTTAAAATTAAGCTTATCAGATATAAAATCCCACGATTGTTTATATTCCAAATCGTTTAATAATTTCCAATTATTCATGTTTAATTTCATATTATGGTATTATAGAAAATGTTTTATAATGATCATTTGTATAATATACTTTACCATCATTTCCAATTACAACTCGTTCAGTTCCTCTATTAACATAAGATACAAAAAACAAGCGAGGTGATACTCCGTACACCTCGCTTGCATTATTTTTAAGTATCAACCTTTTAAAGACCAATTTAAAATCGTTTTTAAGCCTGCCTCCTTTTTTGATACATTCCCCCCTTAAGTTCCAATACCAAAAAACATTACTATTTCAGCAGCAAGATCAATCTCAGATACTCCTCTGCCTTCTTTCACGACTTCGATTTTATCTTCACTTGTTTCGTTTATTAATTCCAAATCAAAATCATATTTGATTTTTTCATCATGAATGTAACCATATGTTGAAATATAAACGAGTCGGTTTCCTTTCTTTAATCCGATAGCACATAGGTCTGCATCCCAATAATCAACTATGTCTATTAAATTAAAATTGATTACTAGTTTTAACTTGTTTATTAACTCGGTTATTGTTTTATCTTTTTCATTCACCATCACCCACACCCACATAGCTTTCATAATAGTAGCTTGTGCCAGAGACCTAAGGATAATATTGGTCTCTCACGTAGACGCGAGGACTGCGGGAGATCAGGGTTAAGAGCCATACTATCTATTACTCATATATCTTTTTCTTCTTTCTGGATTATTTACTATTTTCTCAATAAAATCTCCCCATTTAAAATCATCCTCATCAATATATTCAAACGGAGAAATATTTAATTTAGGATCAGGTAATGGATATAAAAATCTAACAATTACATCATTCCCATTAAGAAGCGTAAATTCATTCTCTAACTTGCTTCTTTCTTTAATCAATACCCTATACGACTCGGTTATTAAAAATTTATCATTTCCATACAAAAAATAAAGCTCTTTGTCTTCAACTAATAAACCAATCATTATATTTCCTATAATCTTATATGTTCCCACATTTTTTTGAGCGCTTTCAAAAGAACAAAACTGTTTCGTATCTAAATCATAATACTCTTTAAATACATCAAAATTACTTAGTAGCTTCATTTTTCCCTAAATTTTAATCCAAATTTTTAAATTTACCATCTACTTCCTGTCATTTCATTACCTTCCTTTAATTTCATAATTATTAGTTATAAAATCAAAATTCTTAATGATTTAGGGTTTATTAAAATTTAAATCTTTTCCTCCAGGTCTCGTAGCACTCTCTATTATTTCATCCCAAGACATATTTTTTTCATTCCTTAAATAATCTATCGAAGGACCAAGTTTATCTCCATACTTTTTCAAATTTCTATCATAAATATGTTCTAAGAGTTTTTTGGGCGTAACATTTTTATATTTTACTCCTAGTTCTCTTCTTAAACCATGTAAAGTTCTAGCTATTTCTTCCGATGATTTCCCTTCAGCTTTCATTTTAGTTGCGATTGAAGATAATTGTTTTACTTCTGCTTCGTACGCTGCTCTAAGGGGATGTTTCCCAGAACCAAAAAGTTTCCCAATGCGCACAAATCTATTAGAAATGTTTTGAAAAAGTCGACCAAGGGTGTTTTGAGATATCCATTTTAATAAAGACATATCTCTTCCTAATCCTCTTTTTCCTTTCCCTGCTACTTCAAATATATCCAAAGGTTCATTAATTGAAAAATCATTTTCATTATCAAATGCACTAAAATTATCAAATCCCCAATCTCTATTTCCATTTTGATTCCCTATTTCATCAATATTCACACCCACATTCCCCGTCCTATATTGTGTCCCCGAAGAATTATAAACCGTCCCATCGCCCACATTAGCTTTCATAATAGCTGCACGAGCAACTTGTGCCATTGCATTGAACGCTTTTAAATCTTTCTGATACTTATCATAAGCTTCTTTCATCGCATCCCAATTCCCGCCCATGCCACTGTTACTTGGCGAATAGTAATAACCGCCTCCTCCGCCACTTCTGTCGGAAGAAGATCCTGCCACACGATTATAAGAATTCATATTAGTTCCAGGTCCTGCAGTACTTGCATTTATCCCACTATAAATTTGCGTAGGCTGAGCTCCAGTGCCACCAATAGGTCCACCGGTTGGTCCACCATATCCCAGCGAAAACCCATTCATCATCACATCATATCCACCATCCGGATCAATAAAACTCACCGGATTATTCGCCATCGCCATATAAGGGCTATGATACTGCGCATAAGGATCCGGGCTGATCCAGCGGCCGGTCTCGGTTTCGAACATGCGGAGGTCGAAAGCATTGTAACCTATCTGATCATTCTCCGAAAATTCTCCCTGGTAACCGAAGCGACAGGTAAGCGAAGAGGAACCACTTCTGGTCGGCATTATTTGTCCGTCGGCATAATAATCAGACCAAGTTTCAATCACCGCTTGCCCGGAAGCTTTCACCCTGTTGATCGTGGCTCTCACTGAACCGGTATGGTCTTTCAGCTCATATACATAGGCTGGTGCAGCAGTACCGTTCTTACGCACTTCACCTATCCGGCCTTTTCCATAGATCGGCAGCTCGGATTGTGAAATGGTGTGCGAGGTATTATTGTCGTCGTAGATGCTTAAAATATTTCCCTGCACATCCAATACATAATAAGTTGTCATTGATAAAGTAGTACCTACGTAAATCTCTTTTTTCTGCCGCTGCCCACGCTCGTTGTAGGTAAAATGAACACTTCCCGATAACACACCACTAGCATCATATTGTTTGCCATCAACAACCATATCGTACGGATCGTAAGCAATCGTCTGATAGGTTAGTCCATTTCTTGTCTCTGTAGTGCGTCTGCCGATCTGGTCGTGCGTGTAGCCTCTGGGAACACTGGAAGCCGTAATTGTATTGAGCTGGTTATTTACAGGAGTACTTCCATAAGTATAAGTAAGATTATTATAAGCGCTGCCCGCACCATCGTTACGCAATTTACTTAGCAGGTTACCTTGTACATCGTAAGTATTAGTAATGTCGTAGGCAGTAGAATTATTAAAAGTACCTTCCGAAGCCGGAGCTACCGTACCGAAGTCGGCGTTGAGCAATTGATTTTTCTGATCGTAGCTGTAAGCATACATCGGCATATTGCCGCTCATATCATGTCCTTTCGTTTGCCATTTTATTCCTTTCACCATGCCATTGAACTGATCTGATACGCTGAGGCTAGTACTGGTAATGTTGGATCCTGAACGATTGTAGTCTCCATCAAAATATTGGAGCTGCATTCCAAATACGTCCGGTGCAAAACTGCTGTTGGTTCCGGTGTAACTGTCTTTCCCAGGATCATTGGTATTGCTGAGTGTTGGATGGTTAATACTCTTAAGCTGGCCAGTAATCGTGTAGGTATAATCGATCCCTTGCAGGTCTACAGCCAGCTCTGTGCGTTTGAGTGGGCCGTGAAGATAATATTTGTACAAGGCTTCCTGCTGCAAAAGATTATTAGCATAACGTGTCTTTACTTTAGACAGGCGCATGTTCATATCCACTTCGTACTGGTGAATTAATTTCTCTGCGGAGGTTCCTTTCTGGTATATTGTTTTCTTGACGTTGCCCAGGATGCCGTATTCATAGTGAATGGTTTTCACGCCTAGTCCTGCGATGTTCTGCACCATCCATTCCAGTCTTCCTTCTTCGTTGTAGCTATACCAGGAAGTATTGTTTCCATTGTAGGCTTTAGAAACACGTCCATTGATGTATCGCTGGGAATAGCCGCTGATCACGGCATTCAGTCCTGTGGCGTCAGGCTTATGCATGGTGATCATATTTACAAAAGCACAACGGGCATCGTTCAGACCATCCGTACTTTCTATAATGCTCCCTACACTGATCCCCGAAGAAGGAGTAACATTGTTGTATATATCAATTGTATTTTGAAAAACATTATCAGAGCCGTTGGTAGTGCCGTACTCGCCTTGCTCTGTGAGTTCACCGTTGAGATTATAATTCAGGTAAGAAAATTTATTCAGTGCTTTCTGGCGGGCATCCTGGCTGAAGCGGAGCTGCCCATCTTTTTGATATACATATTCAGCCAAGCCACGATCGGAATCATAAGAAGACAAGACCTTACCTTCCGTATCATAGGTATACTTAGAATAAAATTTTAAAGGCTCCGCAGTAGTAGTTAGATCTACACCTTTTGGCGAGATCTCACGAATAGGCATTCCAGCATTGTCATAAAACACGTAGGAAAATTCCGAATAATTGTATTGATAACTTATTGTAAGATCAGAAGCCGTATAAGTGGTGCGAGGTGTAGTGATTCCTTCCACCCTGATGCGGTAAAGCCCGGCGGGAATGGCAATGCTGCCTGGGGCGTTTGTATACGTATTGGTGACAGAGGTTACCAGATCGCCGCCTGCTAAATCATAAATTTTAAACAAAACCCCCGCGTTATAACTTATGTTGAGTCCCGACTTTACATAAAGATCAAGCGTGGATTTACTATCCAAGGAATTCGAGGTACCTTCATATTCAGTGTAAGAAAAAGCGATTACATAGATACCCCAGGTAGCAGTAAACGATTGGTCCGATCTAATTTGTATGGTTTCACCCCCGAATGCCTGAAATGTTTGAAGATCTGCCGGGCCGCTGTAAGAAGCGGAAGTATTGAAATTGTAAAGATCCACCATACTTGTTCCCCGGATCTTAAGATCCATTAGGATAGCTCCTGAAGGCACGGTAATATTTAGGTAGTTTACCTGCGGGCCAAGATTCGCATTCACCGTGGTCATCGTGCTGCCATTGCCAATGGCGGTAGCCAGTACGTTACCACCTTTATCCTGGAAGGAAATCGTTTCTTTGCCGTTCTGATCGGTGCTGATTGTTTTAGTTCCCTGCCAGGCAAGTGAAGCAGGGCCTCCGCTTACATAGTAAGAATTTCTTATAGCCAGATAATGCGCATCAAGCTCATCCAATAAAGGTAGGACGACCGCTTTGCTTTCATGTCCTTGACCCATGCGAAGCGTTTCTCCAGGAGCGGAAGCTCTGATTTGTCCGCCTGGAATTCGATCGTTGAAATCTATAAGCGAATACGGATATCCGGTGGTAGGTACATAAGGCTCACCTGTATTATTGTTGCTATAAAAATTCCCCAGTGCCGCAGTTGAGTTTCCCACTGGGCCAGCAGTATTTATTAATCCGGTAGTAAAGCTGGTATAATCATATACATTACAATTGTTTCCTGAACCACAATTGAAATCAGTAGCTATAAAATTTGTATTATACGTAAAACAGGTCTGTGTAATAGCCGCTGGCAAGGTTTGCAGAGCAGGTCTTCCCTGCACATCATACACCACGGCACTGGCTATAATTTTATTCTCAGTTATATTCCGGACTTGCTGTTGAATAGGTACACCGAGGGAATTGTAATACATACGCTGGTTGGAAATAATATTTCCGTATTCATCGTAATTGATTTCTTCTTTCCAAAGCATATTTAAATCCGTACTGCAAGTAGAGGAAGGCTGAAGATTAGGGTGCAGGTATTCAAACACACGCATACAACCTTTGGTATTGCCTCCGAAATTATCGAACAGATCATATCCCAGGGTTAGAATTCTACTGAACTGGTTGTATACTAAACTTTGATATCCCAACCAAAAATTTTGCGTATTGATCTCTGCTGTACCATTCCATAAGGCACTCATATTGTTGCCTACGAAATTAAAATTATTGTCCAGGATACGATACCGTAGCGTACTGAATGAGCCACCGGAGTGATGGAAAAAATAAAATATAGAACCTGTTTGTTCGTCCCAGACTGGTTTTATATTAAGCTGGTTATCGGTGGCGCTACTCGACACCAGGAATTCATCTTTGAGCAAAGTATGTGATTTGTCAAATATTTTTGCATAAACGCCCCAGCCGCTACCATCCTGCAATACGCTTGTCCAGCTTATGGTGTACTTTCCATTTTGCTGATTGATGGCGATGTTCGCATTGAATTGATCGTTGGAGGTATAATTGTTTAGCATGCTGGCGGTTCCTCCCGCATAAACTCCCGAGGAATAAGTGAAGACTCTTTTGAATGCATCCAGCCCGCTGGTGGCAGGAGTCTGTTGATAAGTAGCGATAAGCTCGCCGGTTACAACGGAAATATCAAGACAATTCAGAAACTGGTCTCCGCTTGGAGTAGGATTCAGCGAGAAGGCACTAGCTATCGGAGCAAGTGTTGCATAATCAAACTGACGGACATATGTATCTCTTGTAGTAGGGGATTCATAACCCGAGTATCCTACCAGCAATTCATTCCTGGTATAGTCGATTACGAGCTTAGGCCAGTATTGATCAAAAGAGGTGGTTATTACGGCCACGTCTGATTGGGTGCTCACACTGGAACTGTTTAAGTTATTTACATCCAGACTAATCTTTTTCATGTAAAGATTATAGTCTGTTCCATTTTGTTTGGAGGCCCATGCGATCACAAAAGAATTGTCTTCCTGGTGGATCTTAATAGACAGCGTCATCTGGTCATCGGTAGTGACATTGTTAACACGAAAAGCATTTACCAGTAGTAAATGTTTCTTGTCATATATAGCACAATAAACATCCTTGGTAGTACCAGAAACATCCAGTTCGAGCCATGCATAGACGGTCTTATCAGTCTTAATATCTACATCTGTAACAATACCTCTTGAGGTATTAAAATTATTACCACTGATCACATCCGAGGTGGGCGTGCGGTCTACCAGTGATTGGGCAGTTGAAATGCCTGTCCATAACAAGAAGAAGAGAATGATTAAAAATCTCATACCAGTATCTTTTATTTTTTAAATCCTATATTTTAAAAACCATTAGCGGTAGTACGCCTTGGATATTTCTTTTAACTCTTTATGAGAAGCATCTTTTACCGTAAGCTTCAAATAACGGTCGTGTTGCTGCCAGTGTACTAGTTGTATGCCATTTGTTCTTACAACCACTATATCATTTTGGACTATAAACCTGGATGAACCGTCGGTTAAACTATATTGATTGTTTTCATTTAGAAGAGTCAATTGCATATAAGCAAAATCTCCATAACCGTCTTTAGTTCCATAGCGCAAAAGAATAGAATTCATATCCTCCGGTGTTTTCAATTTTAGAGTGATCAAAGCCTGCGAGGAATCCGGATATTGCTCGGAGCGAACCAGGTTGATCGAGATCACTTCTATGTCCGCTTTTGTATCCTGACCTACACATAGAATGCTGGAGAGTAAGACAAGGTTTAGTATAAGAAAAATGTTTTTCGTTCTCATAATTAAATTATTTGACCACATTGTATTTTACATCTTTGATCTTAACCTCACCATTTACCGTTTCTCTGTAAGCGGCTTTTAGACGGTTGTTATCATCGTACTCATAACGGGTATAGAAATTATCTTTATCCAGTACATGTGTTAGTTTCCATGTAGTGGCATCATACACATATCCTTTGATATCAGAATCTAATGGCCGGAAAGAAAAATCATCAAAATAAGTGGTGCCTGATCCTGCAACAAGTGCAATAGTAACATTGTTGGTAGTCGCCCCTGACGAATAATAATCAGAAGGAATATCGAAGTCGAGATTAAGTAGATACCATTTCCCGTTTTTGATGGTTGCCTGAGACATTGCAATACCATAAACTACATGGTAAGATCCGCTAGTAACAGCCCCCGTTACAGTAGCCGTAAGAGAGGCTCCCGCAGCGCTAGCTTCATTTACCCAAACACTAGCCCTATACGTTTTACCAGGCTGAAGTGAATTACCATCCCCTACAGTTGCTCTAGTGACATAAACAGGCGCCGTATATCCCGGGACTACACTACAAACATAAGTTCCTGTATGTGCCATACCGGGATTATTAGTTCTGGAAAAAGTACTCCCTGTATAATTTGAAAACCCTGCATTTAGCTCTCCATCCAGGTAAGAATAATTTGTAGGAGCATTATCTCCATTAAAATCTTCAAAACTTGTATAAGCAAAACTGCCGTAGCTTGCATTGTCAATAGTGGTCAATGGCAAACTTTTATTTTTGGTATACTTTACCGAAGAAAGATTTCCATTTACATCTGCCGCACTTAATATATTTGAATAAGGATCATATAATTTTACTGAAGCGATATTTTTCCAGTTGGCAGGAATTTGCCAAGTGCCGGAATTATTTGTCCAGAAATTTTGGAATGAGCTAAACGATCCGTCAGCATTGACAAGAGGAGAACTCCACAGGTAAGATTGGATAGGTCTGTATATTATTTCATTTTGTGCAGTAGTAGGATCATCAGTTACTACTGTATTCTCATATAAACCACTGCTGGAATTGTATTGACGGTAGGTATTCATCACGGCCCAATTAATTGCTTTACCAGACATTACTCCTAAATGATTATCATAATTGGCAGGATCTACTCTGTATATATATTCTTCTCCGATCTGGGAAAGCATATTACGATAGCCATACATCTTAAGTCCTAAAGATGTTCCGGAAGAATTAGCATAACGATATGCAGGAATTCTTTTGGTTTTAAAGACGTTTCCATAACTATCGCGATTGATAATCTCTGTAGCGGCTCCATTATATAAATCATAGGTTTTATAATCTGTGCGATCAG
>Ga0310811_10013598_pt1 | contig 10604 bp, 5 predicted proteins | sample YCmetagenome_FD_207642 | JGI IMG/M metagenome (GOLD analysis project Ga0310811, IMG submission 207642) | Soil microbial communities from experimental microcosm in Duke University, North Carolina, United States - YC | ecosystem: Engineered > Artificial ecosystem > Soil microcosm > Unclassified ... | reverse complement strand
CAAAAGGAAGGTCCGGATGAAGACGAAGATAGTTCAGGATGAGCCCGGGGTGCATTTCGCAGTATTTCCGGGTCAGGTAAAGGCGGGAAGGTTTTACTCCACTGTTCTCCGAAGGATAGAGGAAACACTCTACCAGGACCTTTCCCACTTCGTAAGGGACCGTGGTAATGACGGGCTCGATGCTCTGGCCTTTCTTGTCCAGGACCATGGCTTTTTCGAAGGCGGCTATCAATGGAGGAGCTGCAGCCGGCTGAATCTCTCTTTTGTCATAGGCCTGATGAAATCCCCGAAGGAGGAATTCCAGGGCCCGGAGGTATTTCTTTTTATTATTAGTGTTGAGGGCGGAGTCGAATTCAATTTGTTGCTGGATCTCGTCCACCTGCCGGATCAGGGCGTCGGTGATCTGGTAATTGATGGTCTCGTCCTTTGACAGCCGGATCAGACTGTCATATTTACCTCCCCCTAATATCACCAGCCGCTGCTGTTCTTTGTCCACATTGTCATGCCATAACATACGGTCCTGGGCCACCCGATAGGGGTAGGCATTGGTCTGGGCCCATCCTTGTAGGGTAAAGTTGATCAGAAATACTAACGTTGCAGCGCCGAGTTTGAATCGTAGAGCTGTTTTCATAGATTAAAGCTACGTATAATATAGTTACGTACCTTATGGTATGGAGCCGGGGAAGGCCCCTTCGGTGTAAGAAAAAGAACCTATAAATTTGATGAAAATCAGATAATTCGCCCCGGTTTTCGTGTTATTTCTATATTAATAAATTGTAAACTAAGCAATTGAAATCCCGCTCAAAGCTTTATTTCCAGTAGGTTTGCGTAAATTTTTGGTTAAAATGGAATCCAAAGGAAAGAAGATACTAATAGCCGACGACGAACCAGATATATTGGAAATCATTCAATACAATCTCACCAAGGAAGGCTATGAGGTTATCACGGCCAAGGATGGCGACGAAGCGATCGGCAAGGCGAAAATCGTCAGACCGGACCTGATCATCCTGGATATCATGATGCCTAAGAAGAATGGGGTGGAGGTCTGTGAGATCTTACGGTCCCAGCCCACTTTTAAAGAGACCCTCATCATATTCCTCACGGCGCTGAGCGATGAGGGATCGCATGTCAGGGGGCTGGAGACGGGAGCCGACGACTATGTCACCAAACCTATCAGCCCCAAAGTTTTGATAAGCCGGGTGAATGCCCTTTTCCGCCGGGTGAATAAAGAGCCGGAGGACAAAGTTTTAAAGGTGGAGAACCTGACCATCGACCCCTCCAAATTCGAGGTTACCGTAGACGGGAAGGATGTCACGCTGGCTAAAAAAGAATTTGAATTATTGTACCTGCTGGCTTCCCGGCCGGGAAGGGTATTCTTACGAAATGAGATCCTGAACCAGGTATGGGGGAATGAAGTGATTGTGGGCGACCGCACCATTGACGTCCATATCCGTAAGATCCGTCAGAAATTAGGGCTGGATTGTATTACAACGGTAAAAGGGGTGGGTTATAAGTTCAATTTATAGGCCGGGCTATCGGTTTTTTGAAATATAACCTATCGCCGGCCTGGGTTTATGATGGGCCTTCGGCCGGATCGCCAGTGGCGATTTGAACAATCCACGGGTGAATTTTGTAATTTACGATACCCATGCCTTCCACTAAGAATCTATCTCCCAAACAATTATCTGCGCTGACGGCCGGGCTGCTGGCTCTTCCTATTTCGGCGGGCATCTATTTTTTAACGGGTAATCTCATTGTGGGTGCGGCGTCCCTGCTCATCATTTTCTCAGGCAGCTACGGACTGATCCAGTTCACGCTGGAGAAATTCATCTACCGGAAAATAAAGCTGATCTACAAGCTCATTCATCAGACCAAGGCTACGAAGAAAGAAGAGGTATACTTCAAATATATCCTGCCCCAGAAGAGCATCGACGAGGTGCGGGAGGATGTAGAGAAATGGGGGGAAAAGAGGAATGAGGAGATCGAACTGTTAAAAAAGAATGAGGCCTACCGGAAGGAATTCCTGCAAAACCTGGCGCATGAGTTCAAAACACCCATTTTTGCCATACAGGGGTATGTGGATACCTTACTGAATGGCGCGATGGAAGACATAGCCATCCGGAAAAAATTCCTGGAGAATGCTGCCAAAAATGTTGACAGGCTGGTCAACCTGATGAATGACCTGGACGAGATCTCCACGCTGGAGCGTGGGGAGCAGCTGCTATATAAACAGAATTTCGTCATCCAGGACCTGATAAAGGAGATATTCGAATCCCTTTCCATCAAGACCCATAAGAAAAATGTCCGGACAGCCATTAAAAAGGGCTGTGAGTCGCCCATTACGGTGTTTGCAGACAAGGAAAAGATCCGGATGGTGCTGATCAATCTCGTGGAAAATGCCACCAAATATGGGAAACCTGGCGGTACCATCGTCGCCAGTATTTATAAGATCGACGAAAAGAACGTGCTGATAGAGATCAGTGACGACGGGATAGGCATCGAGGAAGAGCATCTTTTGCGGATATTCGAGCGTTTTTACCGGACGGATGCCGCCAGAAGCCGGGACAAGGGGGGGACAGGGCTGGGGCTGGCGATCTGTAAGCATATTATCGAGGCACATGGTCAATCCATTCATGTACGGAGTACGCCGGACGTGGGCACGACTATCGGATTTACGATGGAGTCGCGGAGAGATTAATTTGGATTTATGTACCTTTGCGCCTTGCGGACCCAAGGTCCGTCAGGCTCAAACATATAAAAAAATCCAAACGTGTCAACTACCCAAATCTTTGATTATAGCAAGTGGAATAGCCAACTAGGTGAATTAAGTAAAAAATACCAGGGAGCTCCTCCCTACCCCCATATCGTACTGGAAAATTTTCTGAATCCCGCCGTGCTCGATACCTGTATTGCGGAGTTCAACAAGCTGAACGAAACGAATGGCTGGATCAATTACAAACATTACAACGAGGACAAAAGAGGGTTGAACAAGATCGATCTTCTGCCGGAAACGATCAGGGGCACCATCAACGAATTAAATTCCCCCGCATTCCTGGAATGGCTGAGCGCCATCACCGGTATCAAAGGCCTTCAGAAGGACGATGGCCTGGAAGGGGGGGGTATCCATCAGTCCACCCGGGGAGGCTTCCTGAATATCCATGCAGACTTTACGGTGCATCCTCATCACCGCAACTGGCAACGGAGGGTGAACGTGCTGGTCTATCTCAACGAAGACTGGAAAGAAGAATGGGGTGGCAAACTGGAGCTGTGGGACCGGAAAATGAAAGCCTGTGAGGAGAGTGTCCTGCCGGTCTATAACCGTTGTGTCATTTTCAATACCGACGCGGACTCCTTCCATGGCCATCCGGAACCCATGCAGTGTCCCGAAGGTACTTACCGCCGATCCATCGCCCTCTACTATTATACCGTCGAAGAGAACCCCTACCGCCGGGCTACTTACTACCAGGCAAGACCCGGGGATGGCAGCAACAAATTACTGGTCCGGCTGGACAATGCACTGGTCTCCATGTACACTTCGATCAAGGGAAAGCTGGGCGCCAATGATAAAGTGATCAGCGGTTTACTGAAGTTCTTTTCCGGGGGAAAGAAAAAATAAGCCAAACCGGCCGTTGCCGGGCGCGAATCAATGAGCGGCCGGCACGTCGCGTTTCAGGAATACGAAACCATTCTTGCGATAAAGCTCCTTTAACTCCGGGTATTTGTATTTATCCTCCCGGTCCACCTTGGTAACAAAGTATACGGGTTTATCGATATTGCCGGTAAGCAGCCATTGTTCGTCATAAGAATTGGGATTGGAAGGCCGCTCTTTTTGGGTGTAGAAGAGGTCTCCATAACTCTTATATCCCAGCGTGTGCACATAACAGTTCTCTCCCTGCCTTGCGATGAAGAAGTCGATGGCCGCGCCCTGGGAATATCTCTCCACTTTGGGGACGATGATAGCGGAGGCCAGAAAGATAACGATGGCTGTTCCGCCAAAAAAAGTCCAGGCGGCCGCATTGAATTCCCTTTTATTCAATCTTCTTATGCCCAATATGAGGGTGACGATCATTAACACACCGACAATGCCCTCCCAGCCTGACCAGTGTACCTCGGCCTCCATATTTCCACGGGCGAAGGTATCCTCGACATAAGGGGCCAGTCTTTTTACATTCAGCCCGATAACGGCAACGCCCAGCAGAAGCAGGGAGATCAGGCCGCCCAGGATCCCGATAAATACCCCTACATATTTTTTATATTCGGCTGTCTTGTTCTGCCATTTGTACAGGGAATAAGCCGCCAGGAAAGTGACGGGGAACCAGGCCATGGACGAATAGTGGATAATCCGGGACTGAACGATGGTGAATAAGACCGTCACCACCCAGAAGAGGATGAGCATCCATCTTTTAAAGTCCTTATCGTAGCGGCTGGTGTAGTTCGAGGGGAAAAAGGAGGGTATTGCCAGGAGAGAGGCGGGGAAACAGCCAATGAGCAGGACGATGTAATGATAGCCGAAAAATCCCGCCTGGTCGGCATCGTGGGTGGTAAGAAGACGGTATTGATATTTCAGGAACTCTTTGATGAACCAGGGGCCTCTTGTCATCGTCTCGTAGCCGTACCAGGTGGAAGTGACCAGGGTGGCGATGACCAGGAACAATACGGCATGTCCCCAGTTGAAGTAGAATTTAAACCGGTTCCATACCAGGTAAACGCCCAGGGCCAGTAAAAAGACCATCAGGGCCACCTGTCCTTTGGTAAGGATGGCCAGGCCCATAAAAATACCCGACCATAGCACATAATACACCGGGGCTTTTGTCAACCCTTCTTTATCGAACCCATTTCTTTTCCAGTGGTACAAAATAAAATAGTACAGGGAAAGAAAAGTGAACAGGTTGAACCAGGGGTCGATGATGCCTGACTTGAAATACATATTGGGGAAGAGAGAGCCTCCATAGGCCAGGGCCCATAGAATACCAAAACGGGTGTCATAGATCCTTCTGCCACAGCAAAAGATCACGATGAGGGTAACGATCCCGCAGAGGGCGTTGGGGAAGCGGGAAGCAAATTCCGTGACGCCGAATAGCTTCATGGCGGTACTCTGCATCCAGAAGAACATAGGAGGTTTCTCCCAGAAAGGTTTGAAGTCGACGTATACCCGGGTATAGTCGTGCATTTTTATCATTTCCCGGCTGCATTCGGCAAAGTTGATCTCGTCCCAGTCGAACAGGTGCACCCGTCCCAAAAACGGGATAAAGAAAAGAGCGGCGAGGGCGGCGATCAACAGGACGGTGGTGGTTTTATTTAGACGCATGGTCCGGGGAAAATTTGGGTATTTACAGATAATTTGATGAAGGTAAGGCTTTTGCAAATTTCCTTAAAAGAATTAGCGGCATGTTTATTATTATTACATATAATATCTGATCTCATATGTCTGGTATCTTCAACAGGCTCTGTTTTTTGGCTTTTGGTATCCTGCCTTTTTTTGCAGCGGGGTCAGATGCTCCTGTAAGATACCTGGGAATTGAACATGGCCTTTCGAACAATGCAGTCACCAGCATCTACCAGGATTATAAAGGATTTATGTGGTTTGGGACCTATGACGGACTGAACCGGTATGATGGCTATGGTTTCAAAATTTTCCGCAACAGGATTGGGGACAGCACTTCTCTTATAGACAACGGGATCTACACGATTGAAGGAGACCGGCAGCACCATATATGGATTGGAGGCCGCAAAGGGGTTTGTCTGTTCGATCCCGCCAAATCCGGTTTCTCCACTCCCCTTTTTATCAAATCCGACAACCATTCGGAAAGTAAGATCACCGGCAATGTCCATGTTATCAAAGCGGATTCAGCGGGCAATATTTTTATCGGCACGGAGTACAGCGGGCTTTTGCTATTTGAAAATAATAAGTCCAGGGGGCAGCAAATCCCTTTGCGGACGGGATCGGGCCTTGTTATCAATTATGAGGTAATGGCTATCGAGTGGGCCGCCGAAGGGTCATACGCCTGGGTATTCGTGCAAAATGAGGGCTTGGGTATCTACGACAGCCGGGGAAAAACGTTGCGTATCCTCAACGGCGGTATCAAAAAATGCAACTGTCTCAAGATCGATAGAAGCGGAAACCTCTGGCTGGGAAATGACAATGGTCTTTATCGATATGATCATACGTCGGATACCTTCTCCAATAACTACATCCCGGGGAGCAGCCGGATCATCAATCTTTGTTCGGACAAGGCCGGAGTCTTATGGATAGGGTCGGACGGGGATGGGATACTGGTCATGCATTCCCCCGGAGAACCGGTAATACCTCTTGTATCGTCTGAAGGCAAGCCGGTGATCAACAGTAATGCCGTCTTTTCCATTTATGAGGACCAGGAAGGCAGGAAATGGATCGGCACTTTACGGGGAGGGGTCAACATCATTGAAAATAGGGCAAGGCCTTTTAAGACGATATTTTTTCAACCCGGCAACAGCAATACCCCCCTGGTCAATAATTTTATCTTATCCTTCTGTGAAGCGGCCGACCAGCGCATCTGGATCGGAACAGATGGAGGAGGGCTGCGGCGCTGGGACCGGGGAAAAAACACCTATACCGGATATGTCCATGACCCGGCTAATCAAGGATCGATCAGCAGCAATTTTATTACCAATATATTAAACGATGATGAGAATACTCTCTGGATATCTACCTGGTCGGGAGGAATCAACCATTACCGGTCTTCCACGGGGACCTTTGAGCATTATAGCTGTTTCAATCCCTACACCCATACGGAAGAGAAAAATGTCTGGCTATTATTCGAAGACGCTGAAAAGACGCTCTGGGCCAGCACGACCAACAACGGCACCTTGTATTCACTGAACAGGCCAGCCAACCGGTTTGACCTATTCGACAACAGCATCGTTAACATCCAGTGTCTTTCGGAAGACAGGGAAGGAAATTTCTGGGGAGGGAATTATTCTTCTTTAATAAAAATAGACAAGGGGGGCAAGAAGCACATGGTCTATCCCATCGGATATACCGTCCGCTCGATACATGAGGACAAAAGGGGGAATTTTTGGGTGGGCACCGATGGAGGGGGATTATTATTGTTCAACCGGGCGACGGGCAGCTATCAACGGTTTACGGATTCCGATGGCCTGCCCAGCAACTCCATCCTCCGGATACTGGAAGACGGCCGGGGTAATTTATGGATCAGCACGTTCAACGGGTTATGCAGATTTGACCCTCTCAAAAAAAATTGCAGGAATTTCTCCCAGTCCGATGGCTTACAGAGCAATCAATTCAGTTTCAATGCCGCTTTACAGTTGAAGTCCGGCGAATTCCTCTTCGGCGGCATCAAAGGGTTCAATATCTTTTATCCCGACAGTGTATATGACCGGGGGGGCAAACCCCGGGTCTTTATTACCGGCATGAAGGTCAATAATATTCCCCTGGAGAAGAATGACTCCTATGTCTCCAAAAGGACGCTGGAAGATATCCAGGAGCTTACTATTCCCTATGACCGGGCAGCTTTATCCATTGATTTTGTCGCGCTGGAATATTCTTCGCCAGATAAAATCAATTACGCCTACTATCTCGACGGCTGGGATAAGGTGTGGAATTATACGGCAGGATCGAGAACGGCGAGTTATACAAGGCTGGCGGAAGGGACCTATATTTTCAGGATCAGGGCTACTGATGAGGATGGCAAATGGAGCGACAGGGCGCAGGCTATTACCATCATCGTATTGCCGCCCTGGTACAGGACCTGGTGGGCGTATCTTTTATACGGCCTCTGTGTCGCCACCGGCATATATCTCTATATCCGCTATACTTCCCGGCAGGAAAGATTGAAATATGAGGTAAAGCTGGCCCATCTGGAGAATGAAAAAGAAAAAGAGCTCAATGAAAAAAAACTATCCTTTTTTACGGACATATCGCATGAATTCAGGACACCGCTGACCTTAATCATCAACCCTATCAAAGAGCTGATACATTCGAAGGGAAGCAAGACGGATACGAATGATCTTATCCCTATCGTCCACCGTAATGCCCGCCGGCTGTTAAGCCTGGTCGACCAGCTATTGCTGTTCAGGAAAGCCGACAGTGAGGGGGATAAATTAAAGGTCAGCAGGCTCAACATAGCAGAACTATGTAATGAGGTGTATATGTGTTTTACCACCCATGCCAAATCAAAACATATCCTATATCAGTTTCTCTGCGATAATAAAGATCTTGAGATAGATGCCGACTACGAAAAAATAGAAATAGCGCTGTTCAATCTTCTGTCCAATGCTTTTAAGTTTACACCTGACAGGGGACGCATCGACTTTATTTTGACGGAGACTGGCAAAGGGGTCTGTATTGAAATCAGCGATACCGGTTGCGGAATCCAGGAGAACGATCTGAACAGGATATTCGACAAATTCCGGCAGGTACATGCCAATAGTAAGGGGAAAGCAGGATTCGGGATCGGGCTTTTTCTGGTAAAGCATTTTATTGAACGCCATAAGGGGACCGTTACCTGCAAAAGCATACCCGGGGAGGGTTCCATTTTTACCATTTGCCTCCTGAAGCAGATCCCGGAATTGGGGGAAGCCTATATAATGGAAAGTCCGGGAAGGAAATTTGAACTTTTAGAAGAATTGATGGAGGAAGACAGCGGTGTACCCGATGAAGCCCCCGGCATCCTGCCCGACGGCAAAAGAGCTGAAGAAGTGGTGACTGATAAAAAATCCATCTTATTGATCGACGATAATGCGGAAATCCTGCAGTACTTACATCGGCTTTTTTCTTCCAAATACCTGCTTTATGCTGCGTCTAATGGCATAGACGGATTCCGGCTGGCAGAGGAACATATTCCCGATCTCATTATCAGCGATATTAACATGGCCGGAATGGATGGCGTTGAGCTATGCACCAAAATCAAGCAGTCCGCATTCATGGGCCATATACCGGTCATTTTACTTACCGCCGCCACCACATCAGAAACCAGGCTAAAAGGGATAGAAGGCGGAGCCGATGACTATTTTACCAAACCTTTCGATAGCGAACATCTGGTAGCAAGGGTGGAGGCGGTGCTTAAAAACAGGAATATGCTGCAGCGATATTTCCTGGACAGTATTACCCTGAAGGAAAGTACGGTAAAGGTGCCAAAGGAATACCAGGACTTTCTTAGAAAATGTATTACAGTAATTGAAGAAAACATTGATAATGAAGAATTTACAATGAAAAAATTCTCCAAGGCGATGGGCATGAGCCATTCTCGGCTCAACCAGAAGGTCAAGACGATCTCCGGACAAAGGTTGAACGCCTTTATCCGGTCCATCCGGCTTAGAAGAGCCGCTGTGCTGATGCTGACGGAAAATGTAAATGTTAGCCAGGCTGCTTTCCAGGTTGGCATCAGCGATACGCGCTATTTCAGAGAGCAGTTTGTGGGGATTTTTGGCATTACCCCCTCCGAATACATCAAAAAATACAGGCAATCCTTTAATCAGGATTTAAATATCATTCGGGAGGAATGACTCTCCCCTAAAATGGGCAAAAAATAACAAAATTTGGCCTTTTTTCCCATTTTACCCCCCATTCTTGTGTGTTTTGTCCCCCATCAACCCCTTATTGGCTGAGTACTTTGCAGTAGAATTATTTTACTAAAACTAAACGACGCTTGTCATTATGAGAAGTTTATTGCTTTTTGCTGTAAACACAGCCAGGAATTCTTCTGTCCCCCTTCGGGCCGGGCGAAGAATGGTATCGATTTGCATCCTGCTATTTTGTACCTCGGTCACACTATGGGCCCAGCAGGTAGTCACAGGAAAAGTCAGCGCAGGCGGCGCCCCACTCCCGGATGTCACCGTTACGGTGGACGGCAGCAAAATTTCAACCAGGACAAATGATGCAGGGGTATTTACCATCAGTGCCCCTCCCAATGCAATCCTCCTGTTCACCCATATTGGGTATGCCCCCAAAAAAGTCCCTGTTCCCAAAAATGGGAATATGGCGGTACAATTGGAGACGACGAGTGAAGGCCTGGGCGATGTGGTAGTAGTGGGATACGGCACCACCCGAAAGGCTGATCTGATCAGCTCGGTGGGTTCCATTTCAGGAAAAGACCTGACGACCTTTAAGAGTCCCAATGCCGCGAATTCCCTTCAGGGCGAAGTGCCGGGTGTCCGCGTGCTAAACGGTTCAAATGGCCCGGGCCAGCAACCCAATGTTTATATCAGGGGGGTCTATACCATTCAGGGAAGCAGTCAGCCGCTTTTGATTGTTGATGGAGTCCCCATCTCAAGCGGCTTTTTAAATTCAATCAACCCGGACGATATTGAAAGGATGGATGTGTTGAAAGATGCATCGGCCGCAGCCATATATGGTGCGCAGGCCGCCAGTGGCGTAATCGTGATAACAACGAAAAAAGGAAAGGCCGGTTCGAGTAATTTGAGTGTGACGGTGAATTATCAATCCCAAACCCTTAAGAAGCCTTTTACGATGGCTGGTTCGACGGAATGGCTGAAAATCCAACGGCTCTCCAATCCAAGTCTCTCAATTCCTGAAACACCTGTCAATCAATATGATACTACCAAGTCAACGGATTGGTGGGGCGCCGTTATCAAATCCCATAGCC
>Ga0310811_10013597_pt1 | contig 10605 bp, 7 predicted proteins | sample YCmetagenome_FD_207642 | JGI IMG/M metagenome (GOLD analysis project Ga0310811, IMG submission 207642) | Soil microbial communities from experimental microcosm in Duke University, North Carolina, United States - YC | ecosystem: Engineered > Artificial ecosystem > Soil microcosm > Unclassified ... | reverse complement strand
GGGTGCGGCGAGCGTCTCGGCGACGGTGAGCACCTCGTCGCGGGCGTCGCGGGCACCGATCCCGACCAGCATCGTGACCTTCTCGGCGTCCCCGATCAGCTGGGCCGCCCGCTGCAGGAGCGCGGGGGCCGGCGTGCTCGCGGGGTGGTTCTCGACGAACCGCGGCTGGCCGGTCCCGTCGGGGATCTCCAGGGCACCCACGTCACCGGGCAGGGTCAGGACCGAGACGCCCGGTTTCTGGTACGCGGCGTTGACCGCCATCTCCAGCAGGTAGGGCAACTGCTCCGCGGAGGTGACGGTTCGGCTGAACTCCGCGACGTCGCGGAACAAGGAGTCGTTGTCGACCTCCTGGAAGAAGTTGCTGCCCATCTCCGCCATCGGGACCTGACCGCAGACGGCCAGCACGGGAGCGTGCGACTTCTTGGCGTCGTAGAGGCCGTTGAGCAGGTGCACCGAACCGGGGCCGACCGTGCCCATGCACACGCCAAGGGTGCCGGACAGCTGGGCCTGCGCGCTCGCGGCGAAGGCGCCCGCCTCCTCGTGCCGGACCCCGATCCACTCCATCCGCTCCTCGGTGCGGATGGCGTCGGTGACGGGGTTCAGCGCGTCACCGACCACACCCCACACCGTTGTGACTCCGTGGTCGGCCAGCGCGGTCACCAGCATCGAGGCAACAGTCGTCGCCATGGTCTGTCCTTCCGAGGAACATCGCGAGCGGAACCCACCGGCGAGGCGGGTCGATCGTCAGCGGATGGCGCCCTGAAAGCGATCAGGGTCGGCGTCCTTCCAGTCCTGTACCCATTCCTGGGGCGGATCCGCGAGGAGCTCGCCCGGTGACAGCCACTGGAACAACTCCGCGTACGAGCGGGTGCTGGTGTGCTCCACCCGCCGCTGCAAGTGCGCGGGACTGAGCTGCGACGGATGGGACACGCCCATCGAGGCCATCATCTGCTGCGCCTCGGCCACCGTGGCCTCCTGGAACCGTTGCACCCGCAGTGTCTTGTCCGCCACGTCCAACGCCCGTGCCCGCTTCGGATCCTGGGTCGCGACGCCGACCGGGCAGTGGTTGGTGTGGCAGCGCTGGGCCTGGATGCAACCGGTGGCCATCATCATCGCCCGAGCCGAGTTGGTGTAGTCGGCGCCCTGGATGATCCTCTTGACGATGTCGGTGCCGGTGGAGACCTTGCCCGCCCCGCCGATCTTCACCTGTGCCCGCAGGCCCACTCCGACGAGGGCGTTGTGGACGGTCATCAGCCCCTCGGTCAGCGGGGTCCCGACGTGATCGGAGTACTCCGGCGGTGCCGCGCCGGTACCGCCTTCACCGCCGTCGACGATCACGAAGTCCGGGCTCACCCCTTCGGAGAGCATCGCCTTGCAGATCGCCAGTACCTCCAGGCGTGACCCCACGCAGAGTTTGAAGCCCGTCGGCTTGCCGTCGGCGAGCTCCCGCATCCGGGCCACGAACTGGATCAGCTCCCGCGGGGTGGAGAACACCCGGTGCGAGGGCGGGCTCACACACGTCTTTCCCTGCGGCACATTGCGGGCCCGTGCGATCTCGGCGGTCACCTTCGGGCCGGGAAGAACACCCCCCACCCCGGGCTTCGCGCCCTGGCTCAGCTTCAGCGACACACATTTCACCGAGTCGTGCCCGGCCTTGTCGGCGAACATCCCGGCGTCGAAATCCCCGTCCTCGGTCCGCGCGCCGAAGTAGCCGCTGCCGATCTCCCACACCAGGTCCCCACCATGGCGGAGGTGGTACTGGGTCAATCCGCCTTCACCGGTGTCATGAGCGAACCCACCCTTGGCGGCGCCGGCGTTCAACGCCAGGATCGCGTTTGCCGACAGCGCTCCGAAACTCATCGCGGAGACGTTCAGCAACGCCATGTCGTAAGGCTTGGTGCACCCGGGGCCACCGACGCGCACCCGGTGCGGTCGCCCCGGAGCGGGCACCGGGGCCGTGGAGTGCAGCAGGTACTCGTACCCGATCTCGTTGACGTCGCGTTCGGTGCCGAACGGCTGTTCACCCTGCACCCCCTTGGCCCGCTGGTAGATCAGCGAGCGGGTGTCACGGTCGAACGGCCGGCCGTCGAAGTTGCGTTCCACGAAGTACTGCTGCATCTCCGGCCGGATGCTCTCCAGCAGGAACCGCATATGCCCCAGCACCGGGTAGTTCCGCAACACCGAGTGCCGTCGTTGCACCACGTCGAACACGGCCAGTGCGAGCAGGCCGAGGATGATCGCCGCGGGAATCCACCACCACGGCCAGATCAGGAGGGCCCCGAGCACCATCGCCACGGACAGCACGGTCAATCCGGACAAGATCCACAGTCGGGCCACGGTCGCGACGCTATGGCGTCGAGCTCACCTGAGCATTTCCTGGCAGTCGGCGTGCCCTGAGCCGCGTGCCCGCGTCAGGAGCGCTCGTGCCCGGCCCGCTCGACCTCGTCCTCGATCTGGGCCAATGCCGCGATCAGGCTCAGGGTGTCCGGATGGTCATCACCCAACGTGCGCCTGCGGACGTCCAGCGCCGCGGTGTAGAGCGGGTTCGCCATCTCCGGGCGTCCCGCTGCCTGATGGGCGGCCGCCAGCCCGGTGGCGACGGCGACGGTGTCCGGGTGCTCGAAGCCCAGAACCTTGTCGCAGTCGAGCAGGACGCGCTCGCCGAAGGCGACATCACGCGACGATGGGGCTGACGCGAGGAACGACGCAGCGGCGGCGTTGACGACGGACGGTCGCGCCCTCGTCCCGTCCGGGTCTCGGCCGGTGCGCGAACGGTCAGCGCCGCGGTTGGGCCATGTTGCTCTGACAGATCCCATGACACCCCGTTCGGCACTCGTGTGACTAGCCGGACCGAGTATCGCCTGTGACGGGTCGCGCCCGGCGGTGACACGCTCGACCAGCGTGGACGGGCACGCCGGTCGAGCGCGAGCCGATCGAGCTCGGCTGCGGCTACGGCTGCCGGAAGGACCTGAACGCCGCCCGCAACTCAGCGGAGAAGAGCTCGGGCTGCTCCCAGGCCGCGAAGTGCCCGCCCTTGCCGACCTGGTTCCAGTAGATGAGCTTGTGGTAGCTCCGCTCGCACCACGACCTGGGTGCCTGGTAGATCTCGCCCGGGAACACCGTGACCGCCGCCGGCACCGAGATGTCCACCGCGTTGAAGTTGTTGGCGTTGTTGTCCCAGTAGAGCCGGGCCGACGAGGTGGCCGTACCGGTGAGCCAGTAGAGCGTGATGTCGTCGAGCATCTCGTCCTTCGTGAGCACCTTCTCGGGGTCACCGCCGCTGTCGGTCCAGGCGGCGAACTTGTCGTAGAAGAACGCCGCCAGGCCGGCCGGGGAGTCGGTCAGTCCGTAACCGAGGGTCTGAGGGCGGGTCACCATCATCGCGGAGTAACCCGATCCCTTCCGGTAGAAGGCGTCGAGCTGGTTGAAGGCGGTCCTCTCGGGAGCGGACAGGCCTACCGGGGCGGGCTCGCCGTCGGTGAGTGCCCTGGCCACGTCCGGAGGGACGGTGGCCGGCATGTTGATGTGGATTCCGAGCAGCCCCGGGGGCGACTGCTTCGCCATGGCGTCGGCGATGACCGCTCCCCAGTCACCGCCCTGCGCCACATAACGCTGATAGCCCAGCCGGCGCATCAGCTCGGTCCAGGCGCGGGCGATGTGATCCGGGCCCCAGCCCGTGGCGGAGGGCCGGCCGGAGAACCCGTATCCGGGCATCGATGGGACGACGACGTCGAAAGCGTCCTCTGACCGTCCGCCGTGGTCAGCGGGGTCGGTCAGCGGAGCGATCACCTTGAGCAGCTCGAAGATCGACCCGGGCCAACCGTGGGTGATGATGAGTGGCATGGCGTTCGGGTTGCCGGAGCGCACGTGCAGGAAGTGGATGTCGACCCCGTCGATGCGGGTCACGAACTGCGGCAGGGCGTTCAGTTTCGCCTCCGCCTTCCGCCAGTCGTACCCGGTGCCCCAGTAGCGGACGAGGTCCTGGAGCCTGCCCAGCTGCACCCCCTGGGACTGGTCGCCGACGGTCTCCTTGTCGGGCCAGCGGGTATCGGTTATCCGCCGCCGCAGGTCGGCGAGTTCCGCCTCCGGCACCTGGACGTGGAACGGTCGGATCGAGTCCGGGGCGGCCGCGGGTGCCGGCGCCGGGTTTCCGTCGGTCGTAGCGGCGGGCGTTGCGGTGGTCCCGCACGCGACGGATGTGAGGCAGGCGATGAGAACGGGTAGGACGACCCAGCGGTGCTGCCTCGATCGTGGCCGGAATGGGGGATTGGGGCTTACGCCTTGCTGCATGTTCGGCTCCAGGTGAGTCCGCTCGACCGCCGAGTGCGACGAGCTCGGAAGGTGACGCGGATCAGCGTCGTGCTCCGGCCCCTCGGAATGCGCCGGTCGAGGTCACTGGCCCGTTCCCTGGTCGGAGGTCCCGGTACACGGGCGGGGGCCGTTGGTCAGGCCCGTGCCGGTACCGGGTCAGGCACCCGGTGGCCCTGCAGCGGGGCCACCAGCGCCGACACCCCCAGCAGCGCTACCGACAACCACAGGCCCAGGCTGATGCCGCCCGCCGTGTCGGAGAGCAGACCCGCGGCCAGCGGGCCGATGGCCTGTCCGACGCTGAACGCGGTCGTGAGCAGCGCGATGCCCAGGGTCCAGCCGTGCGCGGGCAGGCTTCGTCGCGCGATCACGGTCGCGGCGGCCGGCCCGGCCATGAACGACCCGCCGAAGATCACACCCGACACGATCGCGGCGGGCAGCCCGTGCCACAGAAGAACCGGAAGCACGCCGATCAGGACGACGACGCTGACCAGGGCGGGCCCCCACCCCCGCCGCAATCGGCCCATCACCCGCCCCCAGCCGGCCATGGTGACCGCCGACGCGGCCCCCAGGATGACGAAGAAGAGCGCCTTCTCGCTTTCGCCCAGACCCTGTTCGGCGAGCAGCGCCACGATGAACGTCATGTACGCGACGTAACCGGCCCCGAACAGCACGTACCAGACGAAGGTCGGTGCGAGCGCGGTCATTCCGAGGCGGCCCTTCTCCAACGGCCTGGCTGTCTGCTCGGGAACCCGCCGTGCCGCGTACACGGCAGGGACGGTCGCGGTCGCCGACAGCACACCCATCACGAGCCAGCCCAGTTCCCAGCCGCCGGCGCCGCCCAGGGCGAGCGCGATCGGAACGACGATCCCGGACACCGCGATGCCGATGCCGACACCGGTCATGTACACGGCGACGAGGAGCGCGGACCGTTGCGGGTTTCCGCCGGTGTGCACCCGGGTCGCCAAGGCTGAACCGATGACCCAGTTGATCGCTGTGGTGAAGCCGCCGATGGCGCGGAACGTCGCCAGCAGCACGTAGTCGCCGGTCGTGGCGGAGAGGAGCAACATCACCGCGCTGATGGCGATCGTGGCGTCGAAGACCGCGCGGCTCCCGAACCTGCCGGCCCACCAGGTGGCGGTCAGACAGCCCACGATGTATCCGAGCGCATTGGCGGTGTTCATGCCGCCGGCGGCCGCGAAGTTCCAGGACAGCTCCGCGCGCATGGGCGGCAACAGCAGCGCGTAGGCGAACCGCGTGAAGCCGAGGGATACGACCGCGCCGGCGGCCAGACCGAGCGCGATCAGCACCTCGGTCCGTCCGGAGAGGGTGGAAACCTCGGTTGAGCCGTCGGTTGTCCTCGGTGATCCCGGGCCGTCGTTCACTGCGGCGCTCTCCCGGCCAGGGATCGGGCCGACCGGGTGTCCCATCCGTGGAAGGACGACCAGTCACCCGCGTCCCAGGCCTCGTGCAGACCCGGTGCGCTGAGATCCCAGTCCGGACGGATCGCGATGCTCACAGCACGTAGGTCTCGCCATAGCTCGTCCAGGGACGGTCGGCCCCAGAACCAGTAGCCGTTGTAGACGGTGTGGATGATCAGCCCGGGCTTGAGGACCAGCGTGTGCGGGATCATCGGGTCGTGCTCGGGGTCGGTGTACTCCTGGATGCCGAGGTCCCTTTGTACAGCCCGGCCGGGGTCGGACAGGAAGGTCCACTGCGCGCCGACCGAAGCGCGGAACTCCTGCAGCGTGTGGTGCTCGTCGGTGGAGATCGTGACCATCCGGGTATAGGCCACCGCCACCTTTGACTGGAATCCGGCCAGGTCGCGGTGCTGCTGGTGCTCCTTCGGGCAGTAGTGACCCCGGGCCAGCGTCAGGATCAACGGGTCACGACCCTGGAGCTCGCTGAGCCTACGAACGGTGTCTGTGTGGTCGGGCAATGCGTAGTCCGGGAAGACGTCGCCGGGTCGGAGATGCGAACGCACGGGATGACCGCCTCTCACACCGTGTCGATGAAGATGTCTTCGGGCAGGAAGGCCGAGACGAGCATGTTGGGTACGTCTACGAGCTGGCTGATCTTGAGATCCACGGCGACGCTGCAGATGGCGTAGGCCTGCTGCGGTGTCCAGCCCCGCTCGGTGAGGTGCTCGACCATGTTGAGCAACGCGTTGCGAGCGGCGACGGAGACGTCCTCGGAGTGGTCGACCCCGTCGCGGCTGACCGAGATGCCGGTGGTGGCGTAGAACCGGCGCGGGGCAGCGAACTCCGGCGGCAGGTAGTAGTCCTGCCGGGTGAACCGGGGGTGGCGGATGTTCTTCCGCGCCGCTTCCCCTTTGTGCACCTGGAATCGAACGTGGAGTGTCGCATTCATCTCGATGGCGGTGCCGCAGGTCTCGCAGTCGCCCTGGGCGTAGTGGGCGTCCCCGGCGGAGAACAACCCGCCAGGGGCGTCGACCGGGATGAGCAGGTGCGCGCCCTTGCTGAGCTGCTTGATGTCCATGTTCCCGCCCTGCTCCCGGGGAGGGATCGTCCGCAGCGCATGGGCGGCGATGTGTGGGTCGCTCGGCACGGCGGAAGCGGCCGACGGAGGAAGCACAAAACCGCCGCGATCGAGCGAGGCCTGCTCGCGGGCCGCGGTGGCGGCGAGCAGCTCGTGGCCGGGGGCCAGCCCGATCGTCCCCATGAACGGTGCCCCCGGGATGCGGACCCCCGGCAGGTCCACCGATGTCGCCCAGCCGTCGGCGATGTCCCAATCGATCTTGAATGGTTCGGGGAACTCGTCACGCAGGAATCCGAACCCGGGGACCTGCGCGGTGTAGCCGTAGCTGTCCGGTTCGATGTGCACGATCTCGATATCGAGCAGGTCACCCGGTTCGGCACCGGAGACGTACACCGGCCCGGTCAGAGGATGGAGCCGGTCGAGGTTCACACCGGCGACCTCGGCCGGCGGGATGCCGGGCCCCATCTGCCCGTCGAAGGCGTCCCGGGTCTCGAGGATGACCTCGTCGCCAGGGTCACACCAGATGGTCGGCGGGATGTCGGGATGCCAGCGGTTGTGGCCGGTGCCTGGGTCGTCGGCCAACGGCTTGTTGTGGTCGATACGGATCATGGGCACGGTCTTCATCGGAGTCCTCCGTGGGTGTGTGGGTCGGGCGCGGGCGGACACGGGCGAACGCGGCGCTGGACGGCGCGCCGAATCCTCACGGGAACAACCTCCTGGTCACGTTGGTGCGGGCGAGTTCGACGAGCTCGTCGCCCCGTCCGGAAAGCACGCTCCGGGTGGCGTAGAGGGTGAAACCCCTGACCTCGTCGAGGGTGATCGTCGGCGGGAGCGTGAGCTCCTGACGGGCGGTCATGACCTCCACCAGTGCACTTCCCCGGTGGTCGAACGCCGCCCGCAGTGCCCCGGCCAGGTCGTCCGGGCGTTCGACCCGCTCGCCGTGCATCCCCAGTGCCCGGGCCACCGCCGCGAAGTCGGGATCGGCGAGCTCGGTGCCGTAGGTGACGAACCCGGCGGCCTTCATCTCGAGCTCGACGAAGCTCAGGGAGCCGTTGTTGAACACCACGACCTTCACCGGGAGGTCGAGCTGCTGGAGGGTGATGAGGTCTCCGAGCATCATCGCCAGACCCCCGTCGCCGGACAGCGTGACGACCTGCCGGTCCGGGTGGGACGCCTGCACCCCGATGGCGTGGGGGACGGCGTTGGCCATGCTGCCGTGGCTGAACGAGCCGATGAGGCGTCGGCGGCCGTTCATCCGGAGATACCTCGCCGCCCAGATGACCGGGGTACCGACGTCCGGGATGAACACCGCGTCCGGATCGGCGAGCTCGTCGAGGGTCCTCGCCACGAACTGGGGATGGATGGGCGTGCGGTTGCGGTCGTTGTCGGCCAGCGCGTCCAGCTCCCGTCGGGTTCGGGCGTAGTGCCCGCGCATCCGCGTCAGATGGACGGAGTCGGTCTTGGGCCGCAGTTTCGGCAGCAACGCCTCGACGGTGTCCTTGACCGTGCCGACCAGCGGGACGTCGACCGCGGTGCGGCGGCCGATCTGCTCACCCCGGACGTCGACCTGGACCACTCGCGCGTGCTCGGGGTAGAAGTCGCGATAGGGGAAGTCGGTCCCCAGCATCAGCAGGGTGTCGCACTCCTCCATGGCGTGATAGCCCGAGGCGAAGCCGAGCAGACCGGTCATCCCGACGTCGTAGGGGTTGTCGTGCTCCACGACCTCCTTTCCCCTCATCGTGTGCACGATCGGCGCCTGGAGCGCCCGGGCGATCGCCACGACCTGCTCGTGAGCGCCCTGACAGCCCGCGCCCGCCAGGATGGTCACGCGCTCAGCGGTGTCGAGGGCCCGTGCGGCGAGCGCCAACTCCCCGTCGCTCGGCCGGACTATCGGCTCGGTCGCCCGGATGGCGCCGATCGCCCGGGGCCGGGGGACCCTGGACACCAGTACGTCCCCGGGCACGACGAGTACCGCGACGCCCCGCTTCTCGAGCGCCGTACGGATCGCGGTCTCCAGCACGAACGGGAACTGCGTGACGGAGGAGGCGAGCTCGCAGTACACGCTGCATTCCCTGAACAGCTCTTGCGGGTGGGTCTCCTGGAAGTAGGTGGTGCCGATCTCCCGGGACGGGATGTGGGCGGCGATCGCCAGCACGGGCACCCGGGAGCGGTGGGCGTCGAACAGCCCGTTGATCAGGTGGAGGTTGCCCGGGCCGCAGCTCGCGGCGCAGACGGCCAGTCCGCCGGTGGTGGCGGCCTCGCCGGCGGCGGCGAACGCGGCGGCCTCCTCATGGCGGACGTGCCCCCAGGTCAGACCACCGTTGCGGCGCAGCGCGTCGGTCAACCCGTTCAGCGAGTCGCCTGGCAGCCCGTACACCCGTCGTACGCCCGCCGCGGCCAGCGTCTCGACGATGAGGTCCGAGATGGTGAATGGCATCAGAGCGCTCCTGGGTCGCCGGTCGCGGTCGGACAACCCTCCCGCCGGCGGCCGGCGATCGCGCCCGTCGATGACCCTGGTCGGCACCCTGGTCCGCGCCGAGATCGCCCTCGAGCCCCCGCACCGACCTACATGTCCAGGACCAGCTCCGAGTTCGGACGCGCACAGCAGATGAGTACCGATCCATCGGCGGGTGCCTCGAGCGGCGCCGGGTCGTAGACCACGGATCCGGACAGAAGCGGTGTCGTGCAGGTGTGGCAGACCCCGGTACGGCAGGACCAGCGGGTGGGCACGTCGCACTCCTCGGCGAGCTCGAGAAGGCTGCCTGCGACCGATTCGTCGAAGGGCACCGTCAGGCCGCTGCGGGCGAACGTCACCGGTGGGCCTGATCCCGGTGGCCTGGTGGGCGGGTGCGGGGCGAGCCGGGGCTGCCCGACCACACCCGGGTTGACGGCGTCGGGGGGACCGAACAACTCCGTGTGCACGTCGAGGATCCCCAGCGAGCTCAGCGCACTTCGGATGTCGGCCATGAAGGCGGGCGGACCGCAGACATAGGCGTTGGAGGTGGGTGGCAGCCCGAGCGTGGCGAGCGCCTCCGCCGTCATCCGGCCGGGAGAGGCCCCGGTTCGTCTCAGCTCGTCGGTGGTGGCAGCGCTGTAGTAAACCCGCTCGTGGGCCCGGTCGAGCCGGGTGAGCAGGCCGTGCGCCTCGGCGCCGAACGCGTGCTCGGAAGGGCATCGGGCGGCGTGCAACCACCAGACCTCCCGTCCGCTGCCCGATTCCGCCAGCTCGTGGAGCATCGCCAGCACCGGCGTGACCCCCACGCCGGCGGAGATCAGGACTACGGGATCGGTGCCTTCCCGCAGCATGAAGTCACCCCTCGGCGCGGCCGCGTCGATCAGGGCCCCGGGTTCGAGGGAGTCATGGAGGTAGCCGCTGACCAGGCCGTGGGGCTCGCGCTTGACACTGATCCGGTACCGGCCTGCTCCGGGCGCGGAGGACAGGGAATAGGTGCGGACGGGGGCGGGCATCCCGGCCCCGGGCGCCCGTACCGTGAGGTACTGCCCGGCTCGCGCGGGTGGGAGCGGTGTTCCGTCCTGCATGCCCAGAACGATCGAGACGATCGAGGAACTCTCTTCGGAGATGCCCTGGACCCGCAGCGGGCGGAAACCCGGCCAGGACGGCAGCGCGGTCGCCGCGGGGTCGGAGGGCGGGCCCGCCGGCTCGGCCGCCAGCAGATCACGGAACGAGCCCCGCCACCCCGGGCTCAACGCCGGGATCCGCATCGCCCGCCGCAGGTCCTCGGCGTCGCGGTCCGGGAGGTAGAGCAGGGCGTCGATGTCGGCGACGCTCATCCGCTC
>Ga0310811_10013594_pt1 | contig 10606 bp, 11 predicted proteins | sample YCmetagenome_FD_207642 | JGI IMG/M metagenome (GOLD analysis project Ga0310811, IMG submission 207642) | Soil microbial communities from experimental microcosm in Duke University, North Carolina, United States - YC | ecosystem: Engineered > Artificial ecosystem > Soil microcosm > Unclassified ... | reverse complement strand
GTTGCAGCCGTGCGACAGCCATGCGGTCAGCGGGAGTTGCGCTCGGTGCCGCCTCAGCCGACGCTTCCGGAGAGGCGCTTGCGCAGCAACGGCAGACCGGGACCACCCAGCTCATCGAGCGCGGCGGAACGGTGGGCCAGGGTGGTGATGAGTGCCTCGGAGGGCCCGGTGACCTCGGGCCCGTCGCCCCAGCGCCAGCCGTCCCGGCTGACGAATGACAGCCCATCGGTGACCGCCCCGTAGAACTTCTGGATCATCGGGTGCGTCAGCAGCGTCAGCACCACCTCGGCTTGCACTGCGGGCACCGTGCGCTCGATCCCCAGCGGGCGGGCGATGTCCTGGCCGTGCACCACCACATCCGCCAGCATGCGCGCGTGCCGCTTGGGCCCGGGCGGCAGGAACCGCGTCTCCGCGTTGGCCCGCAGCACCTCTACCAACTCCGCGTTCGACCGCCGTTCCGCGCGCGCTCGTTCGTCCATGACCCGGTTGAAATTGCCGCGCCTTGCGATCAGGTTGAGCGTGAACTTCCACATCGGCAGCGAGAACGGCATGACCAGGTGCGCCACCACCTCACGAACCCGCCAGCCCTCACATAGGCTCGGTGTCTGCCACTGCGCATCGGTGAGCCCGTCCAGCAGGTCGGCGAGGTCGCGCCGTTGCTCCGCGATCATCGCGAAGATCTGCTCATCCATCCGCGGATCATCTCGCACCGATATGGCTCTGATCAGTCCGGTTGCGAGACGAGAGCCTGATCAGGCCGGCGACTTCAGGCGAGTGGCGGGCTGTGGGAGCGGTGGCTAGAGGCCCAGCCGGCGGTAGATCTCCAGCACCGCGTCGGCGCGGTTCAGCGAGTAGAAGTGGAACCCGGGCACCCCGAACTTCAGCAACCCCTCGCACTGCTCGGTCGCGTAGTCGACACCCAGCCGCCGAACGGCCTCGTCGTCGCCGCCGGCGGTGTTCAGCAGGGCGTCCAGCCGGGGCGGAATGGCCGATCCGCACATCTTGGCGAACCGGCGTATCTGGCCACCCGACCGGATCGGCAGGATGCCGGGCACGATCGGCACCTCGATACCGATCGCCCGGGCGTCGTCCACGAACCGGAAGTAGTCGGCGTTGTCGAAGAAGAGCTGGGTGATCACCACCGATGCGCCCGCGTCGACCTTCGCCTTGAGGTGGCGCAGGTCGTCCTCCCTGCTCTCCGCCCTGGGGTGGACTTCGGGGAATCCCGCCACGGCAACGGCGAAACGATCGTCGCGCCGCCGCGCCTCCACCACGAGCTCGCTGGCGTAGGTGAACCCGTCGGCGTGCGCGGACCACTCGCTCCCGGGCGCCGGGTCACCACCCAGTGCGATGATGTTGAACACGCCCTCGGCCCGTAGCCGGTCGAGAACACCGCACACCTCTGCCCTGGACTGCCCCACCACGGTGAGGTGGCACATCATCTCCAGGCCGAACTCCCGCTGGATGCGGACAACGAGTTCGACTGTCTTGTCCCGGGTCGATCCGCCGGCGCCGTAGGTCATCGAACAGAACGCCGGGCGTACCGCGCGCAGGCGCTCGATCTCCTCGAACAGGCTCCGCTCGCCGGCCTCGGTCTTGGGCGGCCAGAACTCCACCGACAGCACGGGCTCGGAGTCGGGGTGATCGACGTTCAGGTAGAAGTCGCGCAGGCTGGCCATTCCGATCCGTTCGTCCCCTTATATCCGGGCACGTCAGAGCGGGTACCCACGAGTTCCTTCGGCATGCCCACCGTACCGATCCGGTCGCCCGTTGTGCGCATGTAGTGGGCAGCGTCGCGTCGAATCGGATCATCTTGGCTTGATACGTGACCATATGGTCACGTATCCTCGGCACATGGACCTGGTGTTCCGGGCACTGGCCGACCCGACCCGGCGGGGGCTGCTCGACGAGCTGTTCCGCCACGACGGCCAGACGCTCTCGGAACTCGAGGCGCGGTTCGAGATGACCCGCTTCGGGGTGATGAAGCACCTGAAGCTGCTCGAGGAGGCCGGGCTCGTGACGGTCCGGCGCCGCGGCCGGGAGAAGTTGCACTTCCTGAACCCGGTGCCCATCCGGCTCGTCCACGACCGGTGGGTGAGCAAGTACGCCGAACCCTGGGCCGCCGCGCTCAGCGACCTCAAGACCAGTTTGGAGCAGACCATGGAGAAGGTGTTCGAGATCTACATCCGGACCACACCCGAGCGGCTGTGGGAGGCGATCACCGATCCCGAGATCCGGCGCAAGTACAACTTCGGAGCCGCCGTCGAGTCGAACTGGACCGTCGGCTCACCGCTGGTCATGCGGGCTCCGGGCGCCCCGGGACCGCTCGGCGAGGGCGAGATCCTGGAGGTCGACCCGCCCCGGCGCCTCGTGCACACCCTGGTCGCTCTCTGGGGCGAGGACGTGAAGTCCGAGGGCGCCTCCCGGGTCGCCTGGGACATCGAACAGATCCAGGACTCCTGCCGGCTCACCGTCACCCATGACCAGCTGCGAGAGGGTGCCAACGATCAGCTCTTCGGCGGCTGGCCGATGATCCTCTCCGGGCTCAAGACGTGGCTGGAGACCGGAGAGCTGCTCACCACGCCCGGCTCCCTGATGTACCGGTAAGGGCTCCGTTCGCCCGCGGACCCGGCCGGGAGGTCAGACGATCTTCGGCTTGCCGATCATGGACTGGGCGTCGTAGTAGAACAGCTTCATCTCGACGATCTGGCCGTCGCGCAGGGTGGACTGCTCGATGAAGTGGGTCATCTCGCCCGTGGTCACATCCGGGATGCCCAGGCAGGCCGCCACCCGGTCGCCGTCGGCGATCGTGTAGTTGACCTGGACCTTCGTCAGATCGAGGAACTGGCCGATCATGCCCAGCAGGCCGGCGAACTCCTCCTTACCCCGGTAGAGCTTTCCGTAGGGCAGGTAGCTCGGCTCGTCGACGACGATGTCATCGGCGAGCAGCGGGGCGATGGCCCCCAGGTCACCGCTGGACGCGGCCGCGTAGAGCTTCTCGACGATCGCGCGGTTCTTCTCGGTCAACGACTCGGTCGTGGTCATGCGTACTCCTCGCAGAGATGGGCGCGGACGGTCAGGCCGTTGCGTCGAACAGTGAGATGACCTTGGTCGGACGGATCCGGACCACCAGCTCGCCCGGCGCCCCGTTACGCTTGCCGAACTCGTCGGCCCGGTCGGGTCCCATGTACCGGGCACCGCAGGCGGCAGCCGTGCGGTACAGCTCGTCGGGGTCGTCATCGGTGACCGCCAGGCCCTGGACCTGGACGAATGCGAACGGTGGCTCCTCCATGTCGACGCAGAGCACCACCCTGGGATCGCGCACGACGGCACGGCCCTTCGCTGTCCCGGCGCCGGTGTTGAACACGATCTCGCCGTTCTCCACGATGTACCAGACCGGTGCGACCAGGGGACGACCGTCGGCGGCCGTGAACCCGAGTTTGCCGGTCCGCCGGCCCTCGGTCAGGAACCTGGTCTCTTGCTCGGAGAATTCCGCCACACCCGACACACTACGACCCGACCGAGGTAATCGAACAGTAATTGGGGCGCGACGGTCGGGTCGTACCGGTACGAAGAGTCCGTGAACGAATTGCGGACCCGTCCGCTCACCGAAGAGGAATGGTCGGTCCACAAGGCGTTCGTCGCGCGGGCGTTCCTGATGGACCCCGAACCGGGCGACGCGCACTCCATCCGTGACCTCTTCCCCGACGGCCGGTTCATCGGGGTGAGCGACGGCGACCGGTTGCTCGGTGGCGGCGGGATCCAGACCCGGGACATGACCATGGTCGGTTCGGGACCGCGGCCGGTGGCGGCGGTCAGCTACGTCGGTGTCCGGCCGGACTCGCGCGGACGCGGCACGCTGCGGACGTTGATGCGTGCCCAGCTCGACGACCTGCACACCCGGGCCGCCGAACCCGTCGCCGCGCTGTGGGCGTCGATGGCGCCGATCTACGGCCGTTTCGGGTACGGGCTGGCTACCCGGGCCGCGACGCTGGCGGTGGCATCCCCGGGCACCTTCCGCCCGGGGGCGCCGGTCGGAGGCACGGTGAGCTGGCTGGACGAGGAGGAGGCGACACCGCTGCTGCGCGAGGTGCACTCGCGGGTCGCTCCCACCCGGGTCGGCTGGCTCACCCGCCACGAACCCAACTGGGCATGGTGGCTGTCGGACTCCGAGCGCGGCCCCGCAACGGTCTACCGACGCGCCGTGCACCACGACGCCGACGGCCGGGCCGACGGGTACGCGGTGTTCCGCAGCAAACCGAAGTGGCCCGCGACCGGCCCGGACTACACGCTGGCCATCGACGAGCTGGTGGCCGCCACACCCGAGGCCCACGCCTCACTCTGGCGGGAGTTCCTGGACCTCGACCTGGTCACCACCGTCAGCAGCCGCCTGGTCGCCCTGGACGACCCGGTGACCTCGCTGCTGGTCAACCCGCGCGGCGTGCTGACCGACGTCCGGGACGGGCTGTGGGTGCGACTGGTCGACCTCGACCGGGCCCTGGCCGAGCGTCGCTACGCCGCACCCTGCGAGCTGGTGTTCGAGGTGTCCGATCCGTTCTGCCCGTGGAACGCCGGCCGGTGGCGGTTGCGGGTGGACGACTCCGGGGTCGGCTCACTCGGCGCCACGTCGGCCGAGCCCGATCTCAGCTGCGACATCACCGACCTGGGGGCGGCCTACCTCGGTGGCACCAGGCTCACCGCGCTGGCCGCCGCCGGGCGGGTGCGGGAGCACCGGGCAGGAGCGGTGGTCGCGGCGTCCCGGGCGTTCGCGGGCGACACCGACCCGTTCTGCCCGGAGGTGTTCTGAGCACGTCCGGGACCGCTGGGCGTCCGGGAACGAACGCGGTGACCACGACGTTTTTAAAGGCGTGACCGGTTCATTCATCACCCTGCTGTTCGTGGTGCTGATCGTCGGCGGGATCGTCTACCTCGTCCGGCAGAGTTCAGCCGACCGCGCGCGCCGGCTGGCCGACGCGGAATCGGAGGCCCGTCGCTGGGTCGACCGCCTGGGTGGCTCCGTGCTCAACCTGCAGGGCACCGACGACGCCTCCCGCCAGGCGATGGCCGACGCCTCCGAGCGGTACAACGCGGCGAGCTCGCAGCTGGAGAGCGCCCGGTCGGCCGAGCAGTACCGCCAGGTCACCGAGTCGGCCTACGAAGGTCTCTACTACGTGCGCGCGGCCCGCACGGCGATGGGCCTGGACCCCGGACCCGAGCTGCCACCCCTGCCCGGTCAGCAGCGCGCGGGCACGATCACCGAGGCACGCGACGTGGACATCGACGGCCACGGCTACAGCGCGGCCCCGGAACCCTCCGGACGCAACCGGCACTACTACCCCGGCGGGATGGTGTCCGGGCGTCCGGTGCCGGCCGGCTGGTACTCCGAGCCGTGGTGGAAGACCGCGCTGGTCGCGGGTGCCTGGGGTGTCGGGTCGTATCTGCTGTTCGACGCCCTGTTCAGCGGGATGGACCACACCGCCTACGCGGACGGCTTCGCTGATGCGCAGGCCCTCGGCGGCGGGTTCGACAACGGTGGCTGGGACGGCGGTAACGGTGGGGGCGGCGGTGACGGTTGGGACGGCGGTGACGTGACCGGTGCCGACGTCGGCGATTTCGGCGACTTCGGCGGCGGCGGAGGCGACTTCGGCGGCGGCGGAGGCGACTTCTTCTAGGGCGCCGGCTCCGCTAGGCCGCGGCGGGTTGGCAGACCGGGCACCAGAACAGGTTGCGGGCGGCGAACTCGACCAGCGCCACCGGGTTGCCGCACACCAGGCAGTCCTGGCCGGTGCGGCGGTAGACGTAGACCTCACCGCCGTGCGCGTCGCGGCGCGGCGGGCGGCCGGTGACCTTCGGGTCGTGCTCGGGGCGCACGGTGTCGATGCGGCCCTTACGGACGGCGTCGCGCATCCACGTCACCAGGTCGGCCCACATGAGGTCCCAGGTCTCCCTGGGCAGCTCCCGCCCGGGCAGCATCGGATCGAGGTGATGCAGGAAGAGCAGCTCGGCCCGGTAGACGTTGCCGATCCCCGCGACCACCTCCTGCTGCATCAGCAGCGCGGCCAGCGGCGCCCGGGACTTCGAGATCCGGCTCCAGGCCAGCTCGGGGTCGGCGTTGCGGCGCAGCGGATCGGGCCCCAGCCTCTTGTGGATGGCGCGAACCTCGTGGTCGGTGATCAGCTCGCAGGCGGTGGGTCCACGCAGGTCCGCGTAGTGCGTACCGCCGACCATCCGCATCCGCACCTGGCCGCGCGGCTCCGGTGCCGGGACCGGAAGGGTGTCGAAGGTCCCGTAGAGCCCGAGGTGCACGTGCACCACCAGGTCCCGGTCGTAGCGGTAGAACAGGTGCTTGCCGTACGCATCGGCCCGCAGTAGCGGCCGCCCGTGCACCAGAGCGGCCGACGCCTCGAACCGGCCCTGCGGACTGCTCACCGCCACCGGTTGCCTGCCGAAGTTCCTCTGGTGGATCCGGGCCAGCCGGTGCAGTGTGGGTCCCTCGGGCACCGCGCTACCTCAGGACCGGTGCGGCAGGCCGACGATCTGGCCGGTCGCCTCGTAGTCGCTCAGCAGCGCGATCCGCCGGGCATGGCGCTCGCCCTCGGAGAAGGGGGTGTCGACGAAGGCGTCCACGATGGCGGCGGCCTCGGCGACGGAGTGCATCCGGGCGCCGATCCCGATCACCTGGGCGTTGTTGTGCTCGCGGGCCAGTGCGGCGGTCTCCGGGCTCCAGGCCAGCGCCGCACGGCAACCCTTGACCTTGTTGGCGGCGATCTGCTCGCCGTTGCCCGAGCCGCCGAGCACGATCCCCAGGCTGCCCGGGTCGGCGACCACCAGCCGCGCGGTCTCCAGGCAGAACGGTGGGTAGTCGTCGTCCGGGTCGTACTCGAGAGCGCCGACGTCGACCGTGTCGACGTCCCGCTCGGTGAGGTGCGCGATCAGCGCAGCCTTCAGCTCGAATCCGGCGTGGTCAGCTCCGAGGTAGACGCGCACGGTGATGATCCTGCCAAACTCACCTGGTGAACCGGGCGGACGGGTACTGGGTGGAGCTCGCCGACGGCGTCCTGGCCCGCCGCTACGCCGAGCTGGACCTCACGGTGGGGCTGGTGGTCGGCGGCGAGCGGGCCCTGGTGGTGGACACCCGGGGTGACCGGGCGCAGGGTGCGGAACTGGCGGTGGCCGTCCGGGCCGTGACCTCGTTTCCGCTGGCCGTGGTCTACACCCACGCTCATTTCGACCACTGCTTCGGGACGGCGCCGTTCGTGGACGCACCGGTCAACGCCGCCCCGGTGTACGCCCATCCCGGATGCGCGGCCGCGCTGGCCGCCGGCTCCGAGGCCCAGCGCGCGGAATGGACCGCCCACTACCGCGAGCTCGGTGACCAGGAGACCGCGACCGCGCTGGCCGGAAGCCCTGTGGTGGCGCCGACCGCACTGGTCGGAGGCGAGATGAAGCTCGATCTGGGCGGCCGTGAGGTCGTACTGGGCCATCCCGGACGAGCGCACACCGACCACGACCTGACGGTCGACGTGCCCGACGCGGGAGTGCTGTTCGCCGGTGACCTGGTCGAGCAGGGCGCGCCGCCCGACTTCACCGACGCCTACCCGCTGGACTGGCCGGGGGCGATCGAACGCTTGCGCGCCACGAGACCGGCAATCGTGGTGCCCGGGCACGGCGACCCCGTCCCACCGGGATTCGTCGCCACCCAGCACGAGGAGCTGATCGTCCTGGCGAGGCTGTGCCGGTCCGTGCTGGCCGGTGACTCGACCGCGACGCAGGCGGTGCTCGAGTCCCCTTATCCGGAGGCGACGACCCGGACAGCCCTGGTCAGAGGCCGGATGGAGTAACCAGGGAGTCCGTCCGGCGGATGGGCGGGATCCTGAACACCCGGCCCGCGCGCCCGGTCCGGCGGGCGCCGCAGGGGTAGGGCAAAGTGAACCGCGTGCGGGCCCTGCGCGTCGCGGCGGTCGCCGCACCTCCACTCCTGGTCACCTTCCTGACCGCCCCGATCGTGTTCCAGGGCGGGTCGATCCTCCCCTGGCACCCACAGATGATCGACCTGGACGTCTACCGGGGCGCGGGGGGCGTGGTGCTCTCCGGTGGGGACCTCTACGCACACACCGACGGCCTGCCCTTCCTCTATCCGCCGGCCGCCGCGCTGCTCGCGGTGCCGCTGACCGTGATGGGCCAGACCGCCGCGCAGTTCTGCTGGCTGACGCTGTGTGTGGCCGCGCTGCTGGCGATCCTCCACCGTCTCGGGCTGTCCGGCTGGCGGCTTTCGCTGGTGGCGACCGCGGCGATCTACTTCTGCGAGCCGGTCAGCCAGACCCTCGCCTACGGCCAGCTCGGGATCGTGCTCGTCGCGCTCGTTGTGCTCGACCTGGTGCCCGGTCCGCCGCTCGTCCCCCCCACGCTCCGGGACAGGCTCTCCGGGATGCTGCCGGCCAGGCTGATGCCGCAGGCGGGGGCGCTGACCGGTGCACTGACCGGCCTGGCCACGAGCATCAAGCTGACCCCGGCCCTGTTCGCCGTCTACCTCCTCGGCGCCGGCCGGAGACGACCGGCCACCGTCATCGCCGCGACCACGTTCGCGGTCGCCTCGGTGGCGGCCGTGGTGCTGCCCGGGGCGTCCGCGCACTTCTGGTCGCGCCTGGTGCACGGGGACACCGGGCTGCCCGGCGAGAGCATCGTCTACCTCACCAACCAGTCGGTTCTGGGTACCTGGCTCCGGGTGGTGGGGATCGGAGGCGCGCAGACCGCGACGGGGTTGCTGCTGGCCGCCACGGTCGGTGGGGTCGGTGTGTATGCCGCCGCCCGGTGGCACCGCCGCGGTGAGGTCACGTTCGCGGTCACGATCTGCGGGGTGGCCGGGCTGCTCGCGTCACCGGTGTCCTGGTCGCACCACTTCGTCTGGGTCGTGCCGCTCGCGCTGGTGTTGCTCCACACCGAGCTCCCGGCGGTCACCCGTGTCCCGGGCTGGGTCTTCGTCGGCTGGGTGACGGCGGCTCCGTTCAAGCGGTTGCCGCTCGGCGACTCGGTCGAGCTGACCTACAACGGCTGGCAACAGGCCCTGGCCTCCTTCACGGCCGTCTCGGGGATCGTGTTCCTGTCAGCGACCCTGGTCAGCTCCCTGACACCGCAGGAACGGGTGGGCCCTGCCGCCGAGACCTCACAAGTGCCACCCTCCCCCGCAGACACCAGGAAACCCATGGGTAACCCACGAGAAACACGGCCCTCTTACGTTGGCCCCCATGGGTGACGCACGGATCGGTGTGGAGGAGGAGTTCCACGTCGTCGATCTCGACACCCGTCAGGCCGCGCCGGAGGTGGACGCGCTGCTCGAACGGCTCACCGGCGACAGCTTCGCCCCCGAGCTGCAGCGCTCCCTGGTGGAGACCAACACCTCGCCGTGCGCCACGCTCGACGAGCTTCGGACTGATCTGGTGCGGTTGCGCGGCGAGCTGGCCGGGGCCGCCAACGGGCTGGGTCTCGGAGTGGTCGCCGCCGGATCCGTGCCGCTGGTCGATCCGTCGGACAACGACGTCACCTCCGGCGAGCGCTTCGCGCACATGCAACGGGAGTACCAGGTACTGGTCCGCGAGCAGCACATCGCCGGAGTGCAGTTCCACGTCGACGTACCCAGCCGCGACGAGGCCGTCGCCGTGGTGCAACGGGTGGCGCCGTGGTTGCCGGTGTTCCTCGCCCTGTCGGCCAGCTCTCCCTACTGGCGGGGCGCCGACAGCGGTTACGCCAGCTCACGCACCCTGGTGTGGCAGCGCTGGCCGACTGCCGGCCCCCCGACACCGGTGGCCGACGCCGCCGAGTACGACAAGCTGATCGCCGACCTGGTCGCCTCCGGCACCATCAGCGACCCGGGGATGGTCTACTTCGACGTCCGCCCCTCCGCACACGTACCCACCGTCGAGCTGCGTGTGTGTGACGCCTGCCCCTCGGTGGACACCGTGGTGCTGCTCGGCGGCCTGTTCCGTGCGCTGGTGACCAAGGCGCGCTCCGAGCAGGAGTCCGGGGCGCCGATGCCGGGCATCCGCCATGAACTGCTGCGGGCGGCGACCTGGCGGGCCGCTCGCTCGGGCCTGGAGAGCGACCTGGTCGACCTGCACCACCCCTTCGGCCCCCGGCTCGCCTCGGCCGCTTCGATGGTCACCGACCTGATCCGTCACGTGCGGGCACCGCTGCTGGAGTCCGGCGACTGGGAACAGGTCACCCAGATCGCCCAGGCCGCGCTGGAACGGGGCAGCGCGGCAGCGAGCCAGCGCCGGGCGTTCGGACGGCGCGGCGAGTACCGCGATGTGGTCGACACGCTGCTGGCCGATACCCACGGATGGCCGCGTCCGAGGACGCCCCCGCCCACCGCGCCCCCGCGCTTGCCCGCGGTGCTGGCCGGCTACGAGACCACCGACTACGACGAAGTCGTCGCGATCAGCGGCCGGGTGCTGCCACAGTACGGGTGGATGTTCCGGGCATTGGACCGCCTCGGGCTCGACGGCCTCGCGCTGCGGGAGCGGGAGCGCGACGCCGAGCAGCGATCCCGGGGTGTGACCTTCCGGGTCAACGACGTCGGCGAAGATCAGCTGTTCCCGCTGGACCTCAT
>Ga0310811_10013592_pt1 | contig 10607 bp, 10 predicted proteins | sample YCmetagenome_FD_207642 | JGI IMG/M metagenome (GOLD analysis project Ga0310811, IMG submission 207642) | Soil microbial communities from experimental microcosm in Duke University, North Carolina, United States - YC | ecosystem: Engineered > Artificial ecosystem > Soil microcosm > Unclassified ... | reverse complement strand
CGATGGCCGTTTTTTTGTCCGGTGCAGAGGCAGTTGTGGCTTTAGGTCCGGGGCCGAGCTATTGCCCTAGACGTTAGCGCCGTCGTTTCGAACAGCAATTCGCCCTGCGCGCCTGCCGAACAACGCGCGATCGAACAGCCAGACCACAAGCAGCGTCACCCCCATCAGCGGAAAGACGATCCCGAGGAGAACGAGCGCGGTCTTCCACGCGCGCATCGGTGGCGCACCTTGCTCTCGATTCGGCGCGCCAAGCGCACCGGTGGGCCGGCGCTTCCACCACATCGCGAACCCGGTCACCGCCATCGCGGCCAGGCCCAGGGAAATCAGCGTGCAAACGATCTGATTGGCGAGTCCGAAATAGCGGCCCATGTGCAGCGATGTGCCGTACGACACCGCCTTCGCCACCGCCCCATAGTCACGATAACTAATGTCCTTCAGCACGGCCCCGGTGTACTGATCGAGGTACAGCGTGCGCTCGTTCTTCGGGTCGTCGGGGAAATAGCTGACGGTATAAACGCCATCGCTAGCCCGCGGAAAGGCGATCTCGTAACCATCGTCGAGCCCTACCTCGCGTAGCTGCGCGACGATGCGGCCGAGCGGCAAACGTTCGGCCGCACCATGCGCCCGCGCGTGCGGGACGGGCACCGCGCCTACCGCCCACGGTACATTCGACAACGGCATGTCGTCCATCACCATGCCCGGCATCGAATCCATGTGCGCCGACATCTTCATCGCATGATGCTCGCCCGCATCGGCCGGGTCCGTCGTCGGTCTGGCCGCAGCTCGCGCCGACGACTTCTCCGCGCCCGGCACCTGCGAATGCAGCGCCAACCCACCCCACGCTCCCGGCGGCGAACCGAGATTCACGCTCGTCGCGAGCGCCTTGAACTGCTTGCCCCACGAGCCCGTCCACGGCAATCCGGTCACGATGAATGCAAGCGCGCCCACGGCGAGCCAAATGCCCAACACCGCATGGACGCTTTTCCATAGCGCGCGGCCGCTCATCGCGGCGTTGGGCCAGAACAAGTCGCGCGTACGCGCGCGAACATCACGCCTAGGCCACCAGAGCGCGACGCCGGTGCCGATCATGACGAGCGTCCAGCAAGCGGCCAACTCCATCAGCAATTCGCCCGGCTTGCCGAGCAACAGCTTGCGATGCAGCATCCGAACCACCTGCATGAATCGGCCTTCGACGCTCAGCGTGCCCAGTACCTCGCCCGAATACGGATTGACGTACACGCTCTCGCGCTCCCCGCTCGGTAGCCGAAAGACGAGCTCGGCGCTGTGCGTCGGATCGTCATCGACATGCGCGCTGCTCGGCGCCGCTCCGGGCGGCAGCGCCGCCGCCGCATTTCGCAGCAGCTGCTCCTCGGCGATCCGGGGCTTCGCCTCCGGCGCCACGATCAAGCGATGCGGATAGAGCAACAGTTCGATCTGCGGCTTGAAGCAGTACAACGTGCCGGTAACGGCGAGCACGATCAACAGCGGCATGACGAACAGCGCCGCATAGAAGTGCCATCGCCACAGCGTGCGGTAACCTGAGTTTCGCATGGTCACATCCTCAATTTGGCATCGACGTAAAAGGTGCGGCCCGGATACGGGTGGTAGACGAAATAGCGCGCGTCGAACACGTTGTCGACGCCCACGCCGATTTCGCTGCGCTTGGTCGGCTTAAACGAAAAGCGCGCGTCCGCGACCACGTATGTGCTGGTGCCGCCGAATACGTCGGGGTTCGTATCGGTGTTCGTCAGCGTGTTGTACTGGCGGCCCGAGTAGCGGCCGGCCAGCGTGACCGACGCACGTTCGTCGAAGCGATAGGTCGCCGCCAGATCGGCGCGCCAAAGCGGAATCCTGTAGAAGTACTTGCCAACGGATGCTGGGTTCTGCGCATTGGCGAGAATGCGAGACTGCGTGTAGGCCATACTCGCCAGCAGATCGAGCCCGTGCACGCCGACGTCTTCCCCTTCGTAACTGAGTTCGACGCCTCGCGAACGTACCTTGCCGATGTTCTGGAAATTGGTGACGTTCGGAATCACCGTCGTATCGGTCTGGCTGAAGATTGCGTTTTTCACGTCATCCTGAAACAGCGACAACCGCCACAGGCCGTTCCAATGCGCCCACTCCGCGGTCAACTCCTTCGACAAGTCGTCCTCGGGCGTGAGATTCGGATTGTTGTTGACGATCGATGTCCCGTTGATTTGCCCTTGGAACAATTCGCTGACCGTCGGGAACCGATAAGCTCGGCCAATCGACGCGCGCAGCGTGAGCGAGTCGGTGAGGTCGAACGACAGCGATGCCTTCGGTGAGATGTGGTGTTGATTCGATTGCGGATAGGGCAGCGCCGTCGCACCGACCGCCTGCTGCCCGTCGTAGGCGTTCCAATCTTCATAGCGTGCGCCGTAGACGAACTTCCAGCGCGGCAAGAAGCGCCACGCATCTTGCGCATACAACGCCTGCGTTCGCGTCTTGCCTCCGAATGCGTTGGCGAATGCACCGGCCGCCCCGTCGCGCCAGTTCGCCGTGTTGTATGTCTCGTTGCTTAGGCGATAGTCGTCGTAGTGATAGCCGAAGGTGAGCCAATGATTGCGCCAACCCGCGTCGCGCGACGCCGGTGTCCAAGTGGCCTTTAGATCGAGCGTCTTCCATCCGGAGCCGTCCCCGAACGTCACTACGCCAGGTCCGTTGCCTGGCCCCCCCGCATTGGCGGTGCGAGCGACGCTTGTCGATACGTCGTAGTAGGAAGCAATCGCTTCCGCATTCCATCCCGTGGCCTGGTGCGTACGCAGAGAAAGCCCGTAGAGCCAGTTCTCGTTCCAACCGAGGCTCGGTGCGAGCGCGGCGGTGGGGATCGCATATTCGTAGCCGCCGATATCGACCTTGCCGCTGTATACCGGCTTGCCGTTGGCATCCGTCAGAAAGGTCGATGTTGCGCTGTTGTAGCTTTGGCGCCAATAACCGAGCGTGAACGCGCCTTGCACCGTCGGCGTGAAATCGTATTGCGCCTTCAGCGTCAGTTGATCTTGGACCGTGTGCTCGATGCCCTCGCCGTTCACGCCGAGGACGGTCGTGGGCGCGTTCGTTTGATTGTTGTAGAAGTACGCGCCGGTGACCGAGGTGTCACCCGGCTTCGCCGGCGTGGATGACTTCGCCAACGTGGCGAACGACAAAGGCTGACTCGTGTTTTCCAGGTGATTGACGCCAAGCCGAAACGAGAACTTGCCGATCCGGTTGCCGAGCGTCGCAGTCGCTTGGCTGCCGTTGAAATTCCCGTTGACGCCGAAGAGATCGAAGTGTTGCGTAAAGGCCTTCACCTCCGCATCGGCCTCGAACCGCTTCGGCATGCCGGTCGAGATCAGCACCGTCGCGCCGAGCGAATTGCCCGGATAGAGCGCGGAAAACGGCCCGTAAATCACGTCGATACGTTGGATCTCGCCCGGATAGACCATCGACCAGCGAGGCGGAAACGAATAGCTGTTGCCCAGCAAATTGCTGAGCAACAGACCGTCCGCATAGACGAGCCCCCGCGCGCTTTGCGTATTGCTCGTGCCGCGCACGGCGATGATCGAATTCAGATCGCCGATGAAGCGCTTGCGCACCGCGAGGTTCGGCAAGTACTTCAGCGCGTCCTCGGTATTGACGACGTTCCAGTTCGAGAACCGGTCGCGCGTGACCGTTTCGACCGTAGCCGGCAGATTCGGGTCGATCGTTCGAGGGGCCGACCATCGACTGGCCTCCCCGCTGGCCGTGACGACGACCGGGGGGAGCGTGACATCGGTTGAGGCGCCGTCTGCGTGCGCCGATCGCGGCAGCAGCGAAACGGACAAGAGTGCGAGCGTGACATGTCGAGCCCGCTTGCGGCGGCAAGCAGCTCGGCAGCCCGGTGCGAAAGAAGGCATCGGCTGTTCCTGAAAGCATGGGACGAACGACCGCACGCGCCGTCCATGGGCGCGCAACTAACGGTCGGGCGAAGCGATCCTCAGGAAGCGAGCGGCGGCGCTCTAGGGCGCCCGGACGGGAAGGCGCCGAGCGGGGTGAAACGGATGGAAAGCACCGGTGCGGCCATGGTCATGACCAACGTCGTCGCTTGCACGACGACGGGCGATACCGAAGGCATCGGCGCATGGGTAGCGAGTAGATCGCAATAGCCGCACGCCGACAATGGATTGGCCGCGATCTCGTGCTGCGGCATATCGACGGGCGTTGCGGCGGAGCATAGGGGCGCGACGGGTTCGTGCGCCCGCGATGCAACGACGAGCTGACTCACGAGCGGCACGCAGACGACGAGCCACATGGCGATGAGGCCAAGCCATGCGGTCATGCGGGCGTGTCGGCGAAGGTTCATGTCGTCGGAAAATGCGCGGGCGTCGCGGAGTCTAGCATCGGGAAAAGAGCATGGCTAGCGCCGCTATGTGCGATTGTGCCACCGCTTGCTGCTGTCCGCTGATGCTAAGGTCTTCCGGGCGTAACGCGCTCACGCTACTCCGTGAACGGCAACGGCTGATCCTCGCCCGCCCGCATCGAGAAAACGTTCAACGTCATGGCCACCAGCGCGTAATAGCCGAGCAAGCCGACAAGATTGACCGTGGTTTCATGGCCGAAGCGCTTCACGGCCTTTTCGAAAGTCGTATCGGAGACACGCTTCGCGTCATACAACTCGGTGGCGAAATCGTAGACCAGCGCCTCGTCGGGATCGGCAAACGGCGGGCGCCGCCCCTCGAGCAACGCCTCGCCGATGTCGGCCGACACGCCGGCTTCGAGCGCGATCGGATAGTGAATCTGCCACTCTGCCTGCGCGCGCCACTGCACCGCCGTGATCAGGATTGCCAACTCGGATAGCCGCAACGGCAGTCCCGTTCGATACCGGCAAAACGCCCCGAGCCGCTGAGCGTGTTCCGCCAGTTCGGGGCTGGCGATCCACGCGAGAAACGGGCCGTCGAGATTGCCGCGCGGCCCCGACAAAATCTCGTCCAGCACAGCCTCCTGCTCGGGCGTGGCGGCAGCCCGGTCGAACGGGGGCAGGCGCGCGGCGTTTCGTTCAGTCGTCATCGTTCTCGATCCTTCACGGTGCGGCTTGGCCGCGATACGGTTTATAGGGCGTTTGCCGCCAATGCGCCCGTTGAAACCAACGCTGCGTCGATTGCATCGCCTAAGCGCTCGACGATACGTTCGATATCGCTCGGCGTGCAGATGAACGGCGGTGCGAGCAAGACATGATCGCCAAGTTTGCCGTCGATCGTACCGCCCATCGTGTAGACCATCAATCCGCGCGCCATCGCCTCTTGCTTGACCGCCGCGTTCAGCTTTCGTTGCGGCTCGAACGGCGCTTTGTTCGCACGGTCTCGAACGAGCTCCACGCCGACGAATAACCCTCGCCCGCGGATGTCGCCGATATGCGCGCCGTCGCCCAGACGCGCGCGCAGCGCCGCGCGCAACTGCTCACCGCGCGCCTGCACATTTCCGAGAAGGTTGTCCTCCTCGATGACTCGCTGCACTTCGAGCGCCGCCGCGCAAGCGGTCGCATGGCCCATATACGTGTGGCCGTGCTGAAAGAATCCCGAACCCTGGACGATCGCGTTGTAGATGCGGTCGCTGGCGAGTGCCGCGCCGATCGGCTGATAGCCCGCGCCGAGCCCCTTGGCGATGGTGATCAGATCGGGGGTGACGCCCCCTTCCTCGCATGCATAGAGGTGACCCGTGCGCCCCATACCGCACATCACTTCGTCGAGGATCAACAAGACCCCGTACTTATCGCAAACCGCGCGAATCTTACGGAAGTAGCCGGCGACGGGCGGCACTGCACCCATCGTGGCGCCGACCACCGTTTCGGCGACGAATGCCGCCACTGTGTCGCCACCCAGTTCGAGAATCTTGCTTTCGAGTTCATCGGCCAGGCGCTGCGCATATGCTTCGTCGGATTCGCCCGGCAGCCGATCGCGATACGCGTAGCATGGGCTCACGTGATGCGCGTCGATCAAGAGCGGCAGGAACGGCTCGCGCCGCCATGCATTGCCGCCGATGGCGAGCGCACCGAGCGTATTCCCGTGATAACTCTGCCGGCGCGCGATGAAATGCTTACGCTGTGGTTCGCCGATTTCGACGAAATATTGACGCGCGAGCTTGAGCGCGGCCTCCATCGCCTCCGATCCGCCCGAGACGAAATAGGCGTGACCGATACCGCTGGGCGCCGTGCTTACAAGCTGCTCGGCCAGCGCCTCCGCTACCTCCGTCGTAAAGAACGATGTATGCGCGTAAGCGAGCTGACGCGCTTGCCGCTCGATGGCCTCGATCACGCGGCGATGGCTATGACCCAAGCACGACACCGCCGCGCCGCCGCTCGCATCGATGTATCGCTTGCCGGTGGAATCGATGATCTCGATGCCGTCGCCCGCCACCGCCACAGGCAAGGACTTCTTCGGCATCCGGTGAAATACATAGGACATGCAGTACCTCGAAATCGTAAGTGAAACGGCGGGTGTCGTCCTCGAGCCGATCAGCCGGCGGCGACGCCCGCCGTGCGAGAAATGAATTGCTCGAATACACACACGCCGTGCCGATGCACCTCGAACGCCACGCCGTCGCGTTGTGTGCGCATGAGGGCGGTCGCGAGCGTATTCTCATCGTCCGGATCGTGCGGGTCGTCGCGGTAGATCGGCAAGCCCGTCTGCGCTCGATCCCGCAGCACCCGCAGCAATGTTTCATTGTCCGAGCGATCGCCTAGCTGAGGCAGCAGTTCGGCGAGCCGCGTTTGCCTGTCGCGCGACGAATCGGTGACGACTTGAAGCTCGAGTTCGTGCCCCCGATGAACCATATGGTTGGCATGACCGGATAAGCGCCCGACATTGGCGTCTTGCCCGCCCACGCGCTCGATCGAACATCGATTCGGCGTCGCTTCGATACTGAATATACGGTCCTCTCCCGCGCAGCCGATCGTGTGATGAAAGCCGCTCGCACGGGGCGCATCGCGCAACGTTGCGACCGCTGCGTCAAGCGAAACCGCGTCCAATACAGCTCGCGCAAGAATCATGCGTGGCACGCCCGGAGCGGTTCGCACGATACGCAGATTGTTGATCGCCTGGGCGATGCCGGCGCGATTCACGGCAAACGTGTGGCCCGGCAGCGACCCCGGATAGTAGAAGCTCACGAAGCCGGGGCGGCCCGTCGGGCGAACATCGACCAGCATGCACTTGTCTTTCAGATGCGGATCGCCGTCTTCGTTGTGGGCGATCACGCCGCCCGTGCCGCCCATGCTCCGCTCGGCAGCGAGCGTCGTGCAGCCGTCCGGCGCGCGATGCGTCAACTCGCCGCTACAGTTCCATAGAAAGAGATCGTCGGCAGGCCAGCCCAACGCAGCCGCCATGGCGTCGAGTTCCGCGACGTACGCGGGGAAACGCTCGGAAGCGATCTGGCGCAGCGCCGCCACGAATGGCGTACCCCTCCATGGGCGCAGGCGGGCCCAAGCAGGGCTTTGCAGCATGTAAGCATCGAAGACGGGCTTAGCGAACTCGCCAAGCGCTCGCCCGATCTCGGCCGGATCGCCCGCGACGGTGAAGCAATTCAATTGCGACATCACTGATCTGGTATCAAACGTACATTCAACTACGACAACCTACGCGACGTGCTTCAAGAAATTCTGCAACCGCACCGTGGGCGGCTGATCGAGCAACGCGGCAGGCTGACCGTCTTCGACTATGGTGCCTTGATCCATGAACAACAAACGCGTACCGACGCGTCGCGCGAACGCAACCTCGTGCGTGACGACGATCATGGTCATGCCTTCCGTGGCCAGATCCTGCATGACCTTGAGGACTTCATGACGCAGTTCGGGATCGAGCGCCGAAGTGGGTTCGTCGAACAACATCAGCTTTGGGCGAATCGCCAGCGCCCGCGCAATCGCCACGCGTTGCTGCTGCCCGCCCGACAGCTCGGAGGGATAGTGCCCCGCTCGCTCGGCCAAACCAACCTTGCGTAGCAGCGCCAACGCTTGCTCGCGCGCCTCGGCTCGCGTTGCGCCTCGCACTTGAATCGGGCCGAACATGACGTTTTCGAGCGCCGTCATCTGCGGAAACAGATTGAACTGCTGAAACACCATGCCCGCCTCGAGACGGATACGGTGAATGTCGGCCGATCGACCTTTCACGCTCAAACCGTCGACCAGCAGATCGCCGCCGGAGATTTTCTCGAGCGCATTGATGCATCGAAGCATCGTCGACTTGCCGGACCCTGACCGCCCGAGCACCACCACCACCTCGCCGGCATCGATGCGAAGATCGATGTCTTTAAGGACCGTGACGTGTCCGAAATTCTTCGACACCGATTTGAATTCGACCATGCTCATAGCATCCGCATCCTTTTTTCGACCATTCGAAGGCCTAGCGTCATGACGCCCGTCAGAACGAGGTATATGCAGGCGACCGCCGTCCAGATTTCCACCGCGCGGAAATTGCCGGCGATGATCTCTTGACCCTTGCGCGTCAGCTCGCCGACGCCGATCACGATGAACAGCGACGTATCTTTCAGGCTGACGATGCACTGGTTGCCGAGCGGCGGAATCAGACGTCGAAACGCGAGCGGACCGACGATCTTGAGCAACGTGCGCGGCATCGAAAGCCCCATGGCGAGGCCCGCTTCGGTCACCCCGCGCGGAATGGACAAGAATGCGCCGCGCACGACTTCGCCGAGGTACGCGCCCGAGTTCACCGCGATCGCAATCACGGCCGCGGTGAGCCCGTCGATGCGAATGTGCGCGAGCAGCGGCAGCGCGAAATAAAGAAACATGACCTGCACGACGATGGGCGTGCCGCGAATCAGCTCGATATAAGCTTGCGCCGCCACGTTGAGAAGGAGCGGGCCGTATGCACGGGCCAACCCCGCCAAAAGGCCGATCACCGAGCCGCCGATAAGGCCCAGAACGGCGATCATGACCGTGAGCTTCACGCCGTCCAAAAGGTCCGGCAATGCGCCCCAGATTACCGATGAATCGAAATCCACTGCTTGGCTCCCGCTATCGGAGAAATAGGCGGCGCGCGCCCGCGCGCCGCTGGACATACCTTCAATGCACCTACGAACTTCGGCGATGGCTGCGCATCAGGACTTCGGGGGTTCGGAGCCGAACCACTTGCGATAGAGCGTCGCGTAGCGGCCGTCGGCCTTCATCCGCTTCAACTCCGCATTGACCTTCGGAACCAGGTCGCTGCCCTTCGGAAAGCCGATGCCGTACTTGTCGCCGCTCACGGGAGCGCCGGCCACCTTCACCTTCCCTTTACCCGCCGTATTGACGAAGAACTGGACGTTCGGGGTGTCGTGCATCGCGGCGTCGACGCGGCCCGCTTCGAGCGCCATGTAGGCCTCGTCGGTGTTCGGGAACTGACGGATCTCGGCGGGCTTCAAGTGCGCCTTGATCCAGTCGATCGTGGCCGTGCCCGTCTTCGCTGCGATGACCTTGCCGTTCAGGTCGTCCATCGAATGGATCGTCGTGTTGTCGACCCGCACCATCGCCGCGAGCCCGCTGTCGTAGTACGGATCGGAGAAGTCGATCACTTTCCTGCGCTCTTCCTTGATGGTCATGCCGGAAAGCGCGACATCGATGTTGTGCGTTTGGAGCCCGGGGATGAGGCCCGCGAAATCCATCGGTTGAAGCGTGTACTTCAGATTCAAGTCTTTTGCGATTTCGGTCCACAGATCGATATCGAAGCCGACGTACTTGTCGCCTTGCTTGAATTCGAACGGCATGAACGATGTATCGACGCCGACGGTAAGCGTGCTTTCCGCGTGCGCGGGCATGAGCGCCACCGACCCGAACAGCGTCGCGGCGATCAACGACATCAAAAAGGAACGACGTCCCATAGTGGCCTCCACTGCCAGTTGAACTGCTGAACGCCCGGCGCGCACATGCAGACCGCTCGGACGGAAACGACAAACGCCTGATACGACGAAGTGAAGGCCCGCCCGGAGGCAGGACACACGCCCATTACAACGATAGGTGCGTATTTATACTTCGCAGCAACATATGTTGTCAACGCGAATGCTAGCTCGCCAATAAAGAACGTCAAGGGGGAGAAACGAGGGGGCGACGCGTGGCGATGGGGCGGAGAAGGACGCTACGCATGCGGTTGGGCTGGATCGAGTGGAAATCGAACGGAAGGGAAAACCCTAGCGGCGTTAGGTTGTGCCGCTAGGTGGGGGGAGTGCGGGACGAATCGTTGGAGGTGAGGGTTCGTGGGTCGTCGCCGCTTTCGATCAAACGGCGGCTGTCTTTCGCGCGTTCCGGGTGACGAACGCCGGCGGGCTATCGCTCGACGCGCGTGACGCCAGGCCACTTCGCGAACGCGAACACCCACAGCATGATCATGTTGACGATCGGGATAAACATGGCGACGACCCACCATGCAGAATAGCCCGTCCGCCGAAGAATTCTGACATAGGGATACAGAACCGCAATGACGACGGCGATAACGACGATCCAGTATCCGAGACTCATTGTGTGCATTGTTTTTCTCCGGTTGAGGTTGGGTTGCGGAACGGATGGCGCGCGAGGGGCGTTGCGCCGGTAATCGATTGGGGCGAGAGATCGGTGTCGCTCTCGATGGTTTGTCAGAGCAAGAGGGTAA